>RCNH01000179.1_pt1 | contig 30105 bp, 33 predicted proteins | sample 2041161 | NCBI WGS metagenome assembly RCNH01 (sample SAMN09708215, study PRJNA481090) | Feces metagenome, whole genome shotgun sequencing project. | biome: feces | host: Leptonychotes weddellii | place: Antarctica: Sion Island | collected 2010-03-01 | reverse complement strand
AAGGGAACAAGCACCATGGACAGCTATTCCGATTAAAGACGCTGCTAAAAGCACCTTAGAAGTCTTAGTCATAAATATCATTCTCCTTTATTGATGTGTGTCAATCATACATAACCGTCAATGCGCTTGGCCATTGCGTAATCACGGTCGTCCCAAATGATTTCATAAACTGAATGCAGTTTATCATTGCGTACATGTACTGACCAAGGCTCTTCTTCGTCTTCTCCAAAATATGACACGAATTCACCAACGGTACCCTCTGGATCGTCCACAGGAACATTGTGATCATCGGTGAGAATACCTGGGTTTGGGAACCAAGATAAATCGCCACGTGAATAATCGTTCTGTTCGATCAGGTTCATGAATTCGTCAAAGGATATCACAACCGGACCATCGAAGTGGTCTTCAGGTTCGGGAATGCTCTGAACGACAATACCGTTTACGCGCTCTTCTTCCTCATCAGCACTGTATTCTTCAGGGACTTCGGTGGTTACAGAAGAATATCCGTTGTTCTTAATAATATTATCGTAGTCTTCAAAGTCTTCTGGCTCGAAATGTTTTCTTGTCGAATCGGTGGCTGTTACGTCATTGTCACAATATTCTGCGACAGCGTTTGGATCGAAAGTATTGCTAAGATTGTTAGCTTTTTCGACGTTGTTTTTATGCTTTGTATATGCTAATGCTGCGAAGCATCCAGACAGGACACCTGCAATGTATCCAATAATGAACTTTTTCATAGTACGTATACTCACCTTTCTATTGTAAAATATAACGGGCATCACAGACTTGACTGTTCATGTGATACGGTCAGAATCTGCGATGCCACGCTACAAATATCAGTTAGCCGAGGATCTTCTTCTCAAAATCATCAAGAATGATACCGTCGTGATTAAAGTCCAAAATCCATGCAGTCTCCTGTTCGCCATTCTTATTAACGATAGAGATTGCTTGCTTACGGAAATCAACATAGTTGTCGCCATTATCGTTTGCGCCATCGTTGTAATAAATCCAACCGCATACTTGACCCTTACGAGTTGGATCCATTCCAAGACGCTCATAGACTTCATTCAAGTACAAATATCCGCGAGATGCAAGCATGTCGTTCAGGATGTTCTGCTGTCCCTCAAGAAACAGTTCGTTGTAGCTTTCGCTTTTGGAATATCCACGTGCTGTATCGCTACTGAAAACGTCAGGAATATCGTCCTCAGTAGTGTTTACAGTTTTCTCGTTTTCCTCAACTTCGCCGGTCTCTGGGTTGACAGATAATTCTGTAATAGTCTTTTCTTGCAGACCATGCTTGAGCATCTTATCTGCCTCTTCGCCGTACTTGTCTACGACATTCTTTCGATACCGCTTGAACTCGCTGTCGAGAGCCGTATAAGCGGCGGCCATTGCAGCTGCACGCTGACGCAGAATACGATGTGATGTCATGATGCTCATGATGGACAAACTGCCAAGGATCAATGCTGGTGCATATAGTTTTGCAATTTCAACACCGGTCTGTACAGTCATAATAAACAGATCCTTGTCGCGATCGTCTTTAGAATATACGGAATCGTCGCCCTCTGCAAGCAAATTGTTGGCAGTCGTCACATTCAGTTCGTGTGCTTTAAGCACGGTGCTAAGCTTGGTTGTAGCTTTGCATGCCATGATAGTGCTACCGATTACACCGGCAATACCTACTGCCAATGTGATTTCTGGAGAATGCTGTTTAACAGCAAACTTGGTGCGAGCTACGGATGTGGATACAATAGTCTTGATCTGATTGAATTTCATGGTAATAATCTCCTTAAAATATAATAGTGGTTTATAACGGACGTACTGGTGGCAGACAGATGATAAAGTCTTCACTATCTCTGTCGCGACGGATTGTTGCGCGGTCCAGATTTGTCCACCCATATAAAGTGGCTGTATTGGACAATATCGGAAGCCCCGCTAAGTCATAAAAATCAGATACGCTCACTGCGTCGTATTGATCAAGAGATTCTTGCATAATGGACAGCACTCTTTCTGCATCGTCTCTAGTCAAAAAATGGACTTTCTCAAATTCGTAAATATCTTTTGGTACGGAGCGTTCGACGCGTGGCGTAATTCGGTCGCGACGATACACCCCCGATAAGCTTCGATCTCTATACGTTACTGAACGACCGTACGATTGACGTTTCGATGATGTACCGCGCAACATAACATGAACAGAATCTTCGACAACATCAAGAAATGTTGGTATCAGAAGATCTTTGAGAATATAACGACCGATGTTCGGTAGTTCTTCTCGTACAAAGGTTTTGAAGAAGCTCTTTTCAGCAGGAGCTTCTTCTTTTTTAACAGCCCCAGAGACAACACTTTCAAACTTCTTCTTTGTGGTCTCTGTACGAGCCTTGTCTGAGTTTGATCGGTAATTCATACCAGCCATTATGCTCAACCCCTCCTATCAAATATCAGTTGGTTTGCGATCAAATATGATAACCATACATGGTCTATAATCTGGTGAAAGTTTAGTGTCATAATATACCTCCAACGGTCCATCTTGAATGTCCCACCCTAATGTATCGCCAAGAGACGTGTGTTCGATGCCGACCAAATCATACCAATCGTTCATTGTGACAGTCGTATCTCGTAGCATGAGAGCATTTAATTCAGTTATCGATTTTTCGACGTCATGCATAGTTGCTTTAAAAAATCTTCCGACAGATTCTACGCAGAAGATTTGTTTTTCCGATTCCAAAATTACCTCATTGTTCGAGTTTTTCGCTCGGTCTTTCTCGATTGATTCCTTGATTTTGTGCTCTGCGTCCGCACCGAAATTTTCCACGACCTTGTCCTTATACGCCTTTAGTAAAGAGTTTGAATCTTTCAGAGCGGTTTCAGAAAGTGTGTATGCTGCGGCCAATGCTGTAGTACGTTTGGCAGTAATTTTGTTTGCTCCGAATATACACATCATGGTTGTCGCACCAGCGATAGCAGTCGGAATATAACATTTCCACGTAGCGCTTACCAGCTCTTTAGGTGCGAGTTCAGCTGAGTTCAATTCGCGCTTTCGTTCTTCGATAAGTTTAAGAGCTCTTGGTGTAGCTCGAATCGCAGTGGCCGTAGTAATAACCACACCAGCCATTCCGATCCCTGTTAGTATTGCCGGGCTGTGCTGCTTTGTTGAGTCGACAGCTCGCATGAACATAGCTTTTGCGTTCATTTAATGCATCTCCTTTACGTCATAGCATTCAATATATCAATCAAATTTTCCGACATTTCCGCTAACGACAAGAATAACTCTTTCCCATACTTATTGTATGATGAAAACTCAAGAGCTTCATCTTTAATTGATGTTAACTTATCAATATAATCGAAAATGTCAGCATTTGGTTGCATTGTATTTAATAGCATTTGGTACAACTTGTATATGCACCATTGCTCTATACTGCGTTTTTCAAATTCTTTATGTGTAAAAAAGTTATAAGACATGTAACCCATTTCTTGCAGATACATGTCTTCTAAGATGTTTAGTATTCTGTCGGGATTCATTAATATCCCTCCTTTTTTACAAAATATTAAACTTTTTCAATAGAGGCAACAAATCGTCTTTATTCATGCTTGCGTTAATATCCAAATGGATATCAAGTGTTCCGTTCTCGATCGAAACATAGGCGTCGTTAATATCAATATCGACGTTTTTACCTAGTTTGGACCGCAACGTTTTTGTGACGATCTTGGATAGAATATCAGTTACAAAGCTCGAGGTAAGATCAAGTAATTTCATAATTATTCTCCTTTATGTAGATGGTTAATAAAAAGAGAAGAGGCTGTTAAGCCTCCTCTGCCTCTTCGAAAACGGGTTCTGTTTTCTCATCAGAAATATCAGTTGGTTCGTTGTCCTTGCCATGGTGAAGCCACATTCTCTCAACTGCGCCGATAGCGATTACAGCGCCGGTCGAAAGACCTGCAACGATAACACCTTTTACAATAGATTCTGCAAACTTGTTCATAATATTTTCCTCCTTAAGTAAAACGTGAATGGTTTTCTCATAATAGGCCTTGTAAATAATGCGTGGCCAAAAAAGAGAAGAGACTGTTAAGCCTCCTCGGTTTCTTTGAAAACGGTTTCTGGTTTCTCTTCAGAAATATCTGACAGTTCGTTATCTTGTTCATGGCAAAGTTTCATTATTTCAACAGCACCAATAGCTATTGTGCATACTGTACATGCCGCCACACCAACGCCCTTTAAAATATAGTCCACAAACTTGTTCATAATATTTTCCTCCTTAAGTAAAACGTGAACGGTTTTCTCATAATAGGCATTGTAAATGTTGCGTGTTTAAATATATAAAAAGATAAGAGCCCATGCGATTAGCACGAGCTCCTGTCTAACGATTACACGCTTATTTGATCGGTTTGAATTTGCTAAATAATGATCTGAATGTTGTAGATGTAAATGCACCAGTTTCTTCAAACTTGAAGCCTCTATTCATCCAGACACCGTAGAACATCAATGGTAATGCCAATTCTGCTGCTGCTACGCCGATCTTTGCCCATTGGATTACTTTATCGTTTTTTTCATGTTTGTTGTCAGCTAGAGCTTTAATACACTCATTGTTGACTCTCAATTCTTCTGAATTCGCTTTATAATAATCCGTACGCAATTGACATAGTTCTGCAAGCTCTGAAATAGCTTTTTTGCGTTCTTCGCTGCCTATCGGAAAGTTCTTCAGTTCGCTTAACTGTGTATCAATAACTTCCTCCAACAGTTCATTTTTGTTCAACATAATAAATCAATCTCCTTTATGTGTTTTCTCATAATAGGCCTTGTAAATAACGCGCATAATCAGGATTGTTTTTCCGAAAATTCAACCCGGGAATTTTTCGAATATTCAATTATCTTCTTCTAGCATCCAGTCAATACTTAGAATTTCCTCGCCGGTAAGTTCGCCAATAACGGACTCGTATGATAGCATCATTAAATCGACACCTTGCTGACATTCATTGATCGGTGCGAGCTCGTCACAAAACATTTTGAACTTATCGGTGCCAAGCTTGACAGTGATAGTTCCAGTTGGTGTACCCGACTCATCGGTGTCTGCTTCGCCATACTTTTCGATCAAGGAGTTTTTAAACTTGAAGTACTCCTCTAAAGCAGTGCCTAGTATACGAAAATTTCGCGCCGCTACATAACCAATCTTATCACGCCGAGATAGAAGTGGCTTGAGGCTTTCTAGCATTGCTACCATTGCAAGATTTTTTACAGTTTTTACCATGTCAATCAGCTCCTTTTGAAATGTGTCGAACGTTAATCGTTATTTGAAATCGTTAAAGGATGTTCCACATAAATGGGCAGGTACTTTTTCCAACTGCCCGCAGAACAAACGATCCATATAAACCATGGGTTGAATGCTGCTCTCTGCTACATCGATCTTGCCGTTTGCATCCCTTGCAACAATTCCAGCCAGCATTAATCGTGTGAATGTGTCTTGTGCCCATACTGGCAACTCGTTAATATAATGATAACGTTTCATTTCAGGTTCCTCCTCTGATTCTTGTGTTAGTTGTTTTTTGAATTGGTTCCAAAGCTCGATCGAATCAACCATTGGACCAGGGCAATGTTTTCCAGTAACATCGTAATGCCGAACGACGTTCTCAATCGGAATATGGTATTTAGCCATGAGATTACGTACCAGTCCGACTGCATTTTGAATACTGCCCATTCGTAGCTTTCCTTTTGGACCATTCATGCAAATTTCGACACCGACACTGTTATGGTTTCTGCACGTTGGATGCTTGTAGTGTTTACTTCCACAATGCCATGCGATCATCTCGTCTGGCACACTTCCCCAGATGCTATTCTCATCTACAAAGTAATGAGCACTAGCCCCGACGTCCTCTCGAGCAAAGTAATCAGCATTGTTCTTCGCCGTGTCCCCATAGTTTGAAGTATAGTGGATTACAATGTACTTTGTCTGAGAACGTGTAGACGAACTGTAGTTTTTAGAATTGCATCTTTTGGTTTGAATCATTGTCCTCGACCTCCTCGTGGTTGCTCCCGGTTTTGTCGTGCAGTTTTTCAATAGCATCTTTAATAACACTGGGAACCGGTAAATTCATAAGACCTGCGTTTTCAACGATACTGATGATTTCATTCACAATATACGCTGTGCATACAGAGTCTCGTATAAAAGAACTGCCAAATATAAGGTCGAGTCTTGTTGCAACTAGTACAATTACAAGAGTCATACCTTTTCGAGCCAGTCCCGTCCAACAGGAATAACTATCTAGTCGACCGGTCGGAGTTTTAGTGCTATTCTTGAATACACCTGCAACGATTATACCTGTAACATAATCAATAGCCATAAAAATCAATAATGTTTGAAGAATTGCATCCCAACCGCCAAATAACGAACTTAACACGCCGCCAATGACACCTCCAGTCATCAAAATTAAATCTTTGTTGTTCATACAAAAAACTCCTTATAGTTTATTCAGCCAATATTTTCTCGACTTCGCTACGAAGCTCTGTTGGAACATCAGCTATCGTTTTTAGTTGTTTCTTGATTAGTGTTGCATAAATATAAGCCATGCTTTACACCATCCTTTCATAAAGCTCCGTTATAGCCAATTGTAAGTGAGTGATTTGATCACTGATGGATTCCGGAGGTTCGGTGGGTTTGGTCGGAGGCTTTTTGTTGTTTGGAACCACCGACAATATGGTTTTACCGTCTTGAGAATATACAACATCAATATACGGGGCGTTCAACATAGCAATATCTTCGAACTCAGGTGGAATGGCTACCCAACTATTTTCGTCCATCCATACATCAGGATATATACGGTGCGATTGCGATTCAACCATGTTGGTTCTGGTTTCTAAAATTGCTGACATTTTTGCATCACCTCATTTAATTGCTAAGTAAAAATATTTGTATCCGCTACGATTTAAAGCTTGTTGCGGGGTTGTTCTGACAATAAATCCGTTATTTACTATTGATACGCCTGCAAACTCAGAATATGTCGTATCGGTTCGTCCTATTTGGTAGCCAAATAGTGATGGTTCTTGTATCCAGGTATGTTGCATTTCGTTAGCTGGGGAAACAAAGACCGCTCTAGGTTTAAAACCAAGATTGATTGTACGATTAGTGACGTCATTGCCGTCATAATAACCATCGACTATATCTGACGCACTACTATCCCCCTTTGGACCTTGCGGGCCTTGTGGGCCTGTTAAACCTCGTTCACCTTGGGGTCCTCGGGGTCCAGGATTGCCTTGTGGTCCTTGCGGTCCAGGATTGCCTTGGGGTCCTTGTGGTCCTTGTGGTCCAGGATTGCCTTGTGGTCCTTGCAGACCTTGATCACCCTGTGGACCCGGTTCACCTTGTGGTCCTTGTGGTCCTGGATCGCCCTGTGGGCCTTGCGACTGATCCACAGCTGTGATAGTGCCGTCATTAGAAAATCCCAGTACTTGTCCTGCTGAACCAACTACGACAGGCATCGCGCCCACTTGATCAGCGGTATAATCTCCAGTTTGCGGCACGATAGCACCTGTTCGTCCATTAAAAGATGTAACACCGCCAGGCGCCGAATCTTCTGCCACCCAGGTATCACCGCGATATGTCAATATTTGTCCGTCAGAAGCATTAGCCGGTGCTGTTATTTTGCTAGCACTATCCACCAACGAAGTATTGAATTCCTGTTCGGTACCAGTAAAACCAGCCTCTTTAGCAGTCTCATATGCACTCTTTCCGGGATCGCCTTTCGGACCGTTCGGTCCAGGATCACCTTTTGGTCCTGTAGCCTCGACTGTAGTATCTACATATTTATTCTGGGATAAATCATAAACATGCCAAGTCGACCCCATAATTTTTGGGCCTTTCGCCAGCATTTCTTGGGCTTTGTTAACAACTTCTTCGCTGACACGAATATCATCGCGAACTTTTTCCGCCTGTGTAAGAACGCCTTTGACTACAACAACATCTGCTTTGACAGCATCTTCAGATACCTTGGCGGCGTCAGCATGTGCTTTCGCTGTTGCTTCTGAATTCTTAACCGCGTCTAATTTGGTGTTAATTTCGCTCATCTTGTTAGTTAAAGACGTGTTTGTAGCTGTCCACTGTTCATTGATAGCGTCAATCTGTGCTTTAACATTGTCGACCTCAAGCTTCGTGTTGTTCACAGCGGTCTTAATATTACTCACTTCACCTAAGATAGCGGCGACCTCTTGGGCTTTTTGGCTTGCCAGCGCCGAAGATTCAGTTGCAGAATTCTTAGCGGTCAATGTTTCGTTCAATGCTTGCTTTGTTGCATCTTCAGATACCTTGGCGGCGTCAGCATGTGCTTTCGCTGTTGCTTCTGAATTCTTAACCGCGTCTAATTTGGTGTTAAGCTCCCCCATTTGGAGCGTTAAAGATTCGTTAGTCTGCACCCAATCGTTATTGATTTGGTCGATTTGGGTTTTAATATCATCGATAGCAAGCTTTGTTGCATCGACAGAACTTTTAAGACTATTTACTTCGGTCAAACTATTGGATACTTCTTGTGCTTTTTGGGTAGCAAGTTCTGCAGACTTTGTTGCTGAATCTTGGGCTGTTACAGCGCTATTAAGTGCTTGCTCAGATTCGGTGTTCATAGCTGTTAACGAACTCATGATAGACGAGCGTACTTCTTCACCGTATACAGCCTCGCCAATTTGCTTAATATAATTGTCAATAATAGCCACTAATATCTCCTCCGTTTCAATTTATTTTAAACCTTGAACTTTAGCGCGACTAAAGTCTACATTGCCCTCGAAGTATATAAGATCGCTACTGCTACCTATAGTGATATAAGCACCAGCTGGGCTGTTAATATTAACTTCTGGAACATTCCCATCATAGTATTCTATAGTGAACATATGATAAGCACGACTCTCGTAGTCAGCGTATATATTGAAACTACCTCGTCTACTTTCACCAATGACGTTAAATTCGTTGCCGTAAAAACGTCCGCCATAAATCTCAGGAGACTCTATTGTTGTGCTAGTAATACGTGTTCGTTCGATATATGACGGCAAAGTGTTCATTTCAGCCAAATCATAGGCGTCTACAGCTTTACGCCAAGCGTCGTCAGCGTCACGAGAAGCTTGCATGGCTTTAGAATACGCCGGATTCTGATCTATATACTGGTTAGAAACACCAGACCAGTCGATAACACTTCCTCGGCCCATGGTAACATTGCCATTGATTGTAACTGCACCGCTACCATCCACCTGAAATGAAACCTCACCATAATTATTTCGCACAGTGAGCCCACGAATATCAAGATAATCAGCAGTGAATTTGTAACCAGACATCATGCTGCGTCCGCTTCTGTCTTGGAAATCAGAGGCTCTAACAACCCCTTGGAAATCGCCCGTCACGGCCTGCAATCGTCCACCAAAAGTACCAGTTGCGGCTTGTAACTGACCGGCAAATATACCATTTCTAGCATACATATTACCGTCGTTGTCTACGGTAAACGCTCCATTTCCAAGATTAATCGAGCCTTTCTTTATAGTGAGACTTCCTGTATTCAGATCTAGACTAACATTTCCGCCATAATCGCGTATAACACCGGTACGTATTACATCAGCATTGAGAACGCCAGTGGTAATATAATCAGCTACTATTGATCCATCCATCGTTATGGCTAATCCGAATGATTGTCCACCGTCATTTGAATACCCTAAACCGTTCATATTCCATTTCCACAACTTAGTGGCTTTAGAGTAGTCTTGCACATTAGAAATATATAATGTGTCAGACCCATGTTCGTTTTTGGTGATTGTAATGAATCCAGTGGTCGCTAAGTTCATGATCTGTGTCGCATTGTCTTTTGCAGATTCAAGAATATTACTGGCTTTGGGGAGACCGTCAATCTTATGATTTAGTGATTCCGCATTACTATGCGTCGACGACGTAATTTCAGTTCGGACAGACTTACCCATTTTGAATACTGTGTCCTGTGGCATATCTAGTGGAATCTCCATACCCGATACTGGAAACACCTTGTCTAATCCGTGCGGCCGTGATACAACTCGACACTCGTCAAGGAAATTTATCGCCTCAATTGAACGGTCAAGATAGTGCAAATCCATAGCACTCACTTCTAATTCAAGGTCGTCGAATTGAGTGTCGCTTAAATACTTCTTTGCATGTTCAAGTAATTTCGCGGGATCTTTCTCGTCAGGCCATTCAACAGCCGCTTCGATACGTCCGAACTGTTTTACAGCTTCGGGTGATACAACCCAAGGATCTCCATTGTTCACAGACTCGACAGTTGTGAAAGCATCGATCTCTTTTATCGGGCTTTTGTCAAGACGAGCGCCAAGTGGTTTAATAGCAGTGGCATAGTCTGTAATCTCTTGCTTCTTCGAGAAGTTTAGCAGATTACTACCGAACTGAATAACCTGTTTGGACGTATTCGGATAATCTTTGAGATAGTCCAAATATCGTTTGTCGTCTTGATACCGAACTCTAATATGTCCGCCATAATGTTCGACCAATTGCAATAAGCAGTCTATTGTGCGCTCGTGATTGGTTATTCGCGCTGGAAAATTTTTGTCTTCTACGGTCACAATACCAAGAACAAACTGACGTGACACGTCCACTTTGCTGTTGTGCGCTTTCAATAGCTCGTCAACATACTCCCGTACAGACTGATTCTCGTATTTGGCAGCATTTTGAATTGTATCGTTGAAAAACGCTAACGCACCCTCACAGATCAGGGTACGATTATTCATGAAATCGTATTGGTCCGAAAATACACGTCCGCTCCAAATGATCGCATTATTCTTCGTTATGGTAATTCGTGTTGTCAGTCGCTCAATAGATTTATAGCAAATATTTGTTACAGGTAAAACGACACTAAATGATCCTGCGGCATTGTCGGATAATGTCAGTTTTGGTCTACTGACCAGCAATTCATTACCGACAGCGATGTCATTGTAAAAACATACATCGTTTGCGTATACTGCATACATTACAATCGCCCCTCTCTGAATTCGATAGACACACTTCCTGTCCCGGTATCACACCATAAAAATACTGAGATTGGTAACTCACCGTATATAACAAGCTCTGGGAAATGCGATTTTCCGTCAGGTAGTAGCTTACTTTCGTTAATGCCTAAATTTGGATTAACAAATTGCATATGCACACCTCTATTGTCAGAGGAAGTTACTGAGAATACCGGTGATGTCGGCGCTCTACTCAACATTTTTTGAGTAAATTTGTGTTCGGTTTTGGTGGTGTCCGCAGGAATACTCTTAAAGAATGTGGCTCTTATAACACCGTCCACAAATGAAAATGGGTCCCAAAGCCAATTTCCGACGGACGATTCCACACTCCATTTGTATGGGTTAACGTTATACCCGATGGTGATTTTAGATCGATCTTTTTCTGGCGCCCAGTTGTCGACAGAATATCGTCCATCGTAGAAGTAATTTTTATCGTCCTCCAGTATTGCGTGCATTCTCTGTCCATGCAAATAATTCATGATTTCGGAATATCGTTGTGCCCAATCTCCGTATCCGTTCATTACATAGAACTCGAAAGTTCCCGTTCGATTTTTATAAACCGGATAACCGGTAAGGGATGATGTTAAATCGATAACACCATCGCCTCCCGGCACATCCAATTCCACGCGCTTTACTTCCGGTGGCTTAAACACTGGTCTTGAGACAGGGATTAAATGCCAATCTGTCCATGTGTTTTTTTCACCGAATGTTATAGAATGGTACATTAGTACACCCCTCTCTCTTTCATCGACAACCTATGACCTAGCTCGCTGTCCATCGGAGCTGACAGAGCACCAACAAGCATGCCGGTATCCATGATAACGCGCATCTGTTGCATCTTGGTTCCTAGTTCTTCGACACCCGAGTGAAGCTGACGTAGCTCGCCAATAATATCACGATTATCGACATTAACAGAAATGTTAGTAGACGCTGATGCATCCACATTACTCATAACGGGTATTGAAGCATTTGTTCGTATTGCTCCGTCGAATGCTGATCGCATCGAATTAACCCCTGCAGTAACATTTGTCATATCAAATATCGGGCGAATCACAGGTTGAAATGTTGCATTATCAGATGCGTCAGAAATAGCATTCAACGCATCTTGCAGGAATATCATACTAGCATTACCTAATTTGCTAGACGCCTGCCCGACTTTGGTAACAGATGATTCGATACCGTTCACAAAGCCTGCCCCGGCAAACGCACCTATTTTTGCGAACACTGTTGATGGCGAGTGTATACCGAGTTTCTGTCTGACCATTGTTACACCCTCTTGGGCCATAGCTCCAAGGGTTTGTAAGAAGCTTGGTTTCTTTTCAACGATGCCTTTGTTTAGCCCGTCTACGATATGATTACCAGTTTCATCCCATCCAGCTTCCCGTAGTAAGCGTTGAGATGTTGACGCCATAGAGCCCAGATCGTATTCTGTATTCTTTCGAATCAAGCCGACTGTTCTCTTGAATTCATTTTGAAGTCTGTCAAGTTCCATGTCAGCAGTGGCGTTAATTTCAGCCATCTTATCAGCCCAAACTTCACGACATTCTTCCAGTTGTCTGTTTGTGTCTTCTTTAATTCCAGCGATTTCTTTGTCAGTGTCAGCTCGCATTTGTTCAAGCTCTTTCAACGACTGTTCTCTGGCTTGTGCATGCTTCAACTTCCACAAAGATGTGTATTTCTCAAGTTCAGAATCGGTTAGGGAATTTAGTGCTTCAATCTGAGCTTTCGCCGATGGACCCATCTTAGATAACTCTTCGATGAGTTCTTTATCGGTGCCTCGAGATTCTAACTCACGGAGTTTGTATTCCCAATCAGCAAATGCTTTTACTTGAGATTCTAGATTACTGATCAGCTCCTTGCCGTCTACAGGATCGTTTACTTCGACTTTATCGAACAACCCCCATGAACTATAGAGGCTATCAGAACGAGATTTAAGAGCATCTTCGTATCTACGATTAGCGGCTTCGATGTCTCGTTGCATTTGTTCGTTGATTTGACGAACTGCATCTGCATACTCTTGTTCTGCCTGAAGACGTTTATAGGCTGTCTCTTCATTAAGTCGTTGTACTTCCTGATCGTATTGACGCTGTGCATCATAGATCTCTTTCTCGAGTCTGTAAATTTCACGGTCTGCTTTCTTACGTTCCTCTGTGCCTACTTTATACCGAGATTGTACACGCTTGTAAGCGGCAAGCTCATCAAGGGCACCCAGGCGATCGTAATACTTCTCGTTTTCGATCCAATCCATGGATTTCTGGTAGGACTCCTGTATGAGTTCGTTTCGTAGCCGGAATACTTCACGGTCTGCTTTCTTACGTTCCTCGGAGCCAGCTAAATATCGAGATTGCACGCGTTCGTATGCTGCAAGTTCTTGTTCCAAACTTAATCGTTTGTAATACTTCTCATTTTCTATCCAGTCCATGGAGTTCTGATAAGTCTTGTTGACCAATTCATTTTGAAGACGATAAACCTCTCGGTCAATTTCTTTTCGTTCTTCACTGCCGTTCTTATACTTCTTTTGAAGTTGTTCCCATCCTGTCAATTCTTCTTTAAGACTGAGTTCGCCGTAGTACTTCTTTTCGTCGACCCATTCTTTGAACTGCTTGATACCTTTGGAGCTTACCTGTAAAACAGTTCCTATGAGCTTCGACGTACTTTTTGCAGCAGGTACTACGCTATCGTTAAGACCGATAACAAATCCATCGCCGACGTTGTGACCTAGATGGATGAATTCTCTCGACGGTGAATGGCTGTCCAATGCTTTTTTGGCAGATGTTAGAGCAGAACGACCCAAATCGTAGCCAGCATTAGAGGCTTCTGTCAACTTAGACTTAAGACCGTTTATGAAACCTTGTCCGGTGTCTCGTCCAAGACCCTCGAACTTGCTAACCGCGTTTCGATTTTCAGAAATACATTGATCGACAACATAGCGTATAGCGTTAGTGGCTGTTCGACTGTTGTATTTAATCTGATTAGAGAATGCGTTCATCATACTATCAGCCGTAGCACAGAATTCATTGTTAATACTGTTTTGGTCTATGGTAAACAGTTTCAATGTATCCGGTATGCTTACTTTTGACAGTGTATCCTGCATATCAGCAGCGAGAGACATTACATTTTGAATTTGTTCAGTAATGTTACCAAACGCACCGGAATCTATGCCAGAGGTCTTAGATACGAAATTGCTTAGATGTTCACCGAATCCGACGAGATCTCGACCAAAATTAGTCAAGGTGTTTTTAGTGTATTTGGTGGCATTCGGAATTTTAGTTATTGCATCAGCAACGTCCTTGATCGCTGTAGTTACATTGGACACGCTGTCAGCCTTAACGTTAGACGATGCGTTAGCGAACTCGGAGATACTTTTTCCGAACGAAACCAGATTTTCACCAAACTTGTCGATGTCGTTGTTGCCTGCGAAAAGTCCTGCCAAACCACCAGAATTAGGAATTGCTTTCGCCATTTCAGCTAAAGCCTTGCCCGCTTCTGATGCGGTAGTCAGTGTGTTAGTATCGACGCCAACTAAAGTATCAGCGAAATCTTTAAGTCCCTTGCCGAATACAACTAGTTCTGAAGTAAAGGTTGTCATCGAAGAACTACCCTTAATCCATGAAGATATACCCGACAATACGTCTGCGGCAGTAATCTTTAGAATTGCTCCGGCTAATGTGCCAATGCCGTTCATGGAACCTGCATCAATGTTCTTAGCGTTAGCAATGAACGGTTCCATAGCTGTCATGAATGCTGACAGGTTCTCAGCGAGAATTGGCAGTTGGTTCGTAGTTCCGATAGCTACGCCGCCGATCAGTCCACCGACGAAACGTCCAAGGGATACGCCAAGGCTTTCAAGCAGATTTCCGCCCTCGTTAATAAGCCATGACAATCCTGGGATTTGCTGTATTCCGCCAGCGATCGCCAATATCGCAGTTATTTCTGCTAATATAACACCCATGCCAGCGACACCAACCATGGCTTTCGGTATCATCGGCCCCAGATGAGACAACGCAAGAGTTATGGCGGTTAGAATACCCATTCCGGTAAGTCCTTTTAATAGCTGATCTGTATCAAGTCCAGAAAGAGCATCGGATATGCTCGAAAAGAACGAAGCGAACAGATTCATTGCTGACGTAATTAGCGGACCCATGTTTCGTGAAACCCCGTCCATAATATCAACAAGAAACTGTACTAGACCGTCAATAATGCGAGGCATATATGCGTGAAGTTTGTCCAGTATTGTAGCTACAAATTCGAGAACTGTATCTGCGATCTCTGGTACGGTCGACCGAATAACATCACACAACGTTAATATAACAGTTTTGACAGCCTCTCCTAGCGACGACGCTGATCTGCTTATCGTGTCTAATAAGGCAACGATACCGTCACCGATTGCTTTGATAAACCCCACAATAAGATCCGGAATAAGTCCGACAACCCCTCGCAGAGTTTGTAATATAACTTCAGCGTTCAACGCATGAAGCGGCGCAGCAAGAGCGTTAAGAGCACCAGCCAAATTAGCTGCTGTTAATGCCGTTAACAAAGCTGTTGCACTGAGCATAACCATCGACAATGCTCCGCTAAATGCCATGAGTGCTGGAATAGCTGGTTGCAATAAAAACGCAGCTCCCCCAATAACACCCAATGCTCCGCCCAACATTATCAATGATTTACCGATCGATTTGATGTCCATTGATCCAAAGGATTTCAATATCGGCACAAATAAGCCCATAGCAGCTGCTGCGATAGTTAAAGCTGCGGCGCCACCAATCGACCCGTTCATAAGTTTAAGACCTATTGCGAATTCGCCTAATGCACCGCCCACTAATATCAAACTCTTCCCAATACCAGTCCAAGAAAATTGTGCGAAAGCGGCCATTGGTTTAATTAACATTTGTAGCGCGCCTGCTACGGCAAGCATGGAAACACCAGACGACAAAATATGCTTAGATTTTCCGGCAACAAGTGAAAATACCATTAACTCAGATAAGAGTCCGCCGATAGCAGTTAAACCCTTTCCGAGTTCTTGCCATTCCATCTGCGCGAAACGAGCGCATGCGTCATGCATAACTAGTAACGCTTCAGACAAAATAAGAATACCAGTGGCAGAAGTTATACTGGTTTTGCCGTATTTAGCAATCGCCAAAAATGCGGCAATCTCCAACAATATACCACCAACACCAGCTAATCCTTTGCCCATTGCAGCCCAGTCGAATGAACTCATACGTTCACATGCCATAGCAAGAACATTGACAGCTGCCGCAAATATAACCATCTGGGTAGCGCCTTTTAGACGTCCTTTCAACTGTCCGACAATACCGACGAACAATCCCATTTCAGTGAGTATTGCACTAATACCTATCAATGCTTGCTTGAATTTCTCGGAATCGATTTCAGCAATATTTTGCATTGCCAAAGCCATGGTGTTGAGCGCAATTGACAAACTGACCATCATAGTGGAAGAGGATATAGCCCCTCTAATATGTCCAGTCATTCTAGTTAAAAGACTCATAGCAACAGTCAATTCAATCAGTAAACCTGAAAGACTAGCTATCGCTCCGGCCAATTTTGCGCTGTCAATCGTACTTATTGTGACTAGAGACAATGTTAACAGCCCGATTGCACCGGCTATTGTGAGTAATGTTTTTGCTTTGAGCTCGGATTGATAAGCCCGGAAACATCCCTTAACCTCGTTGAGTACACCAACAATATTATTGGCTATGGATGCGAATGAACCAACGCTATCACCGAATTTATGAATTACACGTGCTACTGTTGCTACAATCGAACCTAATGTTGCCATATTAAAGAATGTAGATAATCCGTTCACATCAGATTCTTTAAAAACTTTAGACACCGATTGGAGTACATTTTTAAATCCAACCGATAGTTTCAAGGCAACAGTTTTAGCGACATCAGTAATCCTATACATGAACACCACGAAAGGATTAGTTTTTACTGAATCGCCTAATTCGTCGAAATGCTTTTTAATAGCATTCTTAGCGTCACCTGATAGTTTTGCTAATGCCGCGAATTTGTCATCAACTTTTCCTAATACAGCACCGAGCAATTCCAAACTTGGATTAAAGAAATTTTCTTTTGCGAACCCAACAACTCGTTTGATAGCGTCAGAAACGGTTTTAAAAGTCTTGCCGATCGTATCATTCTTAGCAATGACATCTCTAGCTTGACTCAAATATCGTCCAAAGGTGCCTGTGATTTTAAGAATGATGTCAACGACTGATCCGCCAGCATCAATGAACGGAAACAAAGCTTTGACACCTTGCATGAATATTCGTCGAAAAATATCAACAACAGAGAACAAGCCTTTGAACGTTGCTTCCAGATTTTGCATACTCTCATCACTTAGTTTAAGCGACGAGACAAATTCGTGGAAAGTATTTGTAAAGCTCATTAAGTTCTCAGGACTGATCGCAAATACTTCGGAAAATGCTTTTCGAATCGGCGAGATAACTCGCGTAATATTTTGGAATGCGTTGGCCAACGCATCAAGCATCTTTGTACGACCGCCCAGCTTATCCCAACCTAACAGCAAATTATTTCGTGCGTCTGATTGCTGATCAATATATGCACTTACAACATTATTGACATTGGTCCATAGCTGTTTGGCTTCTTCGAAATCACCGAATAGTATTTCAAACGTTTTAGCCCACCCGGATCCAACAGCCTCTTTGAGGGTGTCCATCAATTGCGAAAATGTCTTAACATCTTGAGCCGCTGCGAAAGCTCTTCTACCTAGATCAGTTGTTTCATCAGAATATCGACCCAGTGTATCTATAAGAACTTCGGTGGTCATCCATTGAGAGCTTAGTGATTCATTGAAAGCATGAGTTGCATCAAAAGCCGCCGAAGTTTTTCCCTGAAGATCCTTTGTTGTGGATACGTATTGGTCTCCCTCGCGCTTAATTGTTTTCAATGCTAATGCTGACTTTATAAGTTCGTTTTTGAACTCAACAGTTGCCATGTTAGCGTTTTCAATGGATTTCCAGTCAATTAATTTTACAGCTCCTGCAGACAATGCTTGAGCGAAGTTATACATTGCACGAGATGCTTCGTTTGCGTTTGCACCAGACAATGCCGCTTCGTTACTAATACCTTGTATAGCTTTGACTGCGTCTTTCAGTTTTACACCATTGTTGGTAAATTTACCAATGTTTTGGGTCATATCAGCGAACGAATAAATGGTTCGGTCAGAATATGTATTCAATTCCTCTAAATATCCGTTTACTTCTTCCAGTGTAGCACCGGTAGAAGCCATAATAGTTTGCACTGAGCCCATTTTGAGTTCGTACTCTTTAAAGCCGTCGCTTATCGGTTCTACGGTTAAAGCTTTAAGCATGCGTTTTCCGGCATTGACCGCCGTATTCGCAATGTTCATTAACGCTGTAACACCAACGATTTCCAACGCTGTGAACCGTTCTCGTACAGTAGAAAGAGCATTATTCATTGTACTGAAATTCGTCTTTTCTGATTCGGCACGAACTTCAGATAATGCTTTTGCACCGCCAGGAAAATTTAAACTCTCACGCAATCGTTGCAGGGTAGATAAACTAACTCTTGCATTACGCTCGAAATCTCGATTGTCGAGTCGCATTTCTGTAACTCTAGATTCAACTTCTTGGCTCATTAGTTATTCAACTCCCTCCATGCTTCGCGTTCGATTTTGTCAAAAATTGGTTTTAATGCTGGGTTAATATAATCTCGTCCGGCAACCCATCCGCCTGTTCCTGTAGCATGACCATACTGCAGAATTAATGCTATGGGCACGCCGTCGTTAATATTCGTATTTTTAAAAGTAATTGTAATCTCACCAGAACGGCGGACGATACTATATGTCCAAGATTTTGCAGTTTTTCCAGTATCAACCGGTGTGGCTGCTTCAAGAGCCTTGATAGCTTCTTTAGCATACTCTTCCAGTTTCATACGATGCAATTTGTTTGGAGCAGTTTTTAGAAAAGCTAAAGTTCTGGTGAAGTCACCATGGTGTTTTATTTGTATCATGATGAATAGTATCGCCTCCTTTCATCAATGTTTGGACTTTTTCATTCGCGCCATTCGTTCTGCGTTCATTTGAGCTTGCTTAGCTAATACGTCTTTGGGTTTCATCTTGTTATCCGGAGAATTTTTAATGTCACATACACGTATTAAAGTTAGCAAACGGTTTATGTGCCAATACTGGCATTCAAAAGGTATACCGCATGTGATCATACGATAATATAATACCTCTGATGTTATTACTTCTGAACGCCCGTTCATCTGACGATTGTCATTAATGGTCGTGGCAGTCATCGGATTTTCGATATACTGGCATATAGTATTCATAACATCAGCAGGTAATGTTTCAACGAATTCTATATCTAAATCTTCGCCAATAGACATACAACATATATAATCTAACATTTGTTCGTTTGTCATTGGTTCTTTGGTTCTGCCGCTATTTAAAAAGGGAATGTGCCATCGTGATTCCCATTTTGAAATAGACGCTAAAGAATGTTCCAGTGTTAATTTCTTTTCTGGCAGGGATAAAAAAGTATTAGTCTTTTCGTCCCACATTTCTCTTGATGGCACATTGATAGTCAGCATAGGCTTATGACTGCTTTGTCACTAGAGGAGCATCTACTGGAATGTCTGGCAACATCTTCTTGAAGAAGTCTGTAGCCTTTGCTTCGTCAGTGATAAGCTCCATAAAGAGCTTTGAAAACGCCTCTGTCGTCTCAAAGTATGTTGACAGACGACGGCCGTCAGCATCAACCTTTGTAAATCGTTTTCCGTCAGCAGTACGTTCGCCATAGCCAGCAAGCATAAACATCTTAACCATCTTGACAAACTCAGCAGTGTCTTCGGTGTCAATAGCGTGCTCGAGTTTTTTCACAATATCATCAGATGCACTCATCGAAAGACATTCTTCTTGTGTGAGATTGAAATACAGTGTATCGGTACATGTTTCGCCGTCGAAGTTGTTGTAAGTGATTTCCTTTTTTACCATAACAGTCATATCCTTTCTTAAATAAAACGAGTGTTAATTAACCCTTAGATGCAGCCTTTGCAGCGGCCGGTAGTGATGGGGTAAACAGTGTCTTCACTTCATCAGGAAGTGGCAGTCGCGCTGCAGCAGAGTCGCTACCATACAGGATCTTCTCGAATGCCGCAAGCTTTTCTGCATCAACCTTTGTCGAATCAATTGTCAGATGCGATGTTGGACGTGCTCCGGTTACATGTACAGGCACAGTCGAGATTTCCCAAGACATGGTCATAGCGTCCGGATTATCATTGATAGTGCTGTTTGCTCTCTCAGATGGAGCTGCTGTACAACCGTAAATCAGATGCAGCTTGTATCCGTACTCTGTCTGCTTTGTGTCGTTGCCAATCTTGGTTTCGTATGCAAGGCCGAAAGGCAAGCGAGCCTGCTGACCGATTGAAATACCGGCCATCAACTGTGCTGAACCGTCGCACATTCCGAATTCTGTAGGATACATATAGGCTTCAAGTGTTGCACCAAACTCCTCGGCTGAGGTAATGTTTGCATACTTGGTATTGTCAGCCCATAGTGCGGTTGGCTCTGCGCCAGATGGACTTTCAGTGACACCGATAACGCCGTTCCATGCTACACCAGCGCCATACTCGTTGTTACTCATTGGGAAAAGCGCAACTCGACTTACACCCATCTCATAAAGGCGTTCCCCGACCTGGTCCCATACTAAAGCTTTGTTACTCATAATATCGTTCCTTTCTTACACTTGTAAAGTGAATACATAATGGTATAGATTTCCGACATTGTATTGTCGGTCGAATCTCACGTTGAGAGAATATAACATTTGTTCCGCAATTTTGCTGTCAGGGTAATAATCGATGACAGTTATACTAAATGACGCTCTGCGATTATATGCGACATTGTTTGCCCAGTTAGATGGAATACCCGACAATGAATATACGATCGCCGGGTATGTCATCTTAATATTTTCTGGAGGTTGATAGTATACAAATCGAGAACCTAAAATATCGCACAACTGTTCATGCAGGCGTAATCGGAGTTCGTTCATTGTAAACACCTCCAAATGATATAATTAATCTGGGGTATTGAATTTCTACATCAGTGATACTCCACTTATTGCCCATATACGTAATATACCGCATTAAAGGAATATGTTCAGAGGCAAACGGGTCTGCGAGTATGCTTATCTTGTTCGAAACTGTAATTTTCGAATTCACTTGATCTTCATAACCGTACTTATGAGATGCCCTCATAGTATCCCCGTAGTAGTTCTTCTCTTCTATTGTGTCTTCCCATATACCGGGTCTTGTTTCAGCAGTAACACTGTAGCCGATAGAACCAAACCATTTGGCCATTTTGAAATCAGCCCCTTGTACCTTAAACTCCTGCTGCGGCTTCGAGTGTTAGGCCAGTAAGATCATACACCTTGGACACAGGTTTTGTACCAGTCACAGCAATCTTAACCTTTTGTGCACTCTTGTCTGTGATACGGCATACAACCTGTTTCGATGCGTCAAGCTTTCCTGGCTTGCAAGAGCCGCCAGTACCTCCCTCGACACTTACGGTCACAGTATCACCCTCAGCGGCACCATCAACTTTAATGGCCAAGTAATTACCGGACTGAAGCTCAGCTGTAGAATTGAACTGAGTCCAACCCTTGACATGCTTAAGTGTGCCCTTGATCGTCAGCTTGGTATCATCGATCGTGATGTTGTTCTGAAGTTCGTTAGTATTCTTCCCATCAATTGTAGTTCCGCCAGCAACCGGTGTAACATGAATCTGAACTTCGGGCTCAGGCTGTGGAGCAGGGGGCGGCTTCGGTGCGCTTTCTAGTACAATAACAGATGGAGAAGAGCCCTTTGCCTGAAGAACAGACAGAGAGCTTTTCTCGTCGCCGATTGTGACTTTAAACGGCCGTAGTGTCTCGTTATCTAGCACTACATATAGATCGTCATAGATGATCTCATCAAGAAGACTCTTCTCGAGAGGGGCGGTATGTGCATCATCAAGATACAATTTGTTAGTTTTAGCATATAGGATACGTGCTTTGACATATCGACTATCGGCATTTTGAAAAATGTTCTTCATAGAGAATTTTACCTCCCGATTGATTATTCAGCAGCCTCTTCGATTACAATTGCAGACTTAACTCGAGTGAGGGCACCAGACAGACGAGTCTCGATCAGGTACTTCTCCTGGTTGAAATCGATGTCAAACTGGTTAAACGAAGCGATAGCACCGTTCTTAGCAGAACCAACATTGTAATCAGCCAGATTAACAAAGATACCAAGCAGGTTCTTTTTCTTCATAGATTCATCTGTACGAACCTTACCCTCAAAGTCTTCAACAGTGTAAATGTGCTTGACGTTCAACGCCGCAGCAAGGTCGGATTCAGACGAATAAATACGACGGCCGTTCATATCGCGAGCCAGCAGCATACGGTTTACCATGTGAGGTGTGCAGAAGAAATCCATAGCGCCGGAACCCTTGTACTTCTCTCTTGCGAAAAGAGCCGCTGAAATAACAGCCTCGGTATATACGAAATCATCACCGAAATGATTAGCAGTCTCGGATCCCTGCAGAGTTGCTTTAATTGCCGCCGTGTCAATGGTATGATGAATTGTGTACAGCTCGTCATCAGTCCAAATCGGACGGATACGATCTTCGTTGATCTTCTGTTCGTCGCCGTCGTCACGACCGTCTCCGATGAGAATAGCAGTTGCGATTTCCTCGTTCAGTGCCTGCTTCATAGCAGCATACTGATAAGCCACAACATCGAAATCTGTAATATCAATGATGTCATCGCGGTTAAGCTTATCCTTAATATACACGGTCTGCGGGTCGGTGCTTCGTGTTACAAGCTTGATGTTGCCAGTTTCTTTCTTAAGAGTTCCTTTCTTACCATATCCCATTGCCCGAACAGCAGTTACGTCAGCCTGGCGAGTACGGATTCGGCTAAACGGGGACTTGTGAATCTTCTGCATAACCGCAGTAACCCATCCGTTGTTTTCCGGAATAGCCTCAGGTGCGCCAGGCATGAGATCTTTTGGATCAGGGAACAGCTGTGCAAGAGTGCTGTCATCGAAACCATGTGCAAGAGTGCTATCAGTTTCATCATTGTAGATTTCGATAGCGGCCTGCAGACTGCCTACGTTGTTGCTTTTTGCACATGCAAGAATACCCTCTTGATCACTGTGGCTCAGATAGGTCTGCTGTGCGATCTCGTTTTCAAATACATTGTGCTTCATAGAATTATCTCCTCCATTTTGATCATTACCTTGTTCTAATGCTTGGCCAACCAGCGCGTAGACGCAGGTTAGTTGCTTCTCAGTCATTGTGTCAAGAATGTCAGCGACAGTATCGTCGTCATCGTCATCGTCATCGTCATCGTCGTTGTCGTTGTCGTTAACATCTTTTCGTGTTGACGTATCATCATCGTTAGCGTGTTCATCGCCGTGGCACAGATAGATTGGTTCGCCGGTGTAAATGATAGCTTCATCACTTTCGTCGTCGCCATGTACAATAATATCTTCAATAAGAGCTCCCGGATTAGCGCCAGCAAGTACAAGACTTACTTCTTTAATGTCGCCATGCATCACATCATGACCACGTGACTTCAACTTGCCAGCCCAAATAGACAATGCTGCAATATCGCCATGAGTCAAACACGCTTTAGCGGTATTCGCTTTTTCGGTATCGTTGAAATAACCGTACGCATACACACCCTCGTCACGATGCTCAAGAACGGCGTGGCCGAGTACGTTGGTCGGATCGTTGTGCTCATGATTCCACACCAGTGGTACGACTTTGCCATCGTTGTTTTTAAATGCGTTATGCCGGATAACTCGACCGTCACTGCATTTAAGATCGTTCTTGGTACACCATCCACTGAAATCATAATTACTGTTCTTCATATGGATTATCTCCTCCTTGTTCATTTTGAATAGTTTCACCAGGTTGACGTACATTACTATTTCGTAATTCGTCAGCCTTTGGATCGTCAGCAGGTTTCATACCGACAATTTGTCGGATTTCGTTGGAAGTCATGATCTCGTTTCGGGTCATCTTATCAGAAATCTCTGCGAGCTCTCCAACAGGGACTAACTTAAACGGATCTCTAAAAAATGCTATTGTTTGCTTTTGTGAACGTGCAGTTTTTGTCAGAAATTTCCTTTTCAGTTCCAACGTAATAGCTGATAAAATCGGTTCGATAGTTCGATTGTAATAGTTAAGCATCGTCTTCTCATCGGCAGTGCCGTCCATTACGCCTTGTGTAATACCTAATTGACTATACAACATGTTAGTCAGGTATTCGATCTGCCCCATTAGATTGTTTTCGATCGGTCGGTTTAACTGGGTTATACGCTCTGTTCCGTCAGTATAGGCGATGCCGTATTTTGATCCACTCAGCTGCGATTCGATAGCGGCGCGCCTTTCTTCGGCCTGTTCACGTCGAGCTTGTGATTTAACAATATACGGAAGTTGGATGATTAAATCCAATTTTCCAGAACCGCTTTGTTCGTCGATTGAGTCCAGAAGTGCCAACTTTCGTATCAACCGTTGCATCGTGGAATTAGGCTCATTCATGACCGTATACAGGGGATTTTCCACAATGGCTACTGTCTTCTTTGGCACAGTCACAGTTTCTTTAAGTCCCTTAAGATCGTTGTATACTTGCAATCGCACGTATGACGGAAACCACTCTACGATTTTACCAACACGCATTGTTTCTATAGTATACGATCCAGTTTCGTCAGGGTTTGTATCTGTATCGACCGGCAATAGTGCCACGCATCCATCGTCAAGCATCGACAACACTGCATCTTGTAAGAAAGACCGTGATGTCTGATCGATGTTCGCTTCAACTGTTAGACAATAATTCAGACCTGAATTTAAGGTTTCTAAATATCGTCCGTTATCGTCGATTCGTACATGTTTAACATCGACAGCTGCAGCATCCATAGCAATTCGGTTATAAATAGACGTGATTATTGTCTTTTCTCTACCGGTCGTAACTCGGTTCCTACTTGGACTGTATGAGAAACCGTAGCCAGTATAAGCGGGAGTCGGATCTCGATTCATAAACACATTCCATGCTTTTTTCAATCGACCCCCGAATGTTTCATTCATTTCGTACTGTCACCACCTTTTGCAGTAATCACTGCATTTTGAAATTATGTGTCGTCTTCGGCAGTCGTAAGTTCAGATTTGTACTGCTTATACTTACGTCGATTCACTTTGTACCGGTCTGGTTTAGGTAAATTTCGTATTCGTATTCGTCCCTCGAACCTCAGATCAGAAAGAAAGGCAATGCCTGCGGCTGTCTGTCGTGCATTCAGTTCAGTCATATAACGAACCGCTGATTTCTTAACAAACATCTCACCGGCTTTTTCTTTGTTCAGTCGGTGTTGCTCGTTAATAGTAACATCACCACCCAAATGCTTCACTTTCTTATAGCGGCGCGTAGCTTCCTTAGAATGACGCTGAGCCAAAGCCATTTGCCGAGCTCCTAAGCCCAGATGTGCTCCCTCATCTAACCGTGTTTTAGACGTTGCTGCTTTTTCGATATGCTTCATGGAGCTTCGATAATATTTGTCAGCGCTTTTGGACTCGGCATGGAAACGCATTTTGTTTCGTGCAAGTCGCTGGTCTTTTCGTATGCCCCATTTCATCCCTTTGACACCATGATGATATAACTCGTTGTCTATTTGAATCACCGCCTTTCTTCTTTATTCAAACGCATCTCGGTTGTGTTTGTACGAAACGAACGCGTCCATTAAAGCTGCTACCGGATCAATCTTTTCTTCATAGCGTTTCTTTAATAATTTCCGATTACCGTTTGTGTCTTCGAGAGTTATACAATTACCCATAGCAAATGAAAATAGTTGTTGATCGAATAGTAAATCGCCATACTCAGCCAAATTTTTAATTTCGCCAAGAGGTACTGATTCGGTCTTTGCACCTTGGATGACTTTTTCAACGCCAAACTCGCTGTTCTCAGTAATCCACCGTTCTACGAACTCTTTCGCGTTATATGGATCGTATCCAAAACATCGCACATCATATTCTTTTTGTTGTATAAACTCATCCAAATCGTCGTACACAGCCATCATATCTAGTATAGAACCGTCCATAATAACTAAACTACGTTCTTCTATAAAAGACTCGTATTTGACACGAAGTGCTGTTGGTAGCTTTTGCAATTTTCTTGACGAAATATAATTCCTGGTTTTTATGCCGAATTGACCATTAGGAAGCGGAAACAAGAATGTGAATGAACAGAAATCGTCGCCTTGAGACAAGTCGGCACCGAGTGCACAAGGCATTTGCCAAAAGCTTTGAATATGTTCGAGCGGTAGTGTTTCTTCGTATGTGAAGTAGTAAGTGTATCCCTCCATCGGAAGTCCGAAACGTTTAGCCAAAATATCATTTCGAGCAGCAGGTGCTTGTTCGGCCCTTTCTACATCACGCTGATACGTGTCATATGTCACGGTCTTTCCGAGATTTGGATTTGCTTTCATCCACATGTTTGGGTCGCCGACTTCATCAACAGAGTCAAGTTTATACCACCATATAGAAACATGAGGATTTACATACTCGCCCTTTAATATTTTCATAAGTTCCATTTTGATGGTGTCGCCACTGCCATTACGTACAGTACCCTCAGAACTTGTAGCAATGATTAGGTAATCGTCGACTTTAGACGCGCCTTGCTCTATAGCACCGACTACGTCTTCTCGTACATCACCTGACAACCATTCGTCGATAGTCGCGATCTTACATCGCAAACCTTGAAGTTTATTAATGGACATCGCTCTTATTTCTAGCAAAGAGCCTGTTAGAAAATTCTCTATTCCTTTCTTAGTGGAAGCTAACTTTACGCGATCTGCTTTGGAACCTGTGGTATTCTGCATTGAACCGTCGGTTAGAAACTTATACAATGGACCTCGGGAACGAATTATTGCTGTTTTGATTGGTGATAAGACTTCGTCAGCCAAACGCATAGTTGGCGCTGTAGTTATCTGATGTGTGGTTGATACATCTATGTTCAAGAAATATGCTTGAATGCATGCGTCGTACACAGATTTAGCGGCGCCACGTCCTACTATAAGATACTGTTTGTTTACGAGTCTGCGTTTCAAACTACGCATTTCGTAATGTCCGCCCGAATATCCATCATTGGGAACAAACACCTGACGCTCTTGAAAATAGAACCATCCGAACACTTGTTCGCCCCATAGTTTAAACGAATCGAGTAACGTTAGATCAGAACCATCAGTAAGCGTTAGTTCTTTCTCGCAATATTTTATCCAACCCTCCACAGCTTCATCGTCATAATATACGTCTAGATCTGCGATCAACAGGTCGATCCGTTGCATTTCCATTTCAATTTCTCGACATATGGGTATTTCACCTCGTAAAACGGAATCTCGAAAACGACCATAATACTTGGGAGTAGCTGTATTAGATAACGCCATTAAATATCACCTCTTGGTGTAATCAACTACTGCCAGATTTCCAGAATTTACCGATCATCTTATTATCATTGGCTTTGAAAATCGTATCTGAATTATCTCTACCGAAAGCCCGATCAGACATTTCCTTTCCGGCTTTCATAATTGATCCATATACAATGGTTTTAGCCAACTTCTTAGGTGCATCCTTAGCACCCTCTTTGATGCCCTCTTTAACTTGTTTAGCGGCTTCTTTGGTTGCGGCCTTTACTGCGTCTTTTCCTTTTGCAACTGTTTGTTTGCTGATCTGCCCAACTCTAGAGTTAGCGACCTTAGCGATGCATTGTCCAATAGCTGCAGGATTCTTATGAACATAAGCTGCTGCAGCCGCCACCGTAGTGGCTCCGGCAATAAAACCGGCAACTTTAGCTACTGTTTTTTTGTTGATACGAGGTTTGGATGAACCGTCGTCAACTCTGCGCTTTCCAGCAGATGTTAGACTACCATCTGCATTTTGAAATCTACGAACACCCCACTTCTGTCCTTTGATGCCGTGATGATAGAATGAGTGCGCGGTCTTACGTAAATCATATGACATATGTTTACATCCGACTTCGAATTCCGCGATTCGTTGAAGTGTACTCAAATTTTCGTTTTTGTCATACTCAAATCCGAGACGCTCATACAGAGGTCTTGGTTTTTTCAAGGCGTTTAAGTATACCTTATTGTATCCGGCGTCTCTAGCTTGATTGAGAACATTTTTCACAATGTCGCTAGCATACCCCTGACCTCGTTGTTTCTTGTCGATGGTGATCCAATCGATGTACCCCTCTTGATGCTTCTCCATCAAACTCAGTTCACCGATCTTTTTACCAGAGGCATCTTTTAACGTATAGTTAGCATCGCCTCGTCGTCCCATTTTATTATGCTCGTAATCATCTACTAACGCGTGCAAAATTTTTTTGCCGAGAGACCAAGGTTTAACAGGTTCTGCTGTAAGGGTGGCTCCGCTTCTTGTCTTTATAGTAAAAGGTTTGGCCTCAGTCAGGTTGTTCTTACGTTTCTCGATACGTTTTTTCCCAGCAGAGGTCAGGCTGCCATCGGCATTTTGAAATCTGCGAACCCCCCACTTTTGTCCTTTGATTCCGTGGTGGAAAAGGTTCTCTTTCACAGCACGGAAGAACTTCATTACTTTTTCTTTTTCATTTGCGCTTAAATCGCTAGCCGCAATCGCGCTGTCGAAGTCTAATTTTTGTAGCTCAGCATCATCCAGTCCATCTAGCCGATTTACGAGATACAAAATCAGACGTTCTGCATTATCCATGCAATTCACCTGCTTTCTTATTATCGATTAAAACATTGATGCGCCATTCGTATTGGTCTATCGTTCGTTCCATACAACTAACTAACACTGAGTTAGCAGGCGGATCGAACAATAACTGGACCTTTAGTTTCATGTACGATTTGACCATGTTTACAAGTTCTTCGTTACTAGAGTAGTCGTTCCACGTTTCAGTAGCTCCAGTAATAGAAAAGGCTGTAGAACCTAACTGGTTTAAAATCATGAAAACTGAATTGATGCTCACTATCAATGTTTCGTCAAAGTGTGTGTTTTCTGCTACAAGTCCGACCATTTGCTTAATCGTCAGTAGAATGCTGTCTGTCACGAAGTATCACCTCCTATTCTGCGCCAAGGGCATGTGTCGTCATGAGATCTGGTTGCGCAAATACTTGAAATATCAGACTCCATGCCGTAATGTATCTGACGATGCGTAAACGCTGAAACACAAATAAGATAGTCCGGATTAGTAAGATAGTCAGTGTCATTCACTATGTCTTCTACTAACACCGGGTTCATGTGATGTATTATTGGCTCTGAAATATCCATTTCGGGAATTGCTAAATCACAGCTGCTATCCCTGATTATTACGTAATCTCGAATATCGCGCCAATAACGGCTCCTATAAAATCGTTGATTCAAATATCGCTTGTCACCAAACGTTTGTTGTCCAACTATACCGTCTAACTTGAGATATGCTAATCGTTCAGCAAATGTATTGAACGACATCAACTCAGTATAAGTCTTAATATCTCTCGTTGTCATTATCATCATCTTCGTAATCTTCAGAGGCACTCTGACCGCTATACTCTCGCATAGCTTTGAGAGCGTCTGAATACATTGCTTCAATGTGTTTTGCTGACTGAATAGATTCGCACTTCGCTCGTAAAAGTTCAGTCTCTCGTGCGAGCTTCTCTCGCTCTAAACGCGAATTCTCGCTGCCGAGTTTCAAGTAATGAACAATAATTTGTGACGATGCAGTGCCATCGCGAATCTTTTCTGCCGCTAATTCCATAGCCATTGATACCATCTGGTTTTCTTGTGCTTCGGGACTCAGTGGCGGTCTCCTCTTACGTTGCGCTTTTGGCATATGAAACTCCTCCTTTCAAATCGCAAATATAGCTAACTACCTTTTAGGCGAGCATAACATTAAGTAGTACGCTGAAAAGGAGAGAAAAACAGCGTTGTACATCGATGAAAAGGAGAAAAACATCGTTTAAATATAGTTATGCCCGCTTAAAAGGTAGTTAGCATTAGGTTTTTACCCACTTTTTTTCTAGAAAATGCACCCCCG
>RCNH01000178.1_pt1 | contig 30228 bp, 23 predicted proteins | sample 2041161 | NCBI WGS metagenome assembly RCNH01 (sample SAMN09708215, study PRJNA481090) | Feces metagenome, whole genome shotgun sequencing project. | biome: feces | host: Leptonychotes weddellii | place: Antarctica: Sion Island | collected 2010-03-01 | reverse complement strand
AACATCTGCCTAAAAGCAAGACGGCCAATACGACCAAAACCGTTAATAGCAACCTTTACTGCCATTATGACTCCTTTCAAAGATCGCCTTATGCGATCTCTCTAACCAAAGGCTTGAATCTGTTTCAAGCCTCGTATGTGCACATTGGTTTGTGCAACATCAGTACCTTATATACTACTTCATTTTGTACCCAATTTCAGTCTATTTTTTTGAGAAAGTGAATAAAATTAGGGCTTTTACCAGTAAATGTATACAGAGTGATAGTCAATACACAAAGTATTTTGCATATTTTATTCCTAATGCACAGACATGACTGTACATTTATAGCAGCTTCGATATGGAGAGCATGCGAAACGAAAGAGCATAACGTAAAGAAGGAAGACTCCAAGCTAAGCCTGAAATCTTCCTTGAATTATTTTGCCTCACCCACCAGCTGCTCTAGGCGCTTAATACGGTGGAAAAGGGCTGATTTTGAAAGTGGTGGATCTGCCTGCTCGCCCAAATCGCGCAGGGAAAGATCGGGATATGCTCGCCTGAGCTCACAAAACTCACGAACCGCAGGAGGAAGCTCATCGAGCCCCATAAGCTCTTCAGCCTCATCAATGAGCTTGAGGTGCTTGGCTGAAGCACTGACACTTCGAGCCTGGTTTGCAATCTCAGCATTGACCTTGCGGTTGATGTTATTCTTTACGGATTTAACCTGTCGAATCTCCTCCATAGCACGAGGTGCCTCAACAGCACCGATTGCCCTCATGAGCTTTACAGTATCCTCGAAATTCTTGATGTAAATAGCCCACGAACCACGACGATGGTAGAGCTTGGCCGAAACCCCGAGCTCACCCATGAGCTCGACGATATCCTGAGCCAAGGTCTGCCCCGTTACGCAAATCTCGAGATGCAAGCCTCCTCGCGGATCGGATATAAATCCTCCAGCCAAAAACGCACCGCGAATATAGGATTCGAGAGACTTGCGATTATCCACAAGCCTACGCTCAACACCTTGAGAAAGACCCTGCCCTAGTGCCAAAATTCCCAGGTCGTAGAGGGCCTCTTCGAGCCCCTCTTGCTCAGGGATCTCAATCAGATAGTTGCGCGTCTTATGCATAACGCTTCGCCTTACCGTCAAGGAAGGCTCAAGGTTATACAGGCTATGGGTCAACTTGATGACCATACGAGCAACCGCTCCGGTCTCCGTTGAAATCTTGATTGAATAGCGACCAGGTCCTCTGAATGAGAGGGTTCCACAAACGCGCACCAAAGCAGAGAGCTCAGCGCGATTGGAAGGGCGATCGAGAGGATCTATGCGTGAGAGCTCATCTTTTGCTTCTGCTGTAAATGACATTGCAAAATTCCTTTCAGCCTCTCATACAATACATCCCTATTGTGCTGGTAGGGATGCTCATCAGTTTCAAAATCATCGACGATGACCTCAAGTCCCATCGCCTTCATGGCCTCAATCTGCTCCTCATCGACCACGACCGCAGGATAGAGATTTCCCTGATGATCAGTAATCGTTTCCTCATCGTATTCCTTAGGAGAAGCGCTCTCCTCAGAAGGAGCATGCATGAGGACTACGTCGATGACCCCTTCAAGCCCATGGCGATTGAGGGTCTCAATATAGTCGATTGCACGCATTCCATAGCTTTCCCCTTCAGTGTCGGACTTAGGGCACACGAAGCAAATAGTTGCCTTCGTTTCCTTAAGAGCTTCAAGGATATCGGGGAATAAGATATTAGGAATGACCGAGGTGAAGAGGGAACCTGGTCCTAATACCACAAGGTCTGCCTCGCGAATCTTCTGTGCACAAGGAGGATATGAACGAGCGTCTTTAGGCTCCATCCAAATCTCCTCAAGGGTCTCCTCACCATGAGTAGCCTCAGCCTGACCAGAGATGACGTGGCCCTGCTTAGTCTTTGCACACAAGATAACATCATCCAAGGTCGAAGGCATAACGGAGCCTTTGCAAGAAAGTTCTTCCTGCATAAACTCAATAGCTTCGATGAAGCTTCCTGTCTCCTCGTACAACGACAAGAGCATCAAGTTACCTAAAGCATGGTCGAAGACGCCCTGCATACGGTGGGCTACCATCTTTGCCTTTAAGCTGTCAGGTTTATCTGACAGAGCAACCAAGCACTTGCGAATATCTCCTGGAGCTGGAGTTTTACAGGAGCGCCTGAGAGCTCCGGTAGAGCCCCCATCATCTCCCATGGATACTATTGCTGTTATGTCTGCATCGAAGCGACGAAGGGCACCGAGCAAAACAGACTGCCCTGTTCCTCCACCGATCGATACGATCTTTATGTCCTGATTCATAGGCTACTTCTCTGCTCGAGCAAGGTCACGGTGCGTAAGATTTACGTGGTATCCCTGCTTTTCCAAATGCTCAGCCGTAGCACGCGCGATCGATACTGAGCGATGCTGTCCGCCTGTGCAAGCAACACCAATTGAAAGCTGTGCTTTACCCTCCGCAACATATCCAGGCATTGCCGTGTCAAGAAGGGCAAACCAAGCCGAGAGGAACTTTTGAGTTTCAGGATGGTCCATAACGAAGTTGTAAACCGGCTCATCCATTCCCGTCATCGTGCGCATTTCTGGATCGTAGTAAGGATTTGGCAGGAAGCGAACGTCTATCAGAAGATCAGCCTCAACCGGCATTCCGTACTTAAATCCAAGAGAGAATACACGCACGTCAAGCATCTGCTGAGCAGAGAGATTTGAATAGTATGAATGCAATTTCTTGCGAAGTTGAGCAGGGCGCAAATGGGATGTGTCGACCACAAAGTCAGCAGCCGCACGCACCTTAGTAAGCTGTTTGCGCTCGCGCTGAATAGCAGCAGCAACACTCTCTCCACCCTGCGAAATTGGGTGGCGACGGCGAAGCTGAGAGTAGCGACGACGCAAGACTTCATCTGCTGAATCCAAAAACAGCAAGCTGTAGTTGAGCTCATGAGCTGCGAGTTCATCCAAAACGGCAAGAAGATCTTCGAACAGACCTTGACTTCTGAGGTCGCACACAACCGCCAGGTGCCTTCCGACACCGCTGTTGATACCGACAATCTCTGCCATCTTTATAATCAACTCAGGAGGAAGGTTATCGATAACGTAATAGCCCAAATCCTCGAAGGTGTGCATGGTTTCGGTGCGACCCGCACCACTCATACCGGTAATGATGACAATGTCAGGAGTAGTTTCACCATATTGAGATGCGGAATGACTCAAGGCAGAGCCCTCAGCTTGATCGGTGGTTTGCAAAAGCTTACCCTCGAGCTTTTGTGTGGCGGTCTTATTGCTAGTTGTAAGTTTATCTGACTGAGACTTATCGTTGCTCATATCCCGCTCCTTCCCTGACGTATCTGTAGTGTTCTATTTTGTATCCTCACCCGTTGCAATGTCTGATTCTGACACGGCGCTTGATGAGGAGTCTGTAGTATCTTCAATTATACGTGCTTTATCGCGTGTTTGCTTGAGTTCTTTATCCCAAGCTCTAAAGGTTTCGAAAATCTCTGTTGCCACCTGCACCGATATTCCGTCTACCTCTGCAAGCTCATCGATAGATGCCTCACGCATACGCTTGAGAGAGCCAAAGTGCTTCTTCAGGGCTTTCTTGCGCTTAGGTCCCACTCCCTCAATCTCATCGAGGATCGAGACACTCATGGCTTTATCGCGAAGTTCGCGGTGGAAGGTAATGGCGAAGCGGTGAGCCTCGTCTCGAACCCTCTTCACCAAGTACAAACTTGCAGATCCTGATGGCAAAACGACCGGATTTTCATCCCAGAGAACGAAAAGTTCCTCATCGCTTTTGGCAAGACCTGCCAAAGGAATATCGAGACCCATCTCCTCAAGCTGTTTAGCCACCGCATTGAGCTGTGGCTTTCCTCCGTCCAAGATCAAAAGATCAGGCATGGAGCCAAACTTCTGATCCGCCAGACGTTCAGGAGCATAGCGTCTGGAGATGACCTCTGCCATACTCAAAACGTCATTTGCCTCATCGAGCTCCGCGCGAATCTTAAAGCGTCGATACTGGGATTTATCAGCCACGCCTGCTGTAAAGACGACCATGGACGCTACCGTATGTTTGCCATGGATAGTTGAGATATCGAAGCACTCAATGCGCTCAGGAGGACGATCGAGGGCCAAAGCGCTTTCAAGCTGCAAAAGGGCGTCGTTGGTGCGCTTATCCTCATATCCTGTCTTGAGCTCATAGCGCATCAAAGCATGGCGTGCATTTTGCCCTGCCATCTCCAGAAGCTTGAGCTTTTGCCCCCTCTGAGGACGGTGCAACTGGACCTTATGGGTCTTCTTCTCCTGTAGCCAAGTTTCAATTGCCTCAGAATCAGAAAGCTCACAAGGAAGGTAAATCTCTTTAGGAATGTCATCAGTCTCTGAGTAGTAGCGCTTAACAAATGAGCCTACGAGCTCCTGCTCTTCAACGTCCATTCCCTTATTCAAGATGAAGTCACAGGAGCGAATAACGCGTCCTTCTCGGACGATGAAAACGCAGACACCTGCAATGGTTTCTTCACGCCAAAAGCCCATGACATCCATGGCAGGAGCATTCGGAATGATAACTTTCTGCTTTCCGTCGAGATGCTCAATCACATCGAGGCGCCTCTTATAGCGAGCAGCACGCTCAAAATCGAGCTCTGCTGCCGCTTCTTCAATCTCTTGGCGGATGACCTCTACAAAGCTCTTGCGATCTCCGCTCAAGAAACGCTCAACCTGGGCTATGTGCTTCTTGTACTCCTCAGGAGTAATGAGACCCGCACACACTCCCGGCCCTCTTCCTACATGGTAGTCAAAGCAAGGGCGAAAGTTTTGAGCACAGAGCATCGGAAGAATCTCAATGTCTTCAGGGCTCTTATCCACGAGCTTCTTTATCTTGCGCCATTCAGAGCAGGTACCTACGCAAATAGGACAGATCTTGCGGACGATATCGATGGTCTCTCGCGCACTGCGACTATCGGTGTAGGGACCGAAGTAGCGCGTGTGAGGCTTGTGCTTCTCGCGGGTATATTTCAACGAAGGAAAGACGTCGCCTTTAGTAAGCGCGATGAAGGGGTAGGACTTATCGTCCTTCAAATCAACGTTGTAGTAGGGCTTGTACTGCTGGATGAGGTTCATCTCCAAGACAAGCGCCTCATGCTCTGAGCCAACTACCACATAATCAAAGCTTGTAACCTGCTTCATCATTTGAGGAATCTTGACGCGCTCGTCTTCGCCCATAACATACTGGCGCATGCGAGCCCTGAGGTCCTTGGCCTTGCCAACGTAGAGGACCTCTCCGTCTGAATCTTTCCATAAATAACAACCAGGCTCACGAGGAACCTGGTCTACAAGCTGTTTAAGTGTTGGTTTTTTAGTCGACATCCGCTTGTCTTCCGCCTGTTTTCCAGAAATACTTTCTGTACTTACTTATCTGATGATAATAGTTTACCCTTGCCCAGAACTTTTGAGCAAAACAATCTTTATGCCACAAAAGCGGGAACTGAGCTACGCCAGTTTTGAACGCCTTTAAGATAAGATCCTTCTCAGGTCCATCTTCAATGGAGCGCTTAATGACATAAGGAGGTACAACGGTGTATACAAATGGAGTATCGCATGCAATTTGCTTATCAAAGCGTTTGTGCAAGATGCAGTCTTCTGCCTGAACTTGTGCAAAATTACATCCTGCCTGATTTACAAATTCAGAGCTTCTACCTGGGCGAGTGTTAATCTCAAAGAAGAGATATTCACCCGTACGCTCATCGTACTTAACGTCAAAGTTTGCCATACCATGATAGCCAACATGACGCATAAACCTCAAAGCATCATCGAGCACCTTCTGGCAGGTCTCAGGAATAATAACTGCTGGATTTCCGATAGCGGTTGGACTGTGATCTTCAAGCATAACGCGTCCGCCAACCATAAAGATTGGATTGATGTCTTTATCGGTGCAAACAGATATGATGCGAATCTGAGTGTCATCACCCGGTACAAACTCCTGAATGATAAGGCTCTTATCGTAAGAGGAATTCTTGAGATTGCTGTAGATGATCTCAAGCTCTTCTCTACTTTCTACAACAAAGACCTTCTTTTTGTTCGGAATCTTTGCATAGTGATACGCTGCGGAATTAGAAGGCTTAGCGATCAGAGGATAGCCAAATCCCCCATCATCACATGTTCCCTCAGGATCAGAACAATCCAAAAAGAGTGTCTTTGGATAAGGAATTCCAATTTCTTCGCAGATAGTATAGAAGTTTTCCTTCTGAGTAATATTGTCCAAAAGATCGAAGTCGATATAAGGAACATAGAAATGCTCTTCAAGCTTTGGCTTGTTCTGACTTACAAGACGAGCATAGAAGTCACCGCAACCAACCAAGAAAGGAATCTTTCCCTCCTCAATAAGCTGTGTACCTAGGACTTCAAGCTCCTCAAGGAAGCTTTCTTGAATATCAAGGGTTGGAATAATGCGGAAATCGCAGAACTTGGACCTTGCAATTGCCTTAATATCAGCTGTAGCCAAAACGATAGGCTTAACACCATAAGCATTCCAAAAGCCCTTAATGTATGCATAACAACAAAAATCAGCACCCAAAATGACTGGCTGAATAGATTCACTTAATTGATGTTCAAGGATTCCTTCAGGTCTCATTGATATCCCCTTATATAAAGTTAGTAAAATATCATTGTCGCCTACCAACTGTTCTACTTCAAGTCTATAATGATAACAAACAAATTTTCAACTTTTTTATGTGATAAGAGGCACGATGAATAAGCCAGTACTAGGAATAATCGGCGGTGTAGGGCCCTTGGCAACTGCCTATTTCATGGAAATGATCATACGTAATACCCCAGCAAAAACAGATCAAGATAACATTCCGATGATCATCTTTAACGATCCTCAGATACCAGATAGAACAGCCTATATCCTCAATCAAAGCGACCAAAATCCTCTGACCGAGATGGAAAATGTAGCGCGCTGGCTCGAGAATGCCGGAGCCGACTACCTTGCTATTCCTTGCAATACCGCTCATTTCTTTTACGACGGAATTTGCGCTGCGGTTGACCTGCCTGTTTTATCCATCATGGAAGAAACGACAAAGAAGGTAGCGAATGTCCTAGGCAAGCAGGGACGCGTTGGCCTTATGGCTACCGAGGGCACTGTTGCATCAAAGGTATTTCAAGACTACCTCGCATCATCCAACATCGAGTGCTTTACCCCCTGTGAAGAAGATCAGAAAGTCGTAACATCTCTTATTTACGACCAGGTAAAGGCAAATAAACCCTACGATGTCGATGAGTTCATGCGCGTTGCCAACCAGCTTCGCCGAGATGGTGCAGATATCGTAATCGTAGGATGTACCGAACTGAGTGTTATCTATCAAGACCTGCAAGACAAGCCAGAATGGATGATCGATACCCTACAGGTACTTTCTGATCGCTGCATAGAGTTCTACCTCGAACACCACAACAACTAATACGTAAACAAAAAACCCAGCCTACGTGAGTAGACTGGGTTTTTCTTAACCTCTGCGAAGTAATTTATTTACAAGCATTTTGAAAGGTTGAGCCTCTTCAATATTCAATTTCAAAGCAATGGCAATGATGATTACAAGTGAAGGTAGTCCCGCGACCGCACAATACATAAATGCCTTAAGGACGCTTCCACCCTCATCTCCAAAGAACATGCGAAGGACATACAGTCCAGCCAAAGCGCACGCAGCGCCTACCAAGCTAAACAATGTTGTAGTTCCCAAACTCTTTATAAAAGGCATGACCTTGATATGAGGTAAACGCTTTTTGAGCGACAAGAACGCAATCACATCGACTGTAATAAAGAAGAGCAGTGATGAAAGTGCAACGACATTTAATCCGAAAACTTTCGTCATGGTCAAACACATTACAATCTGAGCGATTCCCGCAACTGCATTAGCAATTGCAAATGTCATCATCTCACGCATTGACGAGCATACCTTCTGAAGGTAGGTAGCCACTCCGTAAAATGGCAAAGATATGGCAAGCATTTGCAAGTAGCTTGTAGTCAACGCAATATCTTCGGCGTTGAGCTTACCTGCAGCCAAGATTACGATAAGTGGACGAGAGAATATAATCATGAGAACCATGCAAGGTACCAGGCCAAAGATGATCTGAAGCGTACCTTTCTCGACTCCCCTCACATACCCATTCATATCTTTGGAGCTCATACGTTCAGAAAGCTCAGTAAACATTGCCGTTGTGATAGGCACTGCAATGATGGAATATGGCAAGGTAAACCATAGCCTTGTGTAGTAAGCAATCGAAGATCCTGAAACACTTACACTCAAGGCACTACTCGTCTGAACAGATACTGTAGCAAAGCTCACAAGCGTCACAATAAGAGAAGGGACTCCAATGGAGAGGGTCTCTTTGAGCGCAGGATCTTTCCAATTGATATGGAATCGAAGCTTGATACCATGCTTGCGAAGCGATGGAATTTGCATCACTACCTGGATTAATACACCAAGTGGATTTCCCAATGCCAAGATGAGCAAGGCTAAATCAGGGTTGGTATTCACAAAGTAGGAATACAAGAAAAATGATGAGGTTACTACAACGTTATTGAAGATCGGAGCGGCATTGCTCCAAAAATAATCGCGCTCAGCATTCAATATTCCGCTTAAGATCGTTGAGCATGAGTACAAGACGATTTCAATTGCAAAGAATCTAAAGAAATAGGTTGCAAGCTGATGATCGAAATCAACGTTTGCACTAAAGGATTGCGTCCAGATCATCTCACTGGCAAATGCTACTCCCAAGACAAACATCGCCCCCATGATAAGTACGACAATACTCATCAGGTTGGATGCATAGGCGTTTGCACCCTTACGTCCTTTTTCCTTCTTTACCGATAAATAAACTGGCAAAAATGCCGTAACGAGCATTCCACCCATAACGAGCTCAAACAGCTGGTTGGGAAGGTTATTTGCAACGGTGTAACAGCTTGCTGTAACCGTAACACCCATTGCAAAGACCTGAGCCCAGGTACGTAAGAAGCCTGTAATTCGACTTATAATAACAAGCGTACTCATCAGTGCTGCACTTTTACCAATTTGAGCTGTAGATGAAGGATGTTCCTCTACATGTTTCGTAGCAGATGGAGTGCAATTTGCATTGACTCCTGAAGGTTCTGCATGCGTTTTCTTATATGTAGAAAGCCCGTCTTGAGCCATATGCCTTGGCTTTGACGACTTTGTTTGATTCATATATCTCGTGTATCCTTAACTTATATATAGAGCATAAACTCTGAGTTGTTAAAGCATTACTCCCAATTATAGAACATCGGGCAATAAGATATTCTAAAGATGAATATCAGACATAATTGTACATCCGCACTTTACACCCTCATAATATACGCATTAGTATTTAACTCGTTCTAAATAGTAAAATCATACAGTGTGTTAGAATGACCTCGATTAAGTGATTCCCTTCGGTATTGTCGTTTGAACTCATACGCAAGTAGCTATTACTTGTTTTATATCATTCAGAAAGGTACGACATGAAACGCAAATATTCCCTCGCCTTAGCAACAGTCGCTGTTGCAGGTGCTTATGTTTACAGCATTGCAGGGCGCAAACAAACCCCTGAGCTTCAGGATAAGTGGAAAGAAATGCAAGCGTTTCGCTATGCACACCGAGGACTCTTCACCAATCCTCACACTCCTGAAAACTCTTCTTCCGCCTTCATTAAGGCAGCTCAGGAAGGGTATGGATGCGAGCTTGATGTTCATCTGACAAAAGATGGTGAGCTTGTCGTTATCCACGATTCAAACCTCAAGCGCGCTTGCGGAGTCGACCTCGAGGTTGAAGATCTAACCCTTGAAGAGACTAAGCAGTACACCCTTTTCGAATCTTTTGAGTGCATGCCTACCCTTGAGGAAGTCTTTCAGATCTACTCCTCCATAAACGATCAACTTCCTATCATCATCGAAGTTAAATCAACTCGTACAAACGTTGATGCCCTTTGCTCCAAGGTAGCAGATGCGGTCCGCAACTCATCTCTCAATCTCTGTGTAGAATCTTTCGATCCTCGCGTTGTTCGTTGGTTTAAGCTCAATTATCCAGAATGTATGAGAGGACAGCTTAGCCAAAACTACTTTGCCGATGAAACCACTAAAGTAAAGAGCATGCTTGGCAAGGGGCTTTTAACCAATCTGTCATTCAACATACTCACTAAGCCTGACTTCGTGGCTTACCATCATTCAGATCGCAATCAGCTCGCTTGCAAAGTGTGCGATAAGATCTACCACATGAACCGTGTAGATTGGACAGTCCGAAATCTCGAGCAAATGATCCAAGCTGAAGAAGAGGGTGCACTTGTCATCTTCGACAGTATTCGCCCACAGTCCCCTCATCCTCACGAGAGATAATTCTCGAAGTGCACAGGATGCAAGGGTACAACATAACCCCATACAATAAGTTCAAACATAAAGAAGGTCGATACGCTATGTATCGACCTTCTGTGTATATATTAAAGTTTTACTTCTTTACCATCTTGAATCGTAAAGATACCAGGCTCAACTGAGCATGTTCCATCTTCATTCCAGGTAATATCTTTACCTGTAAGACCCGAGAACTTGAAATCAGGACCCAAAATCTGTTTCTTTAGCTCAGCGGCAATGAGGTCTGGTGAATCATCAGGCTGCATCTGAGTGTTCTTTATAAGCTCATCGAGGATGTAGATTGCATCATAGGTTGCTGCAGCGCACTGATCTGGCAAAACACCATCTACAACCTGCTTATACTTTTCTGTAAAGAGCTGATGTCGAGGAGTATCACTATTAGGATCGAACGTAGAGAGATAATAAATCCCCTCGATGAGTGATGGGCTCAAACCTTCAACATCGACAATTCCATCAAGTCCGTCAGCACCCAAGATTACAGGATGATAATCATTAACATGAGCAACCTTCAGGATTGAAGCCGCTTGATCAGAATAAAGCGGAAGGAACAAAAGGTCTACCCCTCTCATCTTTGCATCTTCAATTCCTGTTGATAAGTTCTGAGATTTACCTGCAAATGTATTGACACAGTAAAGTTTGAGACCAAGCTCTTTAGCTTTATGCAAAAACGACTGGGCAATACCGAACGAATAAGGATTTGAATCATCGTAGATAACGCAAATCTTTGCACGAGGCTGATGCTTAGCAATAGCCTCTGCTGCCTTTACACCATAGACCGTGTCATTCGGACATGACATAAATACGTTCGAAAAGCGCTCAGAACCTCCTGCATTGATGACAGCCTGATGACCTAAAACATCGAGCGATGAGGCTGTAGGAGTCAGCATAAAGATATCATCTGCTTGAGCACGCATAGCTACTGCATGTGCAGACTCGCTCAAGAAAGGACCCAGAACAATCTGAGCTCCCCATTCTTTAAGGTTTTGATAGCACTTAGGAGCATCTCCTGGCAAGGAGTTGGTATCTTGCCAGTTGAGTTTGTATTTACGAATACCCTTAGCATTAATCTCATCGATGGCAACTTGAGCGCCATAGCGAGCAGCGATGCCGTAGATGGAGTAGACGCCCGTACTCGGACCAATAGCCCCAATGTTGAAGAAGGTATCGTGCTGAGTATCCTTGCTTTGGGCATCATACAATGTACTTGTAACGCGCAAAGATGCTGTTGCGACACCAACTGCAGCCACTGCCTTGATAAACGTTCTTCTGCTCACATTTGCCATGTTTTACCTCGTAATCATACAGTAGGTAGCCTGTATGAACTCTACTAATTCATCAGGGTTCACAATGAGCTGAACCCCTGGTTTTCCACCACTTAGAATAATCTCGTCGAAAAGCTGAGCAGTTTCATCGATATAGGTTGGATAAGCCTTCTTCATACCCACAGGAGTGCAACCCCCGCGGATATAGCCGGTAATCTTTTCCAAATCTTTCAGAGCAATGAGCTCCAGATGCTTATGACCTGACACCTGAGCTGCAGCTTTCATATCAAGCTCGGCTTCGACTGGAATACAGCAGACCACGTACTCTTTTGTTTTGGATACCAAGACCAAAGTTTTAAAGACGGACTCTGGATCTTCGCCGAGTTCTCGGGCAATCTTGGAGCCAAGATCTCGCTCGTTGGTGTCGTGGCACTCGTATTCTCTGGTCTGATAGCTAATGTTTGCTTCATCCAAAGCACGCATCGCATTTGTCTTTGTGGTTTTGTTTTTCTTTGCCATATAACTCACCTAGGCATAAATCTTTGTGCAATATGCAGGGAAAACGCTTCCCTGCATATTCGCTTATTTCTTTAAGTTCTTCATACGCTCCGCATCGCGCTTGAGGATTGGAGCGAGGAATTGGCCGGTATAGGAGCCCTTTACCTTTGCAACCTCTTCGGGAGTTCCCACGGCGACGACCTGTCCTCCGCCGTTTCCTCCCTCAGGACCCATGTCGATAATGCGGTCAGCAACCTTGATAACGTCGAGGTTGTGCTCGATTACAAGAACCGTATTGCCCGCATCCACCAAGCGCTGCAAGACAGCAATGAGCTGGCGAACATCTTCGAAGTGAAGTCCTGTTGTAGGTTCGTCGAGGATGTAGAAGGTCTTTCCGGTCTGGGTGCGATGGAGCTCCTTTGCGAGCTTGACGCGCTGAGCTTCTCCACCTGAGAGAGTGGTAGAGCTCTGACCGAGGCTGATGTAGCCCAAACCTACGTCGTAGAGGGTCTGAAGCTTCTTCTTTATCTTAGGGATATTCGCAAAGAAGGCCAAAGCTTCAGTTACCGTCATATCCAAAACGTCAGAGATGCTCTTTCCATTGTAGAGAACCTGCAGGGTTTCGCGGTTATAGCGCTTTCCCTCACAGACCTCGCAAGGAACGTAGATGTCTGGCAAGAAGTTCATCTCGATCTTAATCTGACCGTCACCCTTACATGCCTCACAGCGACCACCTGAGACGTTGAAGGAGAAACGTCCTGGAGCATATCCACGAGCTCGAGACTCAGGAGTTGATGCGAAGAGGTTTCTCAAATCGTCCCAGAGTCCGATGTAGGTTGCAGGGTTTGACCTTGGAGTTCTTCCAATTGGAGACTGGTCGATGTCGATGACCTTATCGATTTTCTTTACACCCAAGATGCTTCCATACTCGCCCACTGGCCTTTGAGAATTCTGAATCTTATTAGTCAGAAGCGGAGCGATGGTATCGGTGACCAGCGAACTCTTTCCAGAGCCCGAAACTCCCGTTACAACCGTCAAGGTACCGAGTTCGATATCAACATCAACGTGCTTGAGGTTATTGGTCGTAACGTCGGAAATCTTGAGCGAGCCCTTTTTTGGCTTGCGCCTCTTTTCGGGAAGTTCAATCATCTTGCGGCCGGTAAGGTATGCACCGGTCAAGGAGGTCTCATCTTCCATAATCATGGCAGGAGTTCCCTCGGAGACCACATGTCCACCTTCGACGCCTGCTCCAGGACCCATATCGATGACCCAGTCAGCGGCCAAGATGGTATCCTCATCGTGCTCAACTACAAGCACAGAATTTCCTTGGTTGCGAAGCTTTTCGAGAGTTTGAATCAAGCGCTCATTATCGCGCTGGTGAAGTCCAATCGAAGGCTCATCGAGGACGTACAATACACCTACGAGACCTGCTCCAATTTGAGTAGCCAAGCGGATGCGCTGAGCCTCTCCTCCTGAGAGGGTAGCAGCTGCTCGAGAGAGAGTAAGGTAGTCAAGACCAACGTTTACCATAAAGCGCAAACGCTCGCAGATCTCCTTTACAATGCGCTCTCCGATGAACGCTGCCCTCTCGTCGAGGACCAGGCTGTCGAAGAAGTCCAAAGCTTCACTACAGCTCATCTCACAGACTTGGTAGATGTTCTTATCTCCCACGGTAACAGCGAGAATCTCAGGCTTGAGACGTCCTCCACCACAGGCGTCGCAATCCTCCTCGTGAATGAACTTCTCGAGGCGCTTCTTCATGGCTGGATTGTTGGTCTCAGTATATTTATTGAAGAGGATCTTGCAGAGACCCTCAAACTTTGTATCCCAATGGGTGTCGCGGCCGTCTAAGGTGACGTAGTCGACGGCAATCTTCATGTCCCCGCAACCGTACAAGAGAGCATTTTGGCAGCTCTTGGAAAGCTTGTTCCACGGGGTTCTCAAGTCCTCCCCGAAGTGCTCAACGATAGCACGAAGGATCTGAGGATAGTAATTACTTCGATTGAAATAGCTGGTAAATAAGCCCTCTGCAATAGAGAGGTTAGGATTTACAACCAAGTCCTCAGCGTTTACAATCTTGCGAACTCCCAAACCGTCACACTCAGGACATGCGCCATAAGGTGCGTTGAAGGAGAAGTCACGAGGCTGAAGATCATCAATAGAATGTCCGTGAAGAGGACATGCCAAAGCAAGCGAATAGCTCAACATCTCTTCAGGCTTAGCCTGCGGATCGTTCTTATCCTCCAAAAGGAGAATCATAACGCGACCTTGGGTAAGCTTGGTGGCAGTCTCAGTAGCCTCGACAATACGTCCAATCGAGTTTTCTTTAATAACAACGCGATCGACTACAACGTCGATGTCGTGTTTAAAGTTCTTATCGAGCTCGATTTCCTCATCGAGGCTGTAGACGATTCCGTCTACGCGCACACGGGAAAATCCTACGCGCTTGAGCTCGGAGAATATCTTTGCGTGCTCACCCTTGCGGCCGATGACCACAGGAGCCAAAACATAGGCACGCCTGCCCATTCCCTCTTGCAAGATCTTATCCGCCACCTGGTCGATGGTTTGCTTCTCGATAGGGCGTCCACACTCAGGACAGTGAGGAACACCGACACGGGCAAACAAAAGACGCAGGTAGTCGTAAATTTCTGTAACCGTACCGACGGTTGAGCGAGGATTCTTGCTCGTAGTCTTCTGGTCAATAGAAACAGCAGGTGAAAGACCGTCGATACTATCGAGATCTGGCTTGTCCATCTGTCCTAGAAACTGACGAGCATAGGAGCTCAAAGACTCAACGTAGCGCCTTTGTCCCTCTGCATAAATGGTGTCAAAAGCGAGACTTGATTTACCCGATCCAGAAAGACCAGTTATAACTACAAGCTTGTCGCGAGGAATATCAAGGGAAATATCTGCGAGATTGTGCTCTCGCGCTCCCCTAATTTCAATAGCTTTATCTGACATACTCTATTCCTTATCGAACCTTAAGAGATTCGTTCACATGTTCGTTTGTTACTATTTTACCTCAAGCGCTCCAAGGTAATCGAATAGGTATCATTTCTCCCTATATACAGAATATGTTCGAATGGAGCGATTCACAGGGCACATGGCGTTGTGTCGGCATGGGTGGCGTATGAGCATGGACGGTGCATGGGCATGGTTGGTAATCTCCATAAAGAAAGACACCAAGGACAGGCCTCGGTGTCTCATAGTGTTGCATTCAGAACGCTATTTACTCTTTTACGGTTGGAACTACAAATCCGAAATAGATGATGTGTGCAGCCCAGATAATTCCCATTACGTAGCGCATTGCAACGATATGCCACATGAAGAACATGGAGATACCGAAGAGCAAAGTGACCGGCACGAGAATGGAAAGTTTTGCGTGAAGGGTCATCTGACGCTTGGTTACGTAGCCTTCAAATACGTTGTGGTAGAGCTTGGTAGACTTAAACCATGTATCGAGGCGCTCAGATGAGCGGGCAAAGCAAAATGCTGCTAAAAGAATGAAAGGCGTCGTAGGCAAAACAGGCAAAAATGCACCGATAGCACCTAAAGCAAAAGCGATGATTCCAAACACAGCCCACATAGCTTTACCGATGTGAGTCCTTGAGCGCTTTGCCTGAGGCTCTTGCCTCTGGGTCTTCTGATCCATTAATCTCTCCTTGAGATGTATAAGTTAACAATCTCAAACATAGTACCACAGAACTCGAGAATCCTTCTTTACAATTTACTCAGTCTAACTTTATCCTTAGCTGCTTGCGCATCAAGCTGTAGAGTGTTCATGCAGGACGACGCCACAGTGTCACACCACCGCGCTACATCCCCGCGACCGCCACGTTATAACAAAAAACAGTCCCACCACCAGGTGAGACTGTTTAAAGTAATCCCTTAAATTTAAGCTTTGGAAGCTGATGCGAAGATGGTTCCACATGCAATAACAGCGCAGCATACAACCTCAATCATGCTTGGAGTATGAGAGAGAATGATAACTGAGAGCAATACTGCCCATGCACTGTAGGAGATGTTTGCAGCCATAGCCCTTGATGCTCCTGCCTTCATAATTCCGCGGTAGTAGCAAAGGTAGGATGCGACACCACAGCAAGCAGCAAGTGCCAATACAGCAGTTGACTGAGAAGAAAATGCCTCAGTAAATACGCCGATTGTTGAAGTTGCTGGAACTACAATCAAAACATAGAGCAAAGCTGAGGTGGATTCACGAATGGTAAGAGCTACGCGGTTGTCAACTCCATCACCCTTCATTCCCCATGCCAAAATTACAGCCTCAGATCCCCATCCCAAGATGCACATGAGAGCTCCGGTAAGTCCAAGAACAGGATTTCCACTGGATGCTCCAGCCTCGCCTGAATAGCCCAAAACCATAACACCGGCAATAGCTACCAAAAGGGCAACTACCTGCTTGATGGTGATCTTCTCATGCAAGATGAAGTGTGCAAGAGCAGTTCCAATTGCAGGATAAATTGCAGACAAAACTGCAGTGTAGCCAGGTCCGAGGTTATTGATGGAAATGAGGTATCCACTCATTCCAACAGGACCACCAATCAAAGCTGCAAGAGCAATGATGCGACCATTTGGAGTTTTAAGTGCGTCAAAAACTCCCTTGATGCGACCGGTGAGGCTCATAAGCACAATCATAACGAGAGCACATACCAAGTCGTGAATTGAAGCACCAACAATCGGTCCCAATTCCACTGATGCAAATGGCAGACCACTCAGAGCGATACCCAAAATTACGGTATCAAGTGCCCAGAGAAATCCACTTGCTATTCCCCATTGCATAATTAATTTTCCTTACTGTAAAGGTCCAATACCCAGTTGATATTACAAGCAGCATAGCTGTAGTAGATGTAGAGCCAAGAATCTACCCTCTCACCTTCAGCTTCCTTAAGAAGTGCCCATACATACCAACACCATCCAGCAAACACAACATAGGCCCAGAAGTGTCTGTACTCCTGAGGGGTTGGCTTGCGTGAGAAGTAATACTCTAATGCCTTATCGGCGCGTTCGCGGTCAAGTTCTGAACATACAACAAAAGTACCAAAATCACTCGCCTCATCACTCATGCCTGCATATTCCCAATCGATGAGATTCAAACGGCCATCAGGATATTCATCATTATTCATATCAATGATGAAATTTAAGGCAAAGAAATCATTATGGCTCAAACACTGATTTGCAATGCCGTCGTGAGTTACATACTCTTTAAGCTTCAAGACCTTCTCTTTAAGCTCTGCATATCCCGCAATATCGAGTTCAGAAAGTTCACTGAGGTAATTTTCGTACCTCAAACCTTCATCCACAAAGTCAAATTGACGAGGAAGCGTAGCTTCTGTTTGATGCAACTTGCGACACATATCCATAGCAACCTTAAGCTGATTATCATCCATGACATCAAGAGGCTTAGCATCAGGAATAAACTTTGAGATTTTCCATCCCTCTTTTGGATTTCCATACACATAAGTAGTATCTAGATCCAAATCACGAGCAAGCTCGAGAGCAACAACTTCACTCTCACGGTCAACGAGCTTGGAAGTGCCAACACCAGGATGACGATATACATACTCATCGTCGCCAGCGCAGAAGTGACAAGATAGATTCGTGAGACCCTGTTTCAAAGGATAGAATTTTCCAATCTCAGAGATGTCACAATTAAGGGTGGTTGCGATATTCTTGAAGATCTTAGTATCGATGTTATCCATGAAATGAGGGTCAAATGCTTTAAGCTCATCAAGAGAGTCAAATTCGTTAATGACACCCGTCTCATATTCCTTGCGAACCATAGCAAGCTCATCGATGTGTTCGATATAAAGAACTTCCCAAAGCTTGTCATAAGTCTGAGGAAGCTCATATTCAGCCTTCAAAATTTCCTTAAACTTCTGACTGAAAGCCTTATCGAAATAGACGTGACCAAGCATGATCCACGCATCAGATCCTCCGACCTGCACATCTACAATGCGATTTTGAGAACCGGTTGTAATGCACCACTCGTCGGTTTCACCCTCTACAAACACGGACGCATAATAGGCGGCGTACACATAAGGAGTGAAAGGATTTTCAGTAAAATAGTCATCAGAAGAGCAGACATAGGTATTGGCAAGCTTGTCGATAACGGCCATCAAGCTCGAGTTATTGTTTCTCTGAGAGTACAGAGGGTTAACGACAATCTTTACCCCAAACATCTCTTCGAGGTAGAAGAAGTATTCTTTCTTGTATCCAACAACGATAGTTATGTCATCGATTCCCGCCTCTTTGAGCTGCCTAATCTGACGCTCAACAAGAATCTCTCCCCTAACGTTTAGTACACCCTTAGGCTTCTCGTAAGAAATAGGAGCAAAGCGGCTGGAAAGACCAGCTGCCATAATAATTGCATTATCGACGCGATAGGGATCAAGGGCCTCCATTCCCTTTGAGGTAATAAGGCCATTAGAGATAAAGCCAGCCTCTTCCAGGGAACTCACGGTATTGTTAACAGTTCCCAAAGAGATACCAATCTCAGAAGCGAGTTCTCTTTGAGTAAGTGCTCGATCTTCTTTGCGGAGTGTATCGAGCACATCAAATTCATGTTTTGTAAGCATAGTAACCTTCTTATACATCTGGCAAAAACTTACGTTTAGACGATCGTTCGGATCGTTTTTCTTCATTACTAGTATATGTTCAAAAATATAAATTAATACATGAAAATTGAACAAAGAAGAATATTCCACCTTCACAACACACGCAATCTGAGTCGAATGTATTCGAATCATAAGACATTTAACCAGTTAGAGACCTATAAGTTAGCCAAGATTAAAATGTATACCTTGCATACATCGACTTTCGCGCCTACACTCTCGCTCCCTTTTTTGCTACTCTAGACGAGTAGACAATAAACCTACCATATAAGGGGATGATATCTGTGGCTTGCCAAGGATATGAGAACGCTAAATCCGAGGGAAAGAACCCTGATTCACTTACTTTTGAAGAAAACTCTCTCAACAACATCAAGCATGTTGTTGGTGTCATTTCTGGTAAAGGTGGCGTAGGAAAGTCCTTTGTAACCGGTTCATTGGCAGTTAGACTTGCACGCGCTGGATACAAAGTGGGAATTATGGATGCCGACATTACCGGTCCTTCCATTCCCCGCATGTTCGGACTTCGCGACCGCCAGCTTGAGACTCTTGGAAACCTTATGCTTCCTTGCGTTACCACTCACGGAGTTAAGGTAATCTCTGCAAATCTCTTGCTTGCAAATGAAGACGACCCTGTACTTTGGAGAGGTCCTGTTCTTGCAGGTGCTATCCGTCAGTTCTGGGAGGAGTGTGACTGGGGCGAGCTTGACTACCTCTTGATCGATATGCCTCCAGGAACCGGAGATGTTGCTCTTACCGTTTTCCAGAGTCTCCCAGTTGAGAGCCTCGTTATTGTATCGAGCCCACAGGATTTGGTACAAATGGTTGTCGGCAAGGCTGTAAAGATGGCCGATAAGATGAACCTTCCTATCTTGGGACTCGTCGAGAACATGAGCTACCTTCCATGCCCTGACTGCGGTAAAGAAATCGAGCTCTATGGTCCAAGCCGCCTTCAGGAGTCTGCAGACCACTATGGAATTGCTGCTCTTGACCGTCTTCCTATCATTCGTGAGCTCGCTGAAGCTTGCGATCAGGGAACCATCGAAGTTAAACTTCCAAGCGACCTTTTGGAGAAGACTTTCGAGGCTGTCGAGAATTTCGTTCCAGCAGAGCCTGTCCAGCCAAGCTGTGGATGCTCTAACAAATCTTGCTGTGATGCAAACAGCGCTCAGGGATGCAGTGGTTGCCACTAAGAGTGCCCTTGCATCTCGTGTAGTTTTACCACAGTAAGACCTCAAAATTTACTTATAGATATACTGCCCTTTGTTGTTGCTACAATAGAGGGCAGTATTTGTTTATCATGAGCGGAAATGTAAGTGTTTCCTCTCTTCATCTAGGCGGTTAGCTATGTCTCATACAGCCAAAAAACTTAGTCGCGCACAGCTTAAGGAACTCGATCTTATTGCTTGTAGTAAAACTAAGGTTGACCCTCACTACGACCTTGTGATTATAGGTGCCGGAGCCTCAGCTTTTGCTTGTGCCATAGAGGCTTCTCGAGGTGGACTGAGTGTCTTGATACTGGAGGCAAATCTCAAACCTGCTCAAAAGATACTCGCTACAGGAAACGGCCGTTGCAATATTACCAATGCCGTATTGAATCCTCACTGCTATAACACTCCAGAGGCTGTAGATAAGATCTTCGGAGAATATCCAGAAGATGAGATTCAAGGTTTTCTGAAATCAGTAGGGCTTACCCTGGTAGAAGAGACGGAAGGTCGCATGTATCCTAGGAGCATGAGTGCTCTGACCGTCAAGGAGCTTCTAGTTCAAGAGGCAGAGCGACTCGGTGTAACCATCGCCTGTGGCCGCTGCGTTCGTAAAGTTTCATACAACGCAGCCGATGAGCTCTATACCCTTGTGTACGAGGAAGAATTTGCAAAGAAAGCCTCACGTCATGTGAGTGCTCGCTTCGTAGCTCTGGCAACGGGTGGCAATACTGCCCACAGCATTGAGGGCTTGAAGTTCAATGTAGCTCCAATGTCGCCGTGTTTGTGTGCACTGGAGACCACCCCTCACCCTCATCACATGCTCGATGGAGTGCGCGTGCAAGCTGGAATCTCTGCATATGATGGTGAGGTTTTACGTGGCCGAGAAGTTGGTGAAGTCCTCTTTCGCTCCTATGGGGTAAGTGGCATCTGCATCTTTAACCTCTCACGCAAAGTTCGCCCTTCAACGAAGCTCTACCTCGATTTCTTCTACGATATGGAAGAAAAGGAGCTCAAGAAGCATATCGCGCAGGCCCCATCGCGCCATGCTGCCCTTTTGGGTCTTTTGCCTCCGAAGCTTGTGGAGTACCTTGAGTTCATCGATCATCCTCTGGACAAGACTCCGCTTTGCTTGAGCGTAAAGGGACCTGCAAATATTGAAGCTGCCCAGATAACCAAAGGTGGTTTGATGCTGTCTCAGTTCAAGGCGGAGACTTTAGAGTCGAAGTTGTATCCGAGACTCTATGCCATGGGTGAGGTCCTCGACATCGACGCCGATTGCGGCGGATACAATCTCTCATGGGCTTGGATTTCTGGAATCCGCGCAGCTCATGACATGTTAGAACATAATAGAAAGTAAGTAGATGCTTGAAATTTCAAATATAAAGCTCGATCCTCGCAAGATCAAAGGTGACTTCTCCAACGAAGCACAGGTAGCACAAGATGCACTTTGCAAACTGTGTGGCCTTGATGCCAAGGCAATCAAGACGGTAGAGGTCGTAAAATCGAGCATCGATGCACGAAAGAAAGACCGCGTCATCTTCAATGCATCTGTAAGGTTTTCCCTCAAAGATGCAGGTGCTGAAGAAGTACTTCTGAAGAAGATGGAGAAAAAGAAGGTCGCCATTCGTCAGCCTTCTACAAAGTTGGCAGGATTTAGTGCCCCTGAAACCATCAAAGATACAACCTCCCCTGTCGTTGTAGGTGCAGGATGCACAGGGTTGTTCTGTGCACTTTCCCTTGCTCATGCAGGATTGAATCCTATCTTGATCGAGCGTGGACCTGATGTCTTTGAGCGTCAAAGGAAGATCGACCACTTCTATAAAACAGGAGAGCTTGACCTCGATGCCAATATCCAGTTTGGTATGGGAGGAGCAGGAACCTTCAGTGATGGAAAACTCAATACGGGAACTAAGAGCCCAAATCACAGAACGATCCTTGAGACCTTCGTCAAGCACGGTGCTTCACCTCGTATTTTGATTGAAGCTAAGCCTCACATCGGATCTGATGTCTTACCATTTGTCGTACAAGGTATGTGCAATGAGATCGAGTCTTTGGGTGGAACCATTCTGTATAACACCACCTTCAACGAGCTTGGCCTTCAGGCAGGAAAGGTAACCTCAATTGCCTACTCACAGCTCATGGAGGACGGATCTCGCAAGGATGGAAAGATTTCTTGCTCCGATGTTGTCTTGTCCTGTGGACACTCCGCACGCGATGTCTTTGAGCTTCTTCACGAACTTGGCTTTACGCTCGAGAGAAAGACCTTTGCGATGGGAGTTCGTATCGAACACCCTCAGAGCTTGGTAAATCAAAGTCAATACGGCAAAGCATTTGCCCAGACTCCAAGCCTGGGAGCTGCTCCTTATAAGCTTGTTCACCACCTTGGAAACGACCGCAGTGCCTTTAGTTTCTGTATGTGTCCGGGAGGATATGTCGTTGCCGCCACTAACGAAGAGAGTCATGTGGTCACAAACGGCATGAGCTTGAGTGACCGTGCTGGTGAAAACGCCAATTCAGGTCTCTTAGCAAATGTATTCCCTGAAGATCTTGCAGGAAGCCATCCTCTTGCAGGAGTTTACCTGCAAGACCAGGTGGAGAAGAAGGCTTTCGAGATGGGTGGTGGAGACTATAAAGCTCCAGCTACTTTGGTTGCCGACTTCCTAAAGAAGAAGGCATCAACCGCACAAGGAAGCGTAACTCCTACCTACTCACGAGGCGTTGTGTGGACGGATGTATCCCAAGCTTTGCCTGACTACATCCACGAGACCCTCAGAGCATCGATTGTCCCTATGGCTCGCAAGCTCAAGGGCTTCGATATGGCTGATGCCGTCCTTACCGGAGTGGAATCTCGCTCAAGCTCCCCTGTTCGCATTACCCGCGATAAGAGCTGTGAGAGCATCGACTACCAGGGTGTTTGGCCTTGCGGAGAAGGTGCCGGATATGCAGGAGGCATCATGAGTGCAGCCTCAGATGGAATGCGTGTTGCTTTTGCCCTTATGCAGAAGCGTTCTGAAAATATATAAGCACAAAGAAAAGAAGCGACGTGGGAAACCGCGTCGCTTCTTGTGTATGGGCATATAGTAGCTATGGAAGTTGAATTTTTTATACAGAACGCTCCAGGCTTACATGCCTGAAGCGTTCTGATATTACCTTATTTTTCAGTTTCTGACTGGCTCTCGACTTCTTCGGTTTCTGCCTCGTTCGCATCAACCTCTTCGGTCTCTGCCTGATTCTCAACCTCTTCGGTTTCCGCCTCGTCCGCATCCACCTCTTCGGTCTGTACCTGGTCCTCAACCACTACGATTTCTGGCTGGCTCGCAACCGCTTCAGTCTTTACCTGATTGGTAACCACTTCTGTCTTTACTTGGTTAGCAACCATTCTGGTCTTTGCCTTATTGGTAACCAATACATACAAGACAATCTGAAGGATTGAGCAGATAGTCCAGAGATAAGCTCCGGTACCGAGAGATACAAGACCACCAGCATCCCTGATAGCGGAGAGGTGAAGAAGGGTAAACAAGCAGGCGAGCAATCCACCGATACCCATTAAAAGCATTGAGTACTTACCGAGCTTTACATACTTTTCGTTATGTTCTTCCCTCTTAACATAGCTAATAATGCCGAGGATAAGTCCTGCAAAGAAAAGACCAAGATACAACAAAATTGTAAGGAACATATCATCTTGGATCGAAATGTACTTATAAAGACTCAAAGATTCACCAATGCCAAAAGACTGCATAACTCTACGGGTCAAGCGAGTCGTCTCAAATTTAATCCAAGACATATTTGAAACCAAAAGTGCAATAACAACCAAGCAGAATGAAGTTTTCTGATAGTTACTTACAGCCTTATCCTGATAAGACTTGTAATCGATATTCTTGATAGCATCAACATCGATCTGCTTGAAAGAATCTGCAATTGAAGATGTGTTTACACTTGCGCCATTTACCTCTTGTGATACCTTTGCGTTCTGCACCTGAGGTCCTACAGGAGATCCGCACTCAGGACAGAAGCGTGCATTTCCACCTTCAGGAAGCTTATTGCCACAGCTAGAACAAAACATAGAGTTCCTTTCTGAAATCTTGCTATACATACGATGCTGACGCCAAGAACGTTACACTCATAAACATGACCATCCTAAAGTCCGGAATCTTAAAGAAATATAAGATATCAGGATAAAAGAGGTGGTCTGCCTCATGCGTCAAACACATCAACATCTTAACCGATTGCACCCCTACCAACAATCCTAATCTGCTCAATGTTACGCAAATTACTTAATCAAAGCCTCTAGCTGTAATTCGACTGTTCGAACGCAAGTTTATAGCCTTACTTTCAAAACTTGAAAACTTTTCAAGTTTTGAAAGCAGATAGCCCTATACCTCCAAAAGCCAATGAGCTATATCAATAACCTGAATACCTTCAATATCGTATGTGTCATGATGAGTATTCGCTAAAAGAATTTTAGGATAAGCATCACGTATTGCCTGCAAAGGTGCGAGTTCACGCTCTAAGGTCTTCTCATCTGAAATATTATCTGAGACCTGGATATAGATCTTCTCTGTCCCCTTCATAGCAACAAAGTCGACTTCCTTTTTATAGAGCTTACCGACATATATGTCGTAATTTCTCCTCATAAGCTCAAGAGCAACTATGTTCTCATAGGCCCTGCCGTAGTCCATATTACGAGTACCTAGCAGAGCATAGCGCAAAGACAAATCTACAAGGTAGTATTTATCGTTAGTTTCAAGGTACTTCTTACCCTTAATGTCATAGCGCTTAACCTTGTAAAACATGAATGCATTGCACAAATATTTTATGTAATTACCTACCGTGACGTGCGATACGGGAGTATTTGCACCCTTCAAAGTATTCGTAATGTTATTGATCGTGCAAAGATTAGACATGTTGTCCATAAGGAAGTCTGAAAGCGTATCAAGCAGTGCAACTTCGCCTATAGAATACTTGTCAATAAGATCTCGCTTAATCAGTGTATTGTAGACGTCTTTGATATACGACATTGCATCATGGTTGTCTTGATACACATAAGAACCTGCTAAACCGCCCTTTTTCAGATAATCTTCAAGGTGATTGAGGGGATCGGATACTTCAAAATACTGACAATATTCTTTATAGCTGAAAGGATAGACGCTTATTTGAATAAAGCGTCCTGTAAATAAAGTCGCCAAGTCAGAACTGAGAAGAAATGCATTAGAACCCGTTATATAGATGTCGTATTTTCGGCTGTTGTGAAAGCTGTTAATAGCAAGTTCAAACTGATTGCAAAGCTGCACTTCATCGATGATGAGCACATTCTCTACCCCATCTATATGTTTTCCCTCAACATATTCATAGAGACTCATGTAGTCTTTGAGACCTTCATGCTCCAAAGATCTCAAATCAATCCAGATTATATTCGCCGACGGATTGTCCTCATTAAGAGCTTCAATAAAATCATTAAGGATTTGTGTCTTTCCGCAATGTCTAACACCAGTTAACACCTTAATGTCTGGAGTCGAGCGAACACGTAGCAGCTTATCAATATAATCCAGTCGCTTTATGTTATGCATGCTATTTCCTTGCTTAGAATTAGATTGATTTTATTCTACTCCATTACCACTTTCAAAACTTAAATACTTTTCAAGTTTTGAAAGTCACCAACCATACACGCAGGTAAACCGACTATGTGAATGACGCCTACCCCACCTATATAAAAGTGCCACTCCCAAAGAAGTGGCACTGATCTATTAACTTAGTTTTTATTTGCAGCTTCAACGAGGGAAACAAGCTCTTCGATAGCTGCTTCTTCACCCGTTCCTACAAGGAAGGGATACCCCAAAACAACAGGGACATCTACCTTCTGCTGAGGCTTTACCAAAGGAACGTAGGCTATAGCCCCTTCAAGCTTCTCTGCAAGGTGAGTGTCATCAGTAGGGACAACCTCAACATCCAATCCCCGTGCAGACAAGATGCCTTCCAGCTTGCGTGCTACTGCTCTCGAGGTACCAATACCTGAACCACATGTCACTAAAATACGTGCTGACATACATCCTCCCTCAAACGCTGTCATTACTTCATCTATACCCATCGAAGATGTTTATCTAACAGCAAATTGAATCAGAATGTACACACGTTATTTCTTCTTGCGCGGCTCCTTATACTTTCTGCGAGTAGCAAAAGCACTACCCTTTCGACTGCCTTTCTTGAGGCGATCAATGATTTCACCCTCATCGGCATTCTCGATAGAAGCGCGCAAGGATACAAGCTTATCTCGAAGCTCAGCCGCAAGCTCAAAGTCCATCGCACGAGATGCCTCTTGCATCTGAGCCTCAAGCTCCTGAGCGAGCTTTTCTACCTCTTCCTCAGGCATCTCAGCAACGAGGGCATCGGCTGTAGCTGGACTAAAGAACTCACCGTCAATGCGGTCTTTGTCCGCCAGAGTCTCATCTGCCTCACGAATGAAACCAGAGATATCCTTGACCGACTTTGTAACCGTTCGAGGAACAATGCCATGCTCTTCATTGAACTTCTCCTGAAGTTCACGGCGGCGCTTAGTCTCATCGATGGCAATCTGCATTGACTTGGTAATACGGTCGGCATACATAATGACCTGGCCCTCACTGTTTCGAGCAGCGCGACCCATGGTCTGGATGAGACCTCTTCTATCTCTCAAGAAGCCTTCTTTATCAGCATCTAAGATTGCAACGAGGCTGACCTCAGGAATATCCAGTCCCTCACGCAAAAGGTTAATTCCCACCAGAGCATCAATCTTCCCCTCACGCAAGTTTCGAATAATCTCAACACGCTCGAGAGTAGCCGTATCGGAGTGCATATAGCTCACTTTGATACCAGCATCGAGCAGATGGTCAGTCAAATCTTCTGCCATGCGCTTGGTAAGCGTAGTTACAAGCACGCGCTCATTTCTCTCAATACGCTTTTCAATCTCTGCCTGAAGGTCATCGATCTGTCCGCGAATAGGACGAACGTCAACCTTAGGATCCAAAAGTCCGGTAGGGCGAATGATCTGCTCTGCCACGCGCTCAGAAACGCGCTCCTCGTAGTCGCCTGGAGTTGCAGAAACGTAGATGAACTGAGGAATACGAGCCTCGAACTCATCGTAGCGAAGAGGTCGATTATCGAGGGCGGAAGCCAGGCGAAAACCGTGCTCCACCAGAGTAATTTTGCGACTTCTATCGCCTTCATGCATTCCTCGAATCTGAGGGATCGTGACATGAGACTCATCCAAGATGCAAATCATATCTTTCGGGAAGTAATCGATGAGCGTAAAAGGAGGCTCTCCCGATTTTCTTCCATCCATGTGGCGAGAGTAGTTCTCAATGCCGTTGCAATATCCCATATTCTCGAGCATCTCGAGATCATATGCAGTACGTTGCTTAATGCGTTGAGCCTCAAGGAGCTTGTCTTCTTCCTTAAGCTCTGCAATACGTTGCATCATTTCTTCGTTAATAGTTTCAAGTGCCGTATTGATCTTTGGACGCTCGGTTACATAGTGGCTTGCAGGCCAAATAGGAATAGCGTCAAACTCACGAAGCACCTCTCCGGTCACCAAAGAGATCTCTCCGATGAATTCAACCTCATCGCCAAAGAATTCAATACGCAAAGGATTCTCAGCATAAGGAGGGAATACGTCAACCACATCTCCCCTTACACGGAATGTTCCTCGGCTTAGGTCGTAGTCGTTGCGATCGTACTGGATGTTGATGAGCTCGTGAATAAGATCATCGCGCTCCATCGGTATCTTCTTATCGACATTAGGTGCAAGACCTGCATAGTCTTCCGGAGATCCAATACCATAGATGCACGATACTGATGCCACAACGATGACATCTCGGCGACTGAGAAGCGAGGCTGTTGCCTGGTGCCTGAGCTTTTCGACCTCTTCGTTGATGGATGCGTCTTTCTCGATGAACGTATCTGATTGAGGGACGTAGGCTTCTGGCTGGTAGTAGTCGTAGTAACTTACGAAATACACAACAGCGTTGTTAGGAAACATTTCCTTTAGCTCTGCTGCTACCTGGGCTGCCAGAGTTTTATTTGGCTCCATAATCAGGGTTGGACGGTTGAGCTTCTCGATAGTCTTAGCCATCGTATAAGTCTTTCCCGATCCCGTTACACCCAGAAGGGTTTGGTAACGAAGCCCCTGTTCAATGCCGTCAGCTAAAGCTTCAATTGCTTTCGGCTGATCTCCTGCAGGCTCAAAAGGACTAACCACACGTAAAGGCTCGCCTGCACCCTCAACGCCAAAGCGCTTCAGGGCACCTCCGAACTCATGAGTAGATTCTGGGTTGTATGCAATTGGTTCTAATATATCCATTCAATACGCTCCATGAGCGATACAATCGCCCTTACGTAAGTGTTAGTCTTTTCAAATCAGCAGGTAGACGCCCTGCGTTCCGCAGTCCACATTCCACGTTCCGCAGTCCGCAGTCCGCACTCCGCACCGCTCCATGCTAGCAAGAACGCTCATCCGCCTTGCGCTTAAGATCCTCTGCAAGCTCTGCAATCTTGCAATCGAGTTCTTCGACAGTTCCCTCGTTCATAAGGATTCGATCCGCATTGAGAAGAAGATACTCATAGCTCGGTTGCTTGGAATCGCGTGCCATAAAGTCCTCCGAGGTCATAGCGCGATACTCCAGAGCACGAGCCATGCGAAGGTTAACATCTGCTGAAACTGCAATAATCTCATCGGCGAGAGCAAAGCAATCCTCAAAGCGGTCAAGCACCGGAACCTCTACAAAACACAAGCTACAGCCCGAACCCTCAAGCTCCTGGAGGCGGGCGCGCATACGTGCCTTAATATAAGGAAGCTCAATGGCCTCAAGCCGAGCAATAGACACATCGCTTACAAACGCCTTGCGCGCCAAAGCCGCACGCACAATCTTGCCATCAGCTACAATATCCTCGCCAAACTCGCGTACAACCTCCTCGATGCAAGAGGTATCCAGGGTCAATACATCGCGTGAGACCTGATCGAGATCAATGCGCTCAATACCATACACATCATGCAAACGAGAGCCCACGTAGGACTTACCTGAGGCAATCGAGCCTGTCAGAAATACGATATACATACTATGACTGGGTAGTGAACTTATGCTTGCAGGTAGGGCAGGTTACACGAATAGAGCCCTTACCGGTAGGAATATTCATCTTGCCCGAACACATAGGACAGGAGATTTCCTTCTTTGCAGATGCAGAAGAAGACGCTTTCGAGCTCGTGGTAGAAGTGCTCTGAGCCTGAGCCTTCTTTGCAGCCTGCTTTGCCGTAAAGTTACTCTTTGCCTCGAGGTACTTGCGGTTTTCCTTCCTGCGAGCTGAGTAGTTAGTTGAAGTCATACGATATAGAGCAAAGATAAGAAGGCAAATCGCACCCATTCCCAAAAGGGTCAAATCCAAAATAGCAGCTAAGATTCCCACAGCAATTCCTGCAATAACGAGGAAGGTTGAGAACTCATCAGCACCATAGCGGTTTTTGCTGCGATTTGAAACTTTAATATTAAACTGCTTGTTATCTTTACTCATAGTTATACCTATCTTAAATAGAACGTTATAGCCTCTCTCTACCCTACTACCTCAGAGGGCAAAAGTATATACATGACCAGTATATATCGAAACCAAATCACATTTCCCCGCAACCTCAAAGATGTCAGAGGACAAGGGTGAAATGTAAGAAAAAACGGGACCACCGAAACCGGTGATCCCGCTTAATACTTTTATGAGAGTGTTTACTCTGCTTCAGTTGCTACTACCTCTTCAACAACTTCCTCAACAACCTCTTCCTCAGCCTTAGGCTCGAGTGGGGTTACGTCGATGTCGATGCCGAGAGTCTCAGCTGCTTCCTTCATAGAAAGGGAGATGCGACGACGGTCAAGGTCGATTTCCATAACCTTTACCTGTACCTTGTCGCCTACCTTGCATACCTGGGAAGGAGTCTCAACGTGGGTCTTAGCCATCTCAGAGATGTGAACAAGACCCTCGATGCCGTCGCCGAGGTCAACGAAAGAACCGAAGCTTACGAGCTTAGTTACTTCGCCCTCTACGATTGCGCCGATTGGGTACTTCTTTACGAGAGCACGCCATGGATCCTCAGTGGTCTGCTTGAGACCGAGGGAAATGCGCTCACGCTTAAGGTCAACGTCGAGAACCTGTACCTCAACTTCCTGACCAACCTTAACAACCTCAGATGGGTGGTTAACGTGGTT
>RCNH01000177.1_pt1 | contig 30252 bp, 28 predicted proteins | sample 2041161 | NCBI WGS metagenome assembly RCNH01 (sample SAMN09708215, study PRJNA481090) | Feces metagenome, whole genome shotgun sequencing project. | biome: feces | host: Leptonychotes weddellii | place: Antarctica: Sion Island | collected 2010-03-01 | reverse complement strand
TACCACCCGATAGCCGTCCTGCCTGAAAATCCGGCACAAACCGGCACAGAGCAGACTTTTTCCTGCGTTGGACATGGTGCCCTGAATCATAATGTTTTTTGCCATGAATCCGTCCTCTCTGCCAGATCGGCTATTGCACCGATCAGCTTTTTGTTTTCATCGTGGAGCCGCACGGCTGTTCGGAACCAGCCGGGGCCGAGCCCCTCATAATTATCACAGCTGCGAATGGCGATGCCTTGTTTTCTCAGCGCACTTCCCAGCTGCACAGGCCCCCGGAACAGAATAAAGTTGGTTTCTGAAGGACAGACCCAAAAGCCCAGCTGCTCCAGTTGCTGCTGAAGCCAAACCCGCTCGCAGGAGATTGTCTCTACAGTCCGGTGGAGAAAATCCTGCTCTTTCAGAGCGGCAATGCCCGCTGCCTGCGCAAGAGTGGACACATTCCAGGGCTGGCAGGACCGGGACATCTTTTCTAAAAGGTCTGCATCTGCACTGAAGCCGTAGCCCAGCCGGATACCGGCCATTCCGTAGCTTTTTGTAAAGGCCTTTAAGATGAAAAGATTGGGGTATTCCCGGAGAAAGGGTTTCATGCTGACACCATTTTCCGTCAGATCCAGAAAGCATTCGTCCAGAAATAACCGGATTTTTTTGTCCTTGCAGTAATCCAGAACTTTTTTCAGAAATTCCTGCTTCAGAAGCTTTCCGGTGGGATTGTTGGGATTGCAGAGATACACTACCTGAGGAGAAGTTCCCTCCAGACAGGAGAAAAAGTCATCCTCCGGGAGAAATCCGGCGGACTGCTTCAGAGAATATCTGAAAACCTCACAGCCTGCTTGAGAGAGCCCAAGGGAGTATTCGGAAAAGGTGGGCGCAAGCTCCAGACTTCTTTCGGGGTGCAGCGCTCTGGCGTAGGCGTAGATCAGATCGGCGGCGCCGTTGCCACAGAGGATAAACTCCTTGGGTATTTGTTCAAATTCGGAGATTGCAGCAATCAGCTCCCGACAGTAGGGGTCCGGGTAGCGGTGGAGAGAGGGAAGTGCCGCTTCTACGGCATCCAAAACCCCTTGAGGGGTGCCAAAGGGGTTGGTGTTGGCGGAAAAATCCAGAATGACCGGATCCCCGTATATATCGCCGCCGTGGGGATTGGAAGTTTGATAAAGCATTAAATCACCGCCAGAATCAGAGTTTTGATGCCTGCACAGACAATTAGGGAGATGATCGCTGTTCCGTACAGCAGATGGCAGGAACGGGGAATATCCTCATTATCAATTTCCTGCAGAGGATCTCCGATATACTGCTTTTTATGCAGAACACCGTGATAGCAGGCATCGCCTGCAAGCTGCAGTCCCATAAGACCTGCACAGACTGACTCTGTCTGGGCGGAGTTGGGACTGGCATGTTTGAATCGGTCGCGGCGGAAAATTTTCCAGCCGTTTTTGGCATTCAGCCCCAGCATGCACCCGGCTGCCAGCATGAAAAAGGCAGAAAGTCGGGCAGGAAGCCAGTTCATCACATCGTCCATTTTTGCGGGAACAAGTCCGATGTTTTTATAGGGAGGCTCTACATATCCCAGCATGGAGTCCATGGTATTGACAGCTTTGTAGAAAAAGCCGAGGGGTGCACCGCCAATGGCCAGAAACAGCATAGGTGCGACAATGCCATCGGAGGTGTTTTCTGCCACTGTTTCCACGGTGGCCCGGGTGATGGCTGACGGATTCAGCTGGGCAGTATCCCGGCCTACAATCATGGAAACCGCATGACGGGATGCCTCCAGATCCCCGGACTGGAGGGCATGGAAAACCTTCATGCTTTCATCCCGAAGGGATTTGGTGGCAAGAATCTGCCAGCACATCATGCTTTCTGCGGCCAGCCGCAGCCAGGGGCTGACCATGTGGCAGAGCCAGAGAATTCCCAGAGGAATTCCGGTGGAAAAAAGGACAGTCAGCAGCCACAGAACAGCGCCTGCCATGTTTTCACCGGTTTTTGTCTTGGGAAAACACCTTCGGAGAACCTTTTCCAGAAAGGAAATCCCTTTTCCGATCAGCATCACAGGATGGGGGATACTGTGGGGATCTCCCAGAATCAGATCAATTATAAACCCAATGCAGAGGGCCAGCAAGGACCATTTCATGTAGCGTTTCCTCCTGCCTAAATGGCGAAAATATGGGCGGGCATCAGCCCCGCCTTTGGGCACAGGTGCAGGGAATCTTCCATAGGAAGCACCCGGGCATGAGCCCTTTCGGAAAAGTTATGATTTTTTTGCAGGCGGAAAGCTCTATGCTTTCGGTGGTGAGCAGAATACTTCCGTCGGTACCGTCCAGAAATTCCACAAGCCCCCGGCCCACGGAGGTGCCTGCGAATACACAGATGTTATACATTGCGGTATCCTCTGGGAGTGACCATGCGGCCAATGATCTCCCGGGCCAATGCCCACGACAATCCGTTTACCCAAAGTTTACCTCCATTTTTTCTCTGCCAGCACGACGGCAACACCGCTGCGGACGTTTTTTCGGACGATGATATTTTCAGCACCAATATTGTCCACTCCGGTGACAACGGAGACAAAAGCCGAGGGAGTGAAGCTGCCCTTTCGGGCATTGATCTGGTTTGCTTTGTAAAAACACACCGGCAGCGATCGCAAACGCAGCCATTCTGGAGTGCCGGTGTTGCGAATGTACGCCGGAGACAGGAGAAGATTCCGTGATGGTCAGTTTTCTTCGAAATCTCTTATTGATTTTCCTTCTGCAGTTTTCCACTCTGTTCTGCCGTTAGCGCTTCGCCCCATCACAATTCCAGCGGCATATGAGGGACTTGTAAATACATAATCTTTTGTGAAAGCAAAATTAGAATCGATAATACCTTTTGATAATAGTGAGTCTCTCAATGTGACAAGTGGATGAGGCATACTCTTGGATACAGATGTTGCGGCGTTAGAACCTTTGCAGACAGCAAAGCCATCCGTGACGACAATGCCTTTTGCATCCGCGCCTCGAGCCGCATGAATGTAAAAATAGTCTTGCTTTTCCTCTTGTATTTTCGTTTCTTCATCAATTGTATCAAATACTTTATACCCTAAAGCATTCACTAATAGTTTTGTATTTGATATAAACTCTACTAGCATTGCTTCGTCATACTCAGATATTGAGGAACACGTTGGAATTGTACTATTTATAATAATGGCTCTACCAGCATTTGCAGCTAAGGTATAGAACTTGTTCTCAAGATATTTTACATGGGCTTTATTTAGAAGGTTATCTTTACTGATTACTGTAATACAGTCATTCCAATAATCCGCATCTTTTAAATGCTGCTTTAATCGTGTCAGAATTTTTTCGGTTTCACCAATGTAAATGGTATCCTCGTTGCTTTCGTTTTTACCAAAGAGAAAATAAACACCGGTATTTTCTGCATCAGTGCGTTTTGAAAATTCGGATAATTCAGTTCGGGATACTTTGTAAACTCGTCCGTTCCAATTGGATAGTTCGCACATGATTCGGCCATTAGGATTGCCATCAAAGATAAACATCTGAATAGTTTTATGAAAGGACATGTGTTTCATCTCCTCATTCCGCTGTTCTTTATTATAGCAAACTAAAAAGTCAAATACAATGTTTCGATTTACTGTCCGTTAAACAGACCTAACAACAAATCTTCTGAAATGAGCAGCATATTAGACGAGGCCTCCGGAACCGAAATTCCGAAGGCCTTTCTGGTGCTTCCAAATCGCCCCTAGTACGTCGCCCTGTGCTATTCGGCAAACAGACAATATACGGGGCCGCTTCTGTTCTTTTTTCGGCACGGTGGAAAAGTTCGGTTTTCCAGAATCTGCCGGGCTGACCTAATTGAGCATATCGGCGTGCGGCCCACATCTGGCAAAGAGCTTTGCAGCCCGAATCCTGTCCCGGCTGCGGGGTCAGTATCTGCGGACGGATGTGCCGACACGTCCCTAGATGGATATGCCAGAGCATACTGTACCCGAATGCTCCGGATCAATCTCGGCACCGTTCAGCTGTGTGCTGTTCATATTCCGCCGGAGGTATGCATTCTCCACTTAGCCAAACAAACCCCACACAAGCCGTCCACCGCCCACACAGGGGAAAACTCGGGCGTAGGCGAGTGTTAGACTTATCCGAATATGTTTGACACTGACTTGTACCGTCTTATCCTTTTTTACGTGTTATAAATGCTCCGACAATACCTCCAATTAGAACAAGAGGTGCTACCCTTACAAACAGCCACTCGAATGAATGAAGACCAACGCCGATTACCGCAGTTTCCGGGTCACTGTAATTCCATCCCAAGTAAAAACTGTTTAATGCAGTTAAGACAGCAAAAATAATCACCACAACCGTACACAGTGAAATGAAACACCAATGCAGTGTTTTTTGCCTTGTTACTTTCTTTTGCGCCAACTGCAAGTTGATGACTTCAAGTTTTTCGGAAATAGCTTTTAAATCATCTGGCGTTACTTCTGCAATGGTTTCTCCCAGCAAAGTGCTGACAGGTGTTTCAAGCACTTCCGATATGGAAATCAGCATATCGGAATCAGGAACCGACAGACCTTGCTCCCATTTAGAAATTGTTTGGCGAACCACATTTAGCTTGCAAGCAAGTTCTTCTTGCGAAAGCCCTTTTGATTTTCTGATTGCTTTAATATTCTCGTTTAACATAGTATACACTCCTTTCTTGAGTGCCTATATTATATGGTGAAATGTCCCGTTGCTACAAGCAACGCATTTTAACAATACTGCAAAACACATGTTTTCTGCATAGTTAATATGCTTCTTCACAGTACAGAGCGGTCGATAAATTCTGATATGTCTAACAGTTACGAATGAGTCAACTATACACGAAATCAAATGACTTTACGAGATTATAGCAATAAGCTACACTTCCCCATAACGAACATCAACCAGATATAGAACCAACAGTATTCGGTGTCCCTGCGAACAGCATGGAGTAATGAAGTCTATGATGCGCAAATGCTATGGGGGCTGGATGGGAGAATAAAAGGTCAGAAAGGATATTCTGAAATCCGGAGAAACACCAAATAGTTTGCGATGGGGACGGAAATTAGGGCGAATTTCAGAAAATGATAGATCGATTCCCGCCGGGGAGCGTATCCCTGGAGATGGACGATGAACTGGCCAGAGTGCATAAGATACATAGTATCCGCTGGTTTAGAAAAATACCCTGCGTAACAGAAAGTCGTTACGCAGGGTATTTTCTTGTAAGTATCGTTAAGACGTTTTCAGTTGTATGCTCCTGGCTGTATGTCTTGAACCGGAAAAATACGGGAAACCCACATGCCAGCTACTTATCCAGTTTTTCCAAAATCGTATGATAGATTTCTTGTGTTTCGGCGGGATCTGCCATTGCAATAACAAGGGTCTTGTCACCCGAAGTCAGTGCGATGTACTCCTCAGCTCCTGTATACGCATACAGAGTATAAGAACCAAATTCACTGTTCCGGAAAGTTCCCATGGAGAGTTTTGGAGATCCAAACCCGTTGGTGCGTGTTCCTGTGTCAAAATTTTCACGGTAGGAAATGGAATCTATTTCTGAATAGTCAACTTTCAAATCAGCCCAGTAATCTGCATGAATCTGAAAAAAGGTATCCTCACAGCTAACTGCAATCTTTCCGGTAAACATCAAAATTGCTGCGCCGATCAGAATTACCGGTACAATAATCCCAGAGATCCTAACCGCAATCTTTTCGGCTTTGCTTCTGGGCGGAGTAACATATGCAATTCCTTCTTTTTGGTGCTTCTTATAAATGCTGTAGGAATACACCAGAGGAATGATGGCCATGGCAAAAATCGCACACACCAGCACAGATGCCATAGCCGTAACCGGTAGGAAAATGGAAAAAAGTATTACAAGGCCGCCGATAACCCACACTTTTCCGCCGAACCTGTGTGTTTTGTTCCAGTTCTCCTCGTTATACAGTGTCCAGGAGATCTTAATGCCCAGGGTTCTGTTTTGCTTGATTTTTGGCAGATAGTTTCCGATGAAGATGAACATGAGTCCAAGCATTGCAGGCAGAAACAGATCGAATTCCAGTTCTTTTCCGAACGCACCGGCATAGACAATGCCATTTGCAAACAGGGAGGTAACAGGGATGATCCAAAAAACGATTCCCAGTGCTTTTTTGTTTTGAGCTTTCTGCTTCTTGTCCAGGGATGTTACAATGAGACAGATGAAATGGGTGAATAGAAGAATCAGAGGCAGTCCAAAAACCGCAAGCGCTTTTGCGCTGACCCCATCTCCGCTGCCGTCGGCGCCCCAGTGGGTTGTCATGGCTTCGGGCAAATCCTCCCACACAATGAGCCCGAACAAAACGGGCAGCAGGATGATAACAGAAGATAGTATTACCTTTAATTTATTTTCTTTCAGCATGGTCCTAATCTCCTTTCAAATCGGCAATCCAAAGCATTGTCTCTTCCAAGACAGAGGTGTTGATTTCGTAAAAAATAAATTTGCCTTCTCGTGTGTCTCTGATTAAATCGGCATCCTTTAAGACCGACAGGTGTCTTGAAATGGAAGGAGCCGTTACAGAAAAATGTTCTGTGATTTCACCCGCTGATAAACGTCCGTTTTTGAGGATGTTCAGTATTTCACGGCGGGTTGGATCGGCCAGGGCTTTGAGTGTCTGCTGCAACCCCATTGGGATACCTCCTTTAACAATTAACCTAATCGTTAAATGTATTATATGCACAGGATTTGCGATTGTCAAGAGTCTTAGTTCGATTGACTGAATGCTTTCGGAAAGAGGCGGCTCGTGCAGGCGTTAGATAAAAATTCCCTTGTTTTACCCGGTGAGGGATAAACAAGGGAATTTTTAGATTGAATAGCAAATTTTAAAATCCTTGGATCAGATAAAAATAGGGGGCGCTGATAGAGACTAATACACCCATTTTGCCGGGATGCTGTCATCACCGTCCACCCAACTCCAATCGTCCTCCTGCTCCATGTAACAGATGGGGGTATCAGAGATCACCAGCTCCCGCCCGTAAGGATCCACAAGGACAGCAGCCAGACAATAGGTTTTCTCGGGGTCCAGTGTGACCGCCTTTGTTCCACAGAAGGAGAGCGCCGTATCCGGATCCTTCGGATCGGATGGCTCCGGAACCATCCATTGCACCAGCACTCCGTCTGCGAAGAGCCCCAGACGTGTCTTTTCCAGATCGAGTGTGGTCTGGGGGACAAAAGAATCCTGGTTTTTGGTCTCTAAACGCAGTCGATAATGGCCCGAACTAAGAATACTTTCATTCACATCAAAGAACAGGGGAGATGCATCAATATGGGCATAGGGGAAAGAGCTGTCGTAAAGGCCGGTGAAGCTGTGAATGGGCTGAATATCCTGCTTATTACCGGTGGTAAAGGTCACAAAAAAATTGATGGTATCGTTCTCAAGGGGCAAGGTGAGTTTGCCGGAGAAATCCCGGTTGTTTCCCAGTATCCCCTCAGCATCCACTGTGGTATCACCGGAAACTGCAGTAAAACGGGCGCTCATGCCTTCTGTGTAGGTTTTGGGCACGGCATGCAGGGAAAAGGTGATGGTGTTGTCTGCATAATCAGCCGAGTCAACGGTAATATTCTGCTCGGTGGTGAAGCTGTTTACCCGGTTGAGCACATCTTCTACACGCACGGTGATGGAGTTGATCTCATCTCCCACACGGCGGTCAATGTAGCTGACAGAGGATTGAAGATTCTGGTAGTTGTTTTGAAGACTGACCACATGGTTTTTGAGTCTCAGCAGTGAGACGGCCATGGTGGTGATTAAGACGACAGCCACTACCGTGGGCCAGCGCCGATGCTTTTTGGGGACTTCCGGCTGAGGGATGGACTCCCGGTAGCGGTTTACGATCTCCTCCACCATTTTGATCTGGCTGGCAGTCAACTCTTCGCCGTGGGCATTGGCTTCAGAAGGATCCGTCGTCGGTTCCTCTACACCCAGAAGCGCTCCGACAGTGACGGAGAAGATTTTACTCAGTGCTACCAGTTTTTCAATTTCCGGGAGAGCCGCATCCGACTCCCATTTATAGATGGCCTGGCGGGATACCCCCAGCTTTTCTCCCAGGGCCTCCTGGGACAGTCCCAGCTCTTTTCTTTTTTGCATGATTCGCTGACCAATTGACATGGCAATCACTCCTTTACGCCTTCACAATAGCACAGAAACTGGGAGAAAACAACTAACTGAGGGATGTAAATTTGTCAACCACAGGGTTACATTTGAAGAAAGTGTGGGAACAGAATGTGGAAACCGGTGTTGTAACGACCTTTTTCCTACATGGAGCGGTTGGCGAATCCACAGGGTGCTTCCGTTGTGTTCACAGGCGGGGGCGGCGGCATAATTGGTGATTTGTTGTCTCCGGGGAAGGTGAAACCATAGTGCTCGACACACATCCTGCTCACTTAGTTCTGACATCCGCATCTTTCACAAGCAAAGAAGCTTCAATTTCTGCCGTAGAAGAATTGTACATACAGATACCGATTTGATACCACTGCCCCTTTTGTGCCGGAATTTTCGTGGTCTCGCCACAAATAAGATAGCAGGGGGGATACTCCGTTTCGTCTGTGGTACAAATTGGCTTCACAATTACATAGGCATCCCCCACAATCCCTTCTCCGCCCACAACAATGATTTCGTTCGTCTTTGGAGAAATTTCCTCAACGGCACATACGAAATGATCCATATCGTTAGTGCTACCTGCCGGCACCCGGAATGTGAGATTATAGCTTGTCGGGGCTCCGCATCCTGCAATGCTCAGAACCATCACAAGGATCAGTAGACACAGACCTATCTTTTTCATCACTGTACCTCCAGTTCTTAATACATATTTTTGCAGACAATTACGAAGTCAGCACACTTCATCTGCGCTATGCAATCAGTATACACAATTCACCATCATTTTACAACGGGATCTATTGGACTTATGGACAGACCGGGTAAGAAATTTGTCTTACAAAAAGAAAGCCAGGAGCAGTATACTCCTGGCCGCTGACAGATCGGGAAGAGGTTACGCCTTGTGGACAAATCAGTTGTCTACAGCTCCGTGGCTTTCGCAAGAGGGGTATTCCGTGCGGCATCCGCTTGGTCATCGGTTTCCACGTAGGAGTCGTAGGGGGCATTGGGGTCTCTGGGTTTCTGCCGTACCCATGCATTGCAGCTCCGGTCAATATGTGCAAAGGCAAAGGAGAAATTATCCGTCCAGCCGGTGTGGCCTGTGATGATTATGGGGTGCAGGTTCCGTTGCTCCAGCTTTTGCTTCAGCTCTGCCAGGGATAACCGGGACAGACGGTTGTTCTCTGCCAGTACATTCAGAAAGCTCTGACCGCCGTCAGCACCCAGCCAAAGGGTGTCACCGGTGAAAAGATAGTTATCATCAATGAGATAGACCATATGCCCCCAGGTGTGACCGGGCACCAGAAAGCACTCTATTTTAATGCTGTCAATGTAAAATACGTCGCCGTCATTTAGCAGCTTTTTGGGATTGTCAATGGTTATCTGGGGAAGGGTACTGGTTCCTCCGAAAACCTTTCGCTTTTTCTCCCCGGTGAGATACTGGTTTTCGATCGTGCCGATATACAGCTGTGCGTTTTTAAAAAGCTGGGCGCTGTCGGATTCCACAGCACCTACGTGGTCGGTATCCTGGTGGGTAATGAGAATGTGCGCAATATCTGCGGGGCGGATGTCAAGCCAACCCATTTTTTCTTCCAGACGGTCATAGTTATATCCCGCATCCACCATAATTGTGGTATTCTCTTTTGTATAGAAGTAGATATTGGCCGCAAATTCACGGATACAGCTTACGTGTTCGTCGATATGGCCGGTGTTTAGGGGTTTAAAGATGCTTTTGCCACGGAAGAACCGGGACATAACTTTTTCTTCGAAATTTGATTCTGATTTTGACATGATCCATACTCCTCCCAAAGATACTGTGAAGAGCGCCCTGACGTACCAGATTCCCGGTCTTGTTCGGCTGCCTGTAGTCCACACAACCGGATTCGATTTCAAAAGTGGAATGCGGGGGATGCTCTTTGCTCATTTTTCTGCCATGATTGGGTTGCACCGCTATGAGGGAAGTTAGGCTTCCACATATGCGGTTAGCTTACGCTAACTACATTATAGCACGTTATATGGGTATTATCAATATCTTCCTTTCATTTGTTATTGTGTTAACGACCCTTATCACGGGTGAAAAAAACCAGTCCCCAAGAAAGGGGCTGGTTTGGGATCAATGGGACTGGAAGGCCGTGTAGGGCAGTTATGATTTGGTGACGACTGTCAAGTGGTAGGGACTGTTTTCTGTAAGCTGGAAGGAGTCCGCAAGCCCCTGAGAGATGAGAACCTCTTTCTGTTCGGTTACCAGAATCATTTCAAAATCCTGATAGGTCTTCCAGAACTCCACGGCTTTTTCCGGGCCCATAATAAACAGGGAAGTGGAAAGCGCATCGCAGTACACACCTTCTGGGCCTACAGCCGTGGCGGAAATCAGACCGTTTTTGGCAGGATATCCGGTTTCCGGATCAATAATGTGCCAGTAAATGGTACCGTCCTCGCCCTCAAAGTATCGCTCATAGCCACCGGAAGTGATAACGGCCTCATCTGCAGTGGAGAGAACACCCAGATAGCTGCTGCTTAAGGGATCCTGGATCCCCACACGCCAGGCAGATCCATCGGGTTTGGTGCCAAGGGTTTGCACATTGCCGCCCAGATTCAGAAGGGCGGAGCTGACACCGTTTTCCCGAAACAGGGCAATGAGCCGGTCACCGGTGTAGCCCTTGGCTACGCTGCCCAGATCGATTTCCATACCCTCCGGCACGGAGAGGGTCTTCGTCTCGGGATCGTAGGAGATGTTTGTATAGTCCACATGCTCCAGCAGTGCGTTAAGAGTTTCGTGTTCCGGGATCTGGTAGCTGTCTGTGGTGAAGCCCCAGGCCCGAACCACCGGGTAGATGGAAAGATCGAGAGCACCGTCGGTTTTTTCACAGAACTCCAGCGCACGTTCCATAAGCTGAGCAGTACTGTCAGAAAGGGTGGCAGAGCCAGTGGTATTGACGGCGGAAATTTCGCTGTCGGAATCTGTGGTGGACAGGCTGCGCTCCAGTTGGGTAACCAGTTCACTGGCTTCATTCAGCAATTTGTCGTCATTTGTGTAGACGGACATATCCATAATGGTGTCCATAGCAAACAGCTGAGCGGTCTTGGCTTCCGCAGGAGCGGAACTGGTTCCGCAGCCGCTGAATGCAAAGGCAATACAAAGGGGAACAAGAAACTTTTTGTACACAAAAAGACCCTCCTATTAAGGATATATAAAGCACCATATTGAAGAAACATAATTATTTTCCAAATTTCGGCCCAATTTAGGATAGCGTTCCGGCGTGTTTTTGTCAAGCCAGAGAGAAAACCCAGAGCGAAACAGGGGAAAATGCAAAGTATGCTTAAGGGGAGTATTTCAGATGCAATTTACTGGAAATAACAGGATCATATGGGGGAAATCTGAGATAAACTGCTCAACATCTCTTTCGTTTTATTTTTTTGGAGATGGTATCATACGGTCAATGAAGTTTTCCACTGTAATTGTAAAATACCTCTGCGCATCCCATAAAAACCCCGGATGGGGGCATTGCCTGTATGCGGAGGGCAGAAGAAGGATCCTATGCCCATCAGACAGAATCTGGGTTGCCGAAAGCAGGCAGTTGTGATTACCAAAGAGGAAATGCAGATCTCACCCTTCCGGGCAAAATGATGCTGGGTTTATGTAATGAATCCCATGAATTGATTCCAAAAAGCTGACCCCCGATTCCTGGATGAAATCGGAGGCCGCCGTCTGTACTGTAAGTAAGCTGTTTACTTTGCGGAAAGATCCACACTTTTCCGCAGGATGGAATAGGCAGGAACCTGGCAGGGAAGCTGTAGATAGAATTTCATCTGGGGTGTCCTGGGCTCCTGCAGGGGCAGCCCCTCTAAATCCTTCATGAGGGGAACGGTAAAGGGGAAGGGGCGTACATCGGGGCCTACAGCCTCCAGCGCATCGCCCTCAGAGAATTTATTCCGCAGACTGCACAGCGCCATGCCGTTTTCGTCGCACTGCTCCACAATGGCACAGATCTGCCACTGCCGAATGTAACGGGAATTCTCTGTGTATTGCCCCGGCTCACCGAAATAGAAGCCAGTGGAGTAAATACGGTGGGATACGTGATCTACCTCGTCACGCCAAATGGGATCCACTTCTTTTCCGGCGGCAATGTCGTCAATCACATGGCGGTAGGCTCCGGTCACGATGGCGGCATAGTAGGCAGATTTTGCACGGCCTTCAATTTTGATGCAATCGATTCCGGCATCGGTCAGTTCCTTTATGTGGTCAATGGTGCACATATCTCTGGAATTGAGAATATACGTGCCTTTTTCATCTTCGTATACAGGGAAGTACTCCCCGGGACGCTTTTCCTCCACCAGGGCATACTGGTAGCGGCAGGGCTGGGCGCAGGCACCACGGTTGGAATCCCGTCCGGTCATGTAATTGCTGAGCAGGCACCGCCCGGAGTAGCTGACACACATAGCGCCGTGGCCAAATGTCTCGATTTCCAGCTCTTTTGGGGTGTTCTGGCGGATCGTAGTGATTTCCTGGAGATTCAGCTCCCGGGCCAGTACAACACGCTGAGCACCCAGGTCATACCAGGCCTTGGCGCATTCGTAATTGGCAATGGACTGCTGGGTGGAGATATGGCGCTGACACTTGGGAGCGTATTTTCCGGCCAGAGTAAAGGCACCCAGATCCGCAAGAATGAGAGCATCCACATTGGCATCCTGCAGCCGTTCCAGATATGCAGGCAGCTCCATGACCTCCTCATTTCGGGGCATGGTGTTGACGGTGACGTGAACCTTTACGCCGTGGCTGTGGGCAAAGTCCACAGCCTTCGGTAGTTCTTCCTGAGTGAAATTTCCGGCAAAGGAGCGCATACCGAAATCGGTACCGGCCAGATAAACGGAATCCGCACCGTAAAGCACGGCCATTTTCAGCCGCTCCATATCACCGGCAGGGCTTAATAGTTCGATCTTTGACACGTTAGCCCTCCAATTCTGCTGCTTTCTTCTGATGCTCCTCGTAGGTGGCGGAGAACAGATGCTTTTCGTCCTTGGGACTGAAAATAAAATAGTAGTACTTGGTATCGTGGGGGTCCAGTGCGGCGTAGATGGACTGTATGCTGGGGTTGCAGATAGGTCCGGGAGGCAGTCCCTTGCTGTTACGGGTGTTGTAGGGGCTTTCAAAGGCCAGATCTGCAGAGGACAATTCGCCCTTTTCAGACATGTAGTCACCGATTGCATAGTATACGGTGGCATCGCTGTCCAGATAGGGGTAGTCGGTGGGATCTGTGAGTCGGTTAAAGAATACAGATGCAATATCGTATCCCTCGCCCTCTTGTCCAGAGGTCTCCCTTTCGATCATAGAGGCCAGGGTGATAACGCTGTGCAAAGTAATCGGATGCTCGTTGATAAATTCGCTGCTGTAACCATTGGCTGACAGTTTTTTCGCATAACGCTCCTGCAGGGCTCCCAGATCCTCCAGCAGAGCCTCTGTAAAGCGATGACCAAATTCATCCAGCAGCTTCTCAAGAACATGCTCCGGTTCATCATTGGTGTAGAACTTATAGGTATCCGGCGCCAGATAGCCTTCCAGGCAGTAGCGACTGCCACGGGGCACGTCTTCCAGGAACCAGTAATCGTCCAGTTCGCCGTTTGCAGCATATTGCTCCAGTTTTTCTGCGGTACAAACGCCTTTTTCCTCCAGAAGTTTAAACATCTGTGCACAGTTGTAGCCCTCCGGGAAGGTGATTTCCACCTCTTCACGGGCCGGAGCGTGAGAGCCCATGGCGTTAATCATGGCGTTGTAGTCCAGGCGGGAATTCAGAGTAAACGTACCGACACTGATACGCTCATCCTTTCCGGTGACCTCAGCAAAGGTCTTAAAAAGGCTGGGATAACGAATAAGGTTGGCTTTGGCCAGCTTTTTGGCTACGGAATTGAGATCGTCATCGTCTGTGATGGTGATGATAACTTCCTGGTCTTCTTTTCCAAAGGCCATCAGATCCGCTGTGCACACCCAAATGGTGCGGCCCAGGGACACACCGATAACCACGATAAGCGCCAGCCATACCAGTGTGGATAAAATATGGGGAATTCCCAGCAAGCCGGATCCCTTTTTTCCCTTGGGGCGACCTTTTTTAACGGGTGCATTTTCTGAAGGCAAATCTGTTTCAAACATGTCATCTTCTGTAGAATACCCTGTATCGTCCCCATAATAGGACTGGGGATCGTCTACATTGTCGGTATATTGGGGGATTGGATCTTCATCGCCCCACTCTTCTGCATCCGATTCTTCGGAAATGGTTTCCTGGGGGATTGGGGCGGTATCCCAGTTTTCGGATAAAATGCTATCAAGATCCAGCTGATCCCCGGGGGTAATATTATCGGAACTCAGACCTTCTTCCAGGCTAAAATCGGTATCTTCATCGATCTTTTTAAGAAGATCATCCAGCCAGGCATCGTTTTCCGGTGTTGACGGATTGTTGTTTTTTTTGTCCATAGGGGTAACCTCCTGTTAGCGAATCACGATTTGGTCAGCAATTTTCTGAGCGGTTTCTGCGCCTTTCAGGGCTTCAACCAGGGCAAGACCAAAGGGAATCGCACAACCGGCAGATGTGCCGGTAATTAATTTTCCATCCCGCACGCAGGGGACGTTGGCAAGCATAGTGGCTTTTGCCATCTCCTTTTCAAAACCGGGATAGCAGGTGGCTTTCTTGCCGTCGGTAATGCCGAGATCGGAGAGAATGGTGGGGCCTGCACAGATAGCGGCCACAAATTTGTCGTTATCCCAGGCAAAACGCAAAGCATCCAGTGCTTCCTGGCTGGCCCGTATTGAGGCAACACCACCCAGACCGCCGGGGACGACGATCATATCCAGATTGGTAAGATCCATCTCTCCGATGGTGATATCGGCCTCGATGGGAATATTGTGACTGCCTGTGACGGTCTTGCCGCTAATACCCACACTCAGCACTTCAATGCCGGCACGGCGCATAAGATCCAAAGGGGCGATGGCTTCTGTCTCTTCAAAGCCGGTACCCAATAACAGATATACCATAGATTACTCCTCCAAGCAGCATATTACATGCTGATAAATTTCGTTATGAATGTCCTCAATCGTCCGCATTTTACCATCTTTCATGCAGTTTATGACGGTCCAGCCATAGTAGGCAGCGGCGGTGCGCCCGGTCTTGCGGCAGGTTGCCAGATAGCGCATATCTTGTTCATGGATGTCTGCTTTGGTGTTTGTGTCCTGCTCCCGATGGCGCAGCAGCTTTTCGGTGAAATCCGTGGGAACATCCAGATAGATGACAAGATCCGGGCGTGGGAGCTTTAGCTTGTCATATTCAAAATCGTAAAGCCACTTTAAAAAGGCCGCCCGAGTCTCGGCCGGTTCCTTGGAGGCCTGGTGAACGGCGTTTGAAGTGGTGTAGCGATCAGATAAAATAATTCCTCCGCCTTCGTACCATTTGCCCCAGTCCATTTTATAGGAGGCGTAGCGATCCACTGCATAAAATGCAGATGCGGCATAGGCGTTTACATCAGAGGGCTTGCTTCCAAATTGGCCGCCTAAATACATGCGGATCAGTGCGGAGCTCTCTTGATCGTACCGGGGAAATACCAGGTGCTTGAATGCCTGTCCGTCCCGCTCCAGATGCTCAGAGAGCAGTTTAAACTGGGTGGATTTGCCGGAACCATCGGTTCCTTCAATTACGATTAGTTTACCCATTTTTTGCAGATACCTCCTGCTTTCCTTAAAGAGGTTCAAAGAACATAGATTTTCATCATAAATATACCATGTTTTCTCCAATTTGTCCACCGTTACATATACCGTATTTCCGGTTTCGGATGGTTTTGTAACTTGTGGGGAATCCCAAAAGCAGCGTGAGCTCCCGATTGATTCCGCTTTGTAACAGGCGGTTGCATATTTTGCGGAAAACTGATACAATAGACAAAATATAACTTGAAGGACGAGAAAAATGGAACAAAGTAACATTACATTTCAAGATTTAGGTCTTTCCGAAGCAATGCTGAAAGCGCTGGAGAAAAAAGGTTATGGCTATCCTACTACCATTCAGCAGGAGGCGATACCCTCGTTTTTGCAGTGGAAGGACGTGATTGCAAAAGCGCCCACAGGCACGGGAAAGACCTTTGCATTCGGAATCCCCATGATTGAGCACGTTGATCCGCAGTGCGCAGAGGTGCAGGGCCTGATTCTGGCGCCGACCCGGGAGCTGGCGCTCCAGATCGGGGCGGAGCTTCGTGGACTTCTTACCTATTACAGCGGTATCCGTGTGGCGGTGCTCTATGGCGGCACGGGAATCGTGGGCCAGGCCAAGCAGCTGGAAAAGAAACCCCAGATCGTTGTGGCGACACCGGGCAGACTGATGGACCATTACAATCGGAAAAACATCCGACTGGATAAAATCAAGACGGTTGTCCTGGATGAGGCAGACCGGATGCTCGATATGGGCTTTTTCAAGGATGTGACAAAGATAATTGAAAAGGTCAAGAACCGGAAGAATCTGGGACTGTTCTCTGCAACTATCTCCCAGGAGGTTATGACCGTGTCCTGGATGTATCAGCGTGATGAAGTGGAGATCACCGTGGAGCCCAGACAGGAGGACCGCCCCGATATCGATCAGTATTCCATGACGGTAACTCCCCTTGAAAAGGCAGAGGCCACCCTGCGGCTGATCCGCACCCAGGGCTATGAGCGGGTCATGATTTTCTGCAACACCAAGCACATGTGCCAGCGGCTCTGTGATGAATTCCAGAGGGCGGGCATGGACTGTGAGTGCATCCATGGCGATATCCGCCAGAGCCAGAGAGAGAAGACCATGCAGAAATACCGGAACGGCAAGCTGGCGGTTCTAATCGCAACGGATGTGGCATCTCGTGGCATTGATGTGGATGATGTGGACTGTGTCATCAATTTCGATATCCCGGAGGAAAATGAGTACTACGTACACAGAATCGGTAGAACCGGCAGAGCAAAGCGGAAGGGTGTTGCCTGGTCCATTGTGGGCAATTTCCCGGAGAAGGCAAAGCTGGATGAGATCGCAAAGTTCTCCAATTACGAAATCAAGCCCATGCTTCTGGGCGATGACGGGACTTTGACCCAGGAGGAAATTAAAGCACCTGTCATTAAGAAGCGGTTCCGTTGACCCCCGGTGAGCAGGGCTTCCTGCTGCTTACAAGTCACCTGGGGGACCCGGAGCGACAGCCTCTGACGGTCGCCCAGTTTCGGGATCTAACAAACAGGGCAAGAACCATGAAAAAGCCGCAGCTTGACCGGACACTGGAGGCTTGCGACCTGAGGGAGCTGGGCTATAACCTGCGGATGGCTGAGAGAATTGTGGATCTGCTGGAAAGCGATTTACAGCTGGAGCGGTATTTAAACCGGGCTATGCTGCATGACTGCTGTCCAATCACCAGAATCGGCGGCCTCTATCCCTCTGCCGTCCGTGGAAAGCTGGGGGTGGATGCCCCTGGATGCCTGTGGGCCAAGGGCGATGTGGGCCTGCTCCAAAGACCTGCGGTATCCCTTGTGGGGTGCAGGGAACTGAAGGAAGAGAACCGTGCATTTGCAGAGGAGGCAGGCAGACGTGCTGCGGATGAGGGGTATGTGCTGGTGTCGGGAAATGCCCGAGGTGCAGACAGAACGGCTCAGAGGGCCTGTCTTGCGCATGGAGGCTGTGTGATCAGCGTAGTGGCCGATGAGCTTCAGAAATATCCGGTGTACAAAAATCTGCTGTTTCTGTCTGAAAATGACTTTGATGAGGGATTTACGACCCAGAGAGCCTTGAGTCGGAACCGAATCATTCACTGCCTTGGCAGGGCGGTGCTGGTAGCGCAGAGCAATCATGGCTACGGAGGCACGTGGGACGGTACGGTCAAGAATCTGAAACACGGCTGGAGTCCTGTTTTTTGTTTTGCAGATGGTTCCCGTGGAACCCAGGGGCTGGTGCGTTTGGGAGCCTGTGCCATTCCGCAACAGCGGCTTTCTACGCTTTCCGCATGGGTAAAATAGAGAAGAATTGGCTGTGGTTGTCGGCATGTAACGATGCTGATGACCACTATTTTTTTATCGAGGGTTGAAAATGATAAATAAATAGTGTAAAATGAAACCCGAAACAACAAGGAGGCTTGTGTTTATGTGTGGAATTGTGGGCTATGCAGGTGCGCAGCAGGCTGCGCCGATCCTGCTGGAAGGTCTTAGTAAATTGGAATACCGGGGGTATGACTCAGCCGGTATTTGTGTGTATAATACCCAGGGGCTGCAAATCATGAAATCCAAGGGAAGGCTCCAGGCGCTTCGGGATAAAGTGGCAAACTGCGGCGGTATTCAGGGGTGCGTGGGCATCGGGCATACCCGGTGGGCCACCCACGGAGCGCCTTCGGATGTGAACAGCCACCCCCATATGTCGGATTCCGGCAAGATTGCGCTGGTGCATAATGGCATTATTGAAAACGAGGCAAATTTGCGGCAATGGCTGCAGGAGCAGGGGATTCACTTCCGATCCGAGACGGATACAGAGGTAGTAGCCAATCTGGTGGGGTATTACTATGACCGGGGAGAGAATTTCCTGGAATCCGTAAAAAAAGCGCTGACCCATTTGGAGGGCAGCTACGCCCTTGGCATTATGTGCCAGGATGCACCTGATACGGTGATCGCTGTGAAAAAGGACTCCCCTCTGATTTTCGGTTTCGGAGAGGGCGAAAACTTTATTGCGTCGGATGTGCCAGCGATCTTAAAATATACCCAGAGTGTCTGCTATATGGATGATGGGGAAATGGTTGTATTTAACGGTCAAAGTGCTGTTTTCTACGATGCTGAGGGACAGATCCTTCATAAGGAGAGGGAAAAAATCTCCTGGGAGATGGCGGCAGCAGAGCGGGGCGGCTATGAGCATTTTATGCTCAAAGAGATTATGGAGCAGCCCAAGGCCATCCATGATACCATCAGTCCCCGGATCCGAAACGGCAGAGTGTGCCTAGATGGCATCGAGCTGACAGGGGAGTACCTGAGAGGAGTTAGGAAGATTTATCTGGTAGCCTGCGGCTCTGCATACTATGTCTCCTGCCATGCCAAGTATATCATCGAAAAGTCTTGCCGCATCCCCACTGAGGCGGTTATGGCCTCAGAATTCCGTTACAGTGACCCGGTTGTGGATGAGAGTAACCTGGTGATCTTTATCAGCCAGTCCGGAGAGACCGCAGATACGCTGGCGGCCCTGCGGGAGGCAAAACGCCTGGGGGCCAGGACTCTGGCGGTCGTAAATGTGGTAGGGTCTGCCATTGCCAAGCTGGCAGACCAGGTGATTTATACCTGGGCTGGTCCGGAAATTGCGGTTGCAACCACCAAAGCGTTCTCAACACAGCTGTCCGTTGTCTATCTGCTGACGCTGTATATGGCGGAGAAAATGGGCACCATAACCGAGCAGGAATACAGTGCACTGGTGCAGAATTTGCAGGAACTGCCCCAAAATGTGGAGCGGGTGCTCCGTCCGGAGAATCTGGAGCTGTGCCGCAGTCTTGCAAAGCGGTACGCCGATCACCACGATGCATTCTTTGTGGGCCGTAACGTGGACAGTGCTGTGTGCCTGGAGGGCAGCCTCAAGCTCAAGGAGGTTGCATATCTACATTCAGAAGCCTATCCGGCAGGCGAATTAAAGCACGGTCCCATTTCGCTGATCGAAGAGGGCACCCTGGTGGTGGCGGTCAATACGGTGACCCATCTGTTCGACAAAACCATGGCCAATGTAAAGGAAGTGAAGGCCAGAGGTGCGGACGTGATGTGTGTGGTGCAGGAGGGAATGGAAAAGCAGGCGCTGGCCATTGCGGACAGCTGCATTGCGGTGCCGAAGGTATTTCCCATGCTGCAGCCAAGCCTAAGCCTGGTTCCCTTGCAGGTGTTTGCCTACTATGTAGCACTGTATCGGGGCTGTGACGTGGATAAGCCTCGAAATCTGGCAAAGTCCGTGACAGTAGAATAATTGGAAAGCGGGAAACCCGGCAATCGGGTTTCCCGCTTTGTGCCAGGTTGGGAGAATAATCTTGTTGCCAGTGTTCGGGGGCTGTGGTATAATCGACAAAAAATGGGAGGCGAACCTATGAGCAAAGCAGATGAACTCTACAAGGCAACGTGTCTGGATATTTTAGAAAACGGTTTTTACGACACAGATCTGGAGGTGCGGCCCAAATGGGAAGACGGGACACCGGCGCACACAGTAAAGAAATTCGGCGTTGTAAACCGCTATAATCTTAAAGAGGAATTTCCACTTATGACCCTGCGCCGCACATACTGGAAATCTGCACTGGATGAGCTGCTTTGGATCTGGCAGAAAAAGTCCAATCGTATTGAAGATCTGGGCAGCCATGTGTGGGACGAATGGGCCGGAGAGGACGGTACCATCGGTAAGGCCTACGGATATCAGCTGGGAATCAAATATCAGTATAAAGAGGGAATGTTCGACCAGGTGGATCGTGTTTTGTACGATCTCAAGCACAATCCTGCCTCACGCCGGATTCTCACCAATATTTATAATTTCCAGGATCTGCATGAGATGAATCTCTACCCCTGCGCCTACTCTATGACCTTTAATGTCTCCGGCAATACCCTAAACGGTATTCTCAATCAGCGCAGCCAGGATATGCTGGCCGCAAATAACTGGAATGTGTGCCAGTATTCCATGCTGCTTATGATGGTGGCGCAGGTATCCGGTCTGGAGGCGGGAGAACTGGTTCATGTGATTGCGGACTGCCACATTTACGACCGTCATATTCCGGCGGTCCGTGCCATGCTGGAAAAAGATGGACTGCCGGCACCGAAGGTCACATTGGATCCCAGTATTACCGATTTTTATAAGTTCACCAAAGACAGCTTCAAAGTGGAAGACTATCAATATCATCCCTTTGACTTTGAAATTCCTATGGCGATTTGAGGAGAAGTATGGAACTGATTGTTGCAGTGTATTCTGATTGGGGCATCGGAAAAGACGGAACCCAGCCCATTGCGTTGTCGGCAGACCGGAAATTTTTCCGTGAGACTACCAAAGGCGCTATGGTGATCGTAGGGAGAAAAACACTGGAGGATTTTCCGGGCGGCAGACCGCTGCCCAATCGTGTCAATGTGGTATTGACCCGAAACCCTATGGAAAAAGAAGGCACAGTGATTTGCCACAGTCCCCAGGAGGCTGCTGCCCTTGCGGAGACTGCGCAAAGAGCGATGGTCATTGGGGGCGGCAGTGTTTACCGGCAGATGCTGCCTCTTTGTGATAGCGCATATGTCACGAAAGTGTATGCAAGACCGGAATCGGACACCTTTTTCCCCAATCTGGACGAAGATCCCCAGTGGGATCTGGAGCAGATCCTCCAGTCCGGAGAGGAAAACGGCATCCGCTATGAGATGTGCTTGTACAAGCGCAGAAAATAAAACGGAATACCGGTAAGGAATCTCCCGGGGGCGGCTCAAACGGAACTGCCCCCGGGATGTTTGCGACAGGATATGATTTTAGGGCATACAAAATTTGTACGCAAAAGACGGTCACCTTTTTTGCAGGAGTTTCATCTCAATTATATAAAATACAATTCAAAATTATTGGGGAATGACTGCGGTTAATTCAGAGATACTACCATAGAGTGTTCTGTAGAAATTTTCGAGGAATCCTTGTATAAAAAGGATAAATTTGTATTCTGAGCCGAATAAACTATCTTTTTATGTAAAGCTGTGTATAATAGTACATATAGAAAAGAGAGAGGTGGAAGATTGTGAAGAAATCATATTGGATTATCATTGCCTGCGTTTTGGCTGTGGTGCTGATTGCAGGCGGCTTCGGAATATGGGCTTATGTGGATAATGAATATATTGTGGAAGTGAGCTTATCCGGAGAGCAGGAAATGGCGCTGGAATACGGCCAGACCTATGAGGAACCCGGTGCCACGGCAGTTGTGTATGGCACCCATTTTCACAAAAAACCGGAACCGGTGGAGGTTACCATAGAGGGTACAGTGGATGACCAGACGCTGGGAACCTACGAAGTCACCTATTTGGCAAGCTGTGACCGTGGAGAGAGCACCCTCATTAGAACGGTGCGGGTAGTTGACACCCAGGCTCCGGTGATCGAATTGGTGTCGGATCCGGAAAAGTTTACATTCCCCAATGAGGCCTACGAAGAAGAGGGCTTTACCGCACTGGATAACTACGATGGAGATCTCACCGATCAGGTGGAAGTGGTAGAGGAGGACGGCGTAGTTACCTACAAAGTCTCTGACCGCTCCGGAAATGAAGCGGTTGTGGAGCGGGAGATTCATTACGACGACCCGGTAGCACCGGAAATTGTCCTTTCCGGAAGTAAGGATATTTTCATAACGGTGGGCAGCGGCTTTAGCGAGCCTGGCTATGGCGCTACCGATAACTGTGACGGTGATATTTCGGATCGTGTCTCTGTCTCCGGCAGTGTGGATGCAAACACCCCCGGCACCTATACACTGGAGTATACGGTTTCAGACAGCTATGGCAATTCTGCTTCTGCCACCAGAAAAGTGGTAGTAGCCAAGCCGAAGCCTCAGCCCCCGGTGCTGCCTGAAAATCCAGCGGGCGGCGTGGTCTATCTGACCTTTGACGACGGCCCCAGCGCCCACACGGCAAGACTGCTGGAAGTGCTGGCAAAGTACAACGTAAAGGCCACCTTCTTTGTGGTAAATACCCCTTATGTGGGACAGATTGCCAACATTGCGGCCCAAGGCCATACAGTGGCAGTCCACACAGCGACCCATGTTTTTTCAGAGGTTTACGCAAGTGATGAGGCCTATTATCACGACCTTACCACCATGCAGGGAATCGTTGAATCCTACACCGGTCAAAAGCCCACACTCATTCGTTTCCCCGGCGGCAGCTCCAATACGGTCAGCAGGCATTACAGTGAGGGGATCATGTCACGGCTCACTAAGTCAGTGGTGGAAAACGGATATCATTACTTCGACTGGAATGTGGACAGCTTCGATGCCGGAGGTGCCAAAACATCGGAGGAAGTGTTCCACAATGTGGTAAATGGAATCAGTCAGCATCGCAATTCTGTGGTTTTGCAGCATGATATTCACGGCTTCAGCGTGGATGCGGTTGAAAAGATCATTGTGTGGGGCATTGAAAACGGCTATACGTTTCTGCCTCTGACACCGGACAGCCCCGGCTGCCACCACGGCGTAAACAACTGATCCCGGTTTCTTCCGGATGATGCAAGTGAAAACAAAAGAGAGACACATCGCCATGATGTGTCTCTCTTTTCAGCTTGTCTAAGAAGTATGTCATTGTGAGGGAACAAAGTGACCGAAGAATCTTAAGGATCTTTCGCTGGCGCTCAAGATGACAGGGGGCGCTCAGAATCGTATGTAAATTACCCTGTTTTCCTTGCCAAATGGATGCAGCCTTGTACTCACAGATGCATTGTGACTCGTTTTTGACAGTTTAATCAGCACTCCATGCGGTGGCGCAGGATACGGCTTTTTGCCATCCTTTTGTCCGTTTTGCAGCTTCCTCCCGGGAAATCTCCGGCTCAAACTGACGATCGGCTATCCAGTTGCGGCGAATATCCTCCAGATCCTTCCAATAGCCCACCGCAAGGCCGGCCAGGTAAGCGGCACCCATGGCTGTGGTCTCCACACAGCTGGGGCGCAGTACAGAGGTGCTGCTGATATCTGCCTGGGCCTGCATCAGATAGTTGTTGGCGCTTGCGCCGCCGTCCACCTTCAAAATGCCAAGGGGAATATCTGCATCGGATTTCATGGCCTGCAGTACGTCATTGGTCTGATAGGCAATGGAGTCCAGAGTGGCTCTGATAATGTGGTATTTATTGGTACCCCGGGTAAGGCCTACAATAATGCCCCGGGCATAGGCATCCCAATAGGGAGCGCCCAGACCGGTAAAGGCAGGAACCACATAGCACCCGTTGGTGTCCTGCACCTTTCTAGCCATATACTCGGAGTCTCCGGCGGATTCCAGAAAACGCAGCTCGTCCCGGAGCCACTGAATGGCGGCACCGGCCACAAAGATGGAGCCTTCTAGAGCGTAGGTCACATTTCCGTCCAGACCCCAGGCGATGGTGGTAAGCAGCCCGTTTTTGGACCGAATGGGGGTGTTTCCTGTGTTCATCAGCAAAAATGCGCCGGTGCCATATGTACACTTGGAGTCACCGGGCTGGAAGCAATTCTGCCCAAACAGTGCAGCGTGCTGGTCTCCGGCTGCGCCGGATATGGGAATGGGCGCACCAAAGAAGGAGGCATCGGTTTGCCCGTATACTGCACTGGACAGCATGGGGGTGGGGAGCATGGACATGGGAATATCCAGCTTCTCCAGAATCTCCGGATCCCAGGAAAGGGTGTGGATGTTAAAGAGCATTGTACGGGAGGCGTTTGAGTAGTCCGTAATGTGGACACGACCTTCGGTCAGCTTCCAGATGAGCCAGGTTTCCACGGTGCCGAAGAGCAGCTCACCACGCTCTGCCTGCTCACGGGCACCGGGGACGTTTTCCAGGATCCAGCGGATCTTAGTGCCGGAAAAATAGGGATCGATTACAAGTCCAGTCTTCTCCCGGATGGTCTCTGCAAACCCTTCTTTTGTAAGCGCTTCACAATACTCTGCGGTGCGGCGGCATTGCCAGACGATTGCATTGTAAATGGGGCGGCCTGTGTTTTTGTTCCAGACAATGGTTGTCTCTCTCTGGTTTGTAATACCAATGGCGGCAATATCCAACGCAGTGATCCCTGCGTTCTGAATGGCCTGTTTTGAAACTTCCAGCTGGGTGGAGAATATTTCGTCGGCATCATGCTCAACCCAACCGGGCTTGGGGAAGTACTGGGTAAATTCCTTTTGTGCCATGCCTTGAATGTGACCGCTGGCATCGAAAAGAATGCAGCGGTTGCTGGTGGTTCCGGAATCCAGGGCCATAATATATTTCGCCATAAAAACAACTCCTTTTATGTGGTATAAAAGGGGCTGCGCTGCAGCCCCTTGGGATTACTGAATATGGGTGTGGTTGTTGATGTGATCCTGACAGTAGCAGTAATAACCGTTACACTTGGAGCAGTAACGGAATTCCAGCTCGGGATTGCTTACATCCGTCCGCCCGCACACAGTGCAGCGGTGGGTGTAGGGAGCCTTGACTGTTGCGGTGGTCGCCTGGTAGGATCCGGCGTTGGGGAAAGGCACAGCTCCGGTTTTTCTGGGGCCGGATTTTCTGCCGAAGGTGCGGCTTGCATTGGCTCTCCAGGACATGGGAATCACATTCACCACATCTTTTCCAAAGAAAAGGAAGTAGTTGGCGATTGCAATCAATGGGAAAAGATTGTAGGGGAAGAGATTCTGGGGGAATGTCAGATTGAAAACATCAATGAGGGTGATCGCCAGGTCAAACAGTGCGAACACCCAGGCCTTGATGGGAATGATGAAAAACAGAAGAAAACGGGCATCGGGATAAAGGGTAGCATACCCCAAAAACAGGCTCATGTTCAGATAAATCACATGTACCGGCGTGTTGAACAGCATACCATAGATATCCATGAGAATAATTCCGGTCAAGTAGAAAAGATTGAACTTAAACGTACCCCATAGATTTTCCATGGCACGGCCCAGGGAGTAGTAACACAAAAGGCCAACGGCAGTAAACAGGATATTGCCTCCGTCGTAGACAAAGGCATAGGTGAAAAGACGCCAGACCTGGCCGTGTAAAATAGCGTATCGATTAAAACTCAAGGCATAGTACAGAGTTTTGCTCTGATCGATCATGCTCATAATATACACGATCGCACTGCCCAGAGCGATGTACAGCATCAGATTTGGGATACCGATATTGCGGTGCAGATAGCAAAAACGCTCGAATTTTTTGCGCGCATTTTTCAAACAACTCATCTCCTAACTAAATTAACTATATCATATCAGTTTTTGGTACAAAAGTCTATAAAGGATTTATGAACATTTTTTCTGCAAAAAACAGAAAAAAGCTTGACATTTTAAAAAAATATGATAAAATGTGATGAAACTGCATACAAGCCTTATCAAGAGCGGTGGAGGGAACGGCCCTATGAAACCCGGCAACCTGACTAATCAAGGTGCTAAATCCGGCGGCAACGAAAGATGAGGATTCGATAGAACGCACATCGGATCCTTCGGTGTGCGGTTTTTATTTGCGCAGGAACCGTCCTGCAATTGAGCAAATGGATAGAAAGGATGCTTAAAATGGAAAAAAGACTGTTTACTTCAGAGTGTGTAACCTGCGGTCACCCCGACAAGGTAGCTGACTGTATTTCCGATGCAATTTTGGATGCGTGTCTTGCCCAGGATCCCCACTCCCGTGTGGCCTGCGAGACAATGGTTACCACAGATTTTTGCCTCATCTGCGGCGAGATCACCACAAAAGCACAGGTAGACTACCCGGCAATCGCACGGCAGGTGATTCGTCAGATCGGCTATGTATATCCCGGCGATGGTTTTGATGCAGATACGGTGGAAATCATCTGTAGAATTCACACACAATCTGCGGATATTGCACTGGGTACCAATGACGAGGTGGGCGGAGCCGGTGACCAGGGCATGATGTTCGGCGGCGCCTGCACCCACACACCGGAACTGATGCCCATGCCCATCGCTCTGGCCCGTGCGCTGTCCAATCGGCTTACCGCCTGCATTGCAAGCAACGATCTGCTCCATGCCGATGGCAAGACCCAGGTAACAGCTGAGTTCGACGAGAAGGGTAATGTAATCGGCATTGATACGGTGGTTGTCTCTGTTATGCACAGTGCGGATTTTGAAATGGGTGAGCTGCGCAAGTATATCCGGGAAGGTGTCATTGCGCCGGTTCTGAAGCAGTACGGCTTTGACGTCGAGGATGTTGCCCACATCCATATCAACCCCACCGGCAAGTTCGTAATTGGCGGCCCCAATGGTGACACCGGCCTTACCGGACGGAAAATCATTGTAGATACCTACGGCGGATTCTTCTCCCATGGCGGTGGTGCTTTCTCCGGAAAGGATGCCACCAAGGTGGATAGAAGCGGTGCATATATGGCACGGTATATGGCCAAGAACCTGGTTGCGGCAGGCCTTGCTGAGCAGGTGGAAGTGCAGGTCGCATACGCAATCGGCGTTGCGGAGCCTGTCTCTGTTCGCTGCAACAGCTTTGGCACCGGCAAGATCGGGGACGAGGAGATGACAGCGCTGCTGCGTCAGACCTGTGACCTAACCCCCACCGGAATTATCAATAAACTCCAGCTGCGCAGACCTATTTTTGGTAAGACAGCAATGGAGGGGCATTTCGGTGTAGCCGATCAGACTTGGGAGCGCACCGATATTGCGGATGAGCTGAAGAGACTGGCAGGTATCTGAGTGTAATTTCAAAGGACGGCTGTGAAGCCGTCCTTTTTATATTTTATTTGCATTCCGGAGAGAATATGGTATGATAAAATCACTTCTATTAGGGTGGAGGAAATGCTATGCTGGATTATGTTAGAATTGCATGTGCAGTACCGGCTGTAAAGGTAGCCGATGTCATAAAAAATACGCAGGACATCTGCCAGAGAATCACCGAGGCAGAGAAAGCGGACAGTGATTTAGTGGTATTCCCGGAACTGGCGTTGACAGGCTATACCTGTGCAGATCTGTTTTTCCAGGAAAAACTGCTGAGGGCCTGTGTTGAAGGTCTGGGAGAGATCGTAAAGCACACGAAAAGACATCCCCGGATCACAGCGGTGGTGGGACTTCCTGTTGTGCTCTCTGGCCAGATGTATAACTGCGGTGCGGTGATTTCTGACGGCAGAGTGTATGGCCTGGTGCCCAAAACCTATCTGCCTAACTATAAGGAATTCTATGAACGGCGCTGGTTTTCCTCTTCTGAGGATCTGCAGCAGACCGAAATGCGCTCTGGGGACCTGGGGCTGAGCGGCGATTATGCCATTCCCGTGGGACGGGATCTGCTGTTCCGCATTGGTGATCGGGCGCTTATGGGCGTTGAAATCTGTGAGGACTTGTGGACCCCGATGCCTCCCTCTACCATGATGACTCTGAACGGCGCAGAGATTATTGTGAATTTGTCTGCATCCAATGAAACGGTAGGTAAGCGGGAATACCGGAGAAATCTGGTGCGGCACCAGTCCTCCATCTGCAGTTGTATCTACGCCTATGCCTCGGCCGGCAGTACAGAATCCACACAGGATTTGGTGTTCTCCGGGCACAGCATTATTGCTGAGAACGGAAATCTTCTGGCAGAAAATGCGCTGCAAATTGAAACCGACTATATGCTGGTGAAAGATGCGGATATTGGGAAAGTGCGCGCAGAGCGGAGAAAAAATAAAAGTGTCCGGGATGCAACCTCTTTTTACGGTAAAATTGAGCCTATGCGCATTGTGGACTGCGGCTGCCAGCACCTTCGCTCAGATGGTACCCTTCGCAAGCTGAATAAGCTGCCCTTTGTACCATCTTCCAGAGCGGACAGACTGGAACGCTGTATGTCCATCTTCAATATTCAAGTAGCCGGTCTGGCACAGAGGCTGAAAACCATCGGAGCCAATGTGGTCATTGGCGTTTCGGGAGGCCTGGACTCTACACTGGCGCTGCTGGTGGCGGTGGAGGCCATGCATCAGCTGGGCCGCCCTGCTACAGATGTGTACGGCGTAACCATGCCCTGTTTCGGCACCTCCAGCAGAACCTATCGCAATTCCCTGGAACTTATGAAAATGCTGGGGATTTCCTGTAAGGAAATCAACATTAAAGATGCGGTAAATATCCATTTTCGGGATATCGGCCACGACCCTGCCGTCCTCAATGGCACATATGAGAACTCACAGGCCCGGGAGCGCACGCAGGTTCTGATGGACTATGCAAGTGTTGTCAACGGCATTGTGGTGGGTACAGGAGACTTAAGTGAACTGGCGCTGGGCTGGTGTACCTATAACGGCGATCATATGAGTATGTACGGTGTCAATGCATCCATTCCCAAGACGTTGATTCGGTGGATGATCGAGGCCATTTTGGAAAATCCGGATTTTTCCGCTGCGAAAAATGTGCTGATGGATGTGCTGGATACCCCGATCAGCCCGGAGCTGCTGCCTGCGGATAAGAATGGGGAAATATCCCAGCAGACAGAGGATCTGGTTGGTCCCTATCCGTTGCATGATTTCTTCCTTTACTATATGCTGCGGTATGATTTTTCCCCACGGAAGATCTATACTTTGGCCTGCAGAGCATTTGCGGAGGATTATGAGCCGGAAGTCATTAAAAAATGGCTGAAGATCTTCTACAGACGGTTCTTTACCCAGCAGTTTAAACGCAGTTGTATGCCCGATGGCGTTAAGGTGGGCACGATTTCTGTCAGTCCCCGTGGGGATTGGCGGATGCCCAGTGATGCCTCCGGAAGAATTTGGATCGAAGAGGTGGAATCTCTCTAAAAATAGTAAAAGGGTGCGGTTTTCGCACCCTTTTATAGCAGCATGGGCTGAATCTGAATGCCCTCCAGGGCCAAATTCAGTGTCTGTGGAATTTGGTTAAAATCTGCAACAATACTGGTTGGCTTTTTCATAGGGACATCCTGCCCGAAGGGGACAAAATAAAAGTGTTTGCGGGCCAGAAGTCTGCCGATATTTTCAGCAGCCCCCGCCAGAGCGTCATTGGTGGATATGGCAATGATTACAGGGCGGGCGTTTCGCAGGTGACTTTTTGCAGCCATGGTAACCGGGGTGTCGGCAATGCTGTGAGCCAGCTTTGCCAGCGTGTTTCCCGTACAGGGGGCGATGATGAGCGCATCCAGCAGTTTCTTTGGCCCGATTGGCTCTACTTCCTCAATGGAATGCAGAGGTGGGTGACCGCATATTTCCTCTGCTTTCAGGATATGCTCCTGTGCGGTGCCGAAGCGACTGTCTATGGTGTAGGAGCTTTGGGAGAAGATAGGAATTACGGTATGTTCCTGGGCGACGGTCTCCAAAACGGGGAAAACCTTGCTGTAAGTACAAAATGAGCCGCAGAAGGCAAATCCGATGTTCATAATTTATCGTTCCTCTCTGCCCATAAGGCGTATGATGGTTTGTGCGATTAATTTGCCGGAACTTTCGGGGGCATCCCTGTTTGGCAGCCCTTTTGCCCAAATGACATCGTCTCCGCCAAGCCCACGTTG
>RCNH01000176.1_pt1 | contig 30410 bp, 27 predicted proteins | sample 2041161 | NCBI WGS metagenome assembly RCNH01 (sample SAMN09708215, study PRJNA481090) | Feces metagenome, whole genome shotgun sequencing project. | biome: feces | host: Leptonychotes weddellii | place: Antarctica: Sion Island | collected 2010-03-01 | reverse complement strand
GAGCTGCGGAATCTCCAGCAGGGGAATGTTACTTGGGATGCGGGTCTTCTGTCGCTTCGTCATGATCCATTGCTTGCCGTCGAGGGTGACGATGTTGTCCGGCGTCAGCTGCGACATGTCGATGTAAGCCAGACCGCAAAAGCAGGAGAAGATGAAAAGGTCGCGCACTGTTTCCAGACGCGGAACGTCAAATTCCTTCTGCATGATAAGACGGAGTTCTTCATCGGTGAGGAAATCTCTGTTTATATAATCAAAATGGAAACTGTGATTGACAAAAGGGTCACGATTGATCATATCGCATTTACGGGCATAGATAACAACCGTTTTAAGAAATTTCAGTGTTTTCGTAGCGCTGTTAGGTTTCATGCCGGCTTCTGTCTTCAGATAGATGAAGAAATCTTCAATAATGACAGGTGTCAGTTCAATAAATGCGATATCCTTCCTTCCATACTTGAAGTTTAGAAACTCGACAAAGTGTCTGTGCAGTGCCGCATACTTCTGATATGAAGCCTTTGATTTTCCCACGCCGACTTCGGCCTTTACATTTTCGAGGTATTTGTCAAAAAAGGGTATGAAGGTGGATATTTTTTTATCCTTTCCCAGATACATGCTTTTGATTCGATCCAACGAAACGACTCCATCATGCTGCATATCTCTGAATATATTCTGCAGGGAAGAGGAAATCATATCCAAATTAGTATTCAGATTCAACACATCTGCAGAGCGTCCCACTGCCCGGTTGGTAGGGGCGTTCCATACTTTTTTATCGACACTGAGCCCCGACGAACCAAGGTTCAACATTTTCCCGTCCAGAAAAATACGCACCATAATAGGGGTCTTGCCTTCTTTGGTCACATAATTCGACCGCAAGTAAAACGATACCTTGAAATTGACTTTCATAACAATTCGGTTTTATGTAGCACATGCTACAAAGTTCAACAAAAATTATCATGATTAAGTCATTGTAATGCAGTCAATTTGCTATTCAACAACCGTTCACTGCTACATTTTTTGACCGATATTTTTTCTGTAGCACTAAATGTAGCAGAAAATGACCGATTGTTGGCTACCGATTCCTGCATTCGGTCGGTCATACCCTGTTCATGCGACATAAAAAAAGCACCGTAATCGCTTGATATACGGTGCTTTGATTACTTTTTGAACGAATTTCTGAATGCTTCCGTTCTGCTCCTTGCGGAAAGAGAGGGATTCGAACCCCCGGAGCCTCGCAGCTCAACGGTTTTCAAGACCGCCGCAATCGACCACTCTGCCATCTTTCCGGGAACAAAAGTAGTATGGATTTTTCAATTTGCCAAATCTTAATCTTATTTTTCAGATTTTACCACCTTTTTTCTGTCGGTCGGTTTCATTTCGAGAAATCACAAAATAGCACAACCTGCCAAAAAACTCCAGAAAACGAACTTTAGGACAATCAGTAAAACATCTGGCAGCCAACAACTTAACGCTCTGTTATCCGTTTTGCCTCCCTTTTAAAACCAAAAATGCCAAAAAAAGGACATTTAGTCCAATGTTCTACCTAATGGTTGAATTATTCAGAAAAAAAGACCAAAAAATTTGGGTCTTCAAACTATAACCCCTACATTTGCCCCGATTTTTCGTTCCCGACGGGGCGAATAATGTCTAACTAAACCAATTTTTATGAAGAAAATTCTGCTCTCTTTAGCCGCTTTGTGTCTCACGACGGGTGTCTTCGCCGAAGGCTACCAAGTGAACAACATGTCGGCCAAACAGACGGCCATGGGTCACGTCGGAACAGCCATGAAACTGAACTCCGAATCAATATTCTTCAACCCGGCCGCCTCCGTGTTTCAGAAATCCAAATTTGACATTTCGGTCGGCTTCACCGGCATTCTCTCTTCAGTTCGTTTTCGCCACAACCCCACTATGGAAGATGGGTACAAAAGCGGCGACCTCCAAAAATCGGACAACGATCTTTCGACCCCCATTCACGCATATTTCAACTACAAACCCTCGGATCGCTGGGCAATTGGTTTGGGTTTCTACGTACCCGACGGCTCGTCGATGAAGTGGGGCGACAACTGGACGGGGGCTCACCTCGTACAGGAAATCAATCTGGCGGCTTACACCGTACAGCCCACCGTATCGTTCAAGATCACCGACAAACTCTCGATCGGTGTGGGAGCCACGATCACTTGGGGCAACTTCGATCTGTCGCGTGCCCTGATGCCCGTAGGCAAAGGCAGCGAGGATATTGCGAAGATGATCCGCGCATACGCATCGAAACTGCCCGCAGGCCACCCCATGGCAGGACAGGCCGAGCAGATCGCCAAAGAATTTGAAACCGAATACCACGATGTCGCACTCGTATCGGCCAAGTTGCAGGGAGACGCCAATGTGGCCGTAGGTGTCAATGCAGGTATCCTCTACGATATCAACGAGCGTTGGTCGGTCGGTATGACGTGGCGATCGCGCATGAACATGAAGGTCGATCGCGGTACGGCCGCCATGCGTTTCGGTGATCAGAAGATCGCCCAGTATGTCGCCATGTTCGACAAGATTTCGGGTGGTGCCATCTCGCAACTCCTGCCTCCTCTGGACAAAGGTACGTTCCGCACGGAACTTCCCCTGCCGACGAGCGTAACGTGGGGTATTTCGTTCCGTCCCAACCCCAAATGGGAGTTGAGTGCCGATCTTCAGTGGGTCGGTTGGTCGGCCTACAAGGATCTGACCGTGACCTTCAACGAGCCCGAACTGGGTATCGCCCCGATCTACTCGGTGAAGAACTACTCGAATACGGTTGCTTACCGCGTCGGCGCACAGTACACCCCCGGTAAACTCCTGACGCTTCGTCTGGGTGCTTACGTCGATGAGAGCCCTGTCAGCAGCGACTACCTCAACCCCGAAACCCCCTCGATGGCCAAACTGACCTACACGACCGGTTTCAGCCTCCGTCCCACGAAAGGCATGTCGATCGACGTGGCTTACGCCTACGTAACTTCGTGTGACCCCGAACGTACGGGTTCCTACCCCATCTATGACTACAAAGATCCCAACCCCGACAAGAAACCCACCTCCGTGTTCACGGGTAACTACTCGTTGCACGCCAACGTATTCTCCGTCGGAATGAATTTCAATTTCTAAAGTCGGGAATTATTCGTATATTTGCGGTACTTTCGGTCGTAGGGGATCGGGAGTACCGCTTTTTTTATGAAAACGCCCTTGTAGTTCAACGGATAGAATAGTGGTTTCCTAAACCATTGATCCGAGTTCGATTCTCGGCGAGGGTACAAAAAAAGGAGATGTTCCACAAGAGGAACATCTCCTTTATCATTTCGGGGCAACACCCCTTATTTTCCCATGTATTTTTTGATGTAGTGGTGGTGCGAACCCCAACGCTCGAAAGCGGCACGATCCAACTCCTCACGAGCCGACGGGTGCGCAATCGAAATCAGAAGACGGGCACGCTCCTGCATCGACTTTCCGTAAAGATCCACCGCACCATACTCCGTAACGATCCAGTGGGCGTGGTTACGTGTCGTCACGACACCCGCACCGGGCAGCAGCATCGGGCAGATCTTCGACACGCCTTTGTTGGTCATCGAAGGCATGGCGATGATGGCCTTACCCTCGCGGGCGAGCGATGCGCCATAAACGAAGTCGATCTGACCACCGACACCCGACCAGAATTTCGTACCCAGCGAGTCGGCCGAAATCTGACCCGTGAGGTCGATCTGCATCGCCGAGTTGATCGCCGTCATGCGGTCGTTTTGCGAAATGATATAGGGATCGTTCGTATAACCCACATCCATCATCAATACGCCAGGGTTATCGTCGATAAAATCGTACACTTCTTTCGAACCCATCAGGAAGGTCGAAACGATCTTTCCGGGGTCGGTCTTTTTGGCTTCGCCGTTGATCACACCCTTCTCGACCAAAGGCAACACGCCGTCGGCAAACATCTCGGTATGGATACCCAAATTCTTGTGATTACCCAACTGCGACAACACGGCATTGGGAATTGCTCCGATACCCATCTGAAGCGTTGCACCGTCCTCGATGAGTTCGGCGCAGTTCTTGCCGATCTGCTCCTCGATGGCATCCGGGGCGGAGAATTTGGCCTCGATCAGCGGGGTGTCGTCCTCGACGAACATATCTATCTTCGAGATGTGGATCATGGCCTGTCCGAAGGCACGCGGCACGTGGGGATTGACCACGGCGATCACATGTTCGGCGCACTCGACGGCCGCCAGCGTGGCATCGACCGACGTACCGAGCGACACATAGCCGTGTTTGTCGGGCGGACAGACCTGAATCATCGCCACGTTACACGGAACGGCTCCGCAACGATACAATTTCTGGGTTTCACTCAAGAATACGGGAATGTAGCCGGCATAACCCGACTGTGTCACACCGCGTACATTGGAACCGACAAAAAACGAATTTAACTGAAAAACACCCTCGAATTTCGGATCGGCATAAGGTGCAGGCCCTTCGGTGTGAAGGTGGCTGATGAACACATCGTGCAACTCCCCGGCTTCTCCCCGGGCACACATGGCCTTAATCAAACATTGCGGTGCCGAAGCGACCGAACTCAGGTGGACATGGTCTCCTGACTTGATGACTTTAACGGCTTCCTCTGCCGTTATGTAATGAATAGGGTTAATCATGTTATTCTAAGTTGAATCGGTTATATAAGACAATAAAAAAGTAACACTTCCGCAGGGTTGCCCCTGCAAAAGTGTTACGAATATACAACTTTTTCAGTTTTTTTTCTCGAAATCTCGATTTTTTTTCTTACGATTCGAAAATTACTTGCGTTTCACCTCGACCTTCTCGTATCCTTCGACGATATCGCCGACCTTCACATCGTTGTACGATTCGATGTTCAGACCGCAATCCTGACCGACGGTAACTTCCTTGACATCATCTTTGAATCGCTTCAAAGAGCCCAGTTTGCCGGTGTGGATCACGATACCGTCACGGATCACGCGGATGGTCGTGTTGCGACCCAGTTTACCCTCACGCACCACGCAACCGGCAACCGTGCCGACCTTCGAGATCTTGAAGATTTCCTGAACCTCGACCGAAGCGACGATCTCCTCCTTTATGATCGGCTCCAACATACCCTCGATTGCATCCTTGATATCGTTGATGGCATCGAAAATGACCGAGTAGAGACGGATTTCGATCTCCTCTTTCTCGGCGATCTTACGTGCCGAAGCCGACGGACGAACCTGAAAACCGACGATGATGGCGTTCGAAGCGGCAGCCAACAACACATCCGACTCCGAGATCTGACCTACGGCGGCGTGGATCACGTTCACCTGTACGGTCTCCTTCGAAAGTTTGATGAGCGATCCGGACATAGCCTCCACCGAACCGTCCACATCACCCTTGACGATGATGTTCAACTCCTTGAACGAACCCATGGCGATACGGCGACCCAGATCATCCAGCGTCACATGCTTCTGGGTCATGATACCCTGCATACGCTGCAACTGCTCGCGTTTGTTGGCGATCTCACGTGCCGAACGGTCGTCGTCCATCACGTTGAACAGATCGCCGGCCTGCGGAGCACCGTTCAGGCCCAACACCTGAACCGGAATCGAAGGACCGGCCTCCTTAACCTTCTTGCCGTTCTCGTTGAACATGGCCTTCACACGACCGGTATAGGTACCCGAAAGGATGACATCTCCCACACGCAACGTACCGTTCTGCACCAGAATCGTCGAAACATAACCACGACCCTTGTCCAGCGTCGATTCGATGACCGTACCCACGGCTTTCTTGTCGGGATTGGCTTTCAGGTCGAGCATCTCGGCCTCCAACAGCACCTTCTCCAACAACTTGTCGAGGTTGATGCCCTTCTTGGCCGACACTTCCTGATCCTGATACTTACCGCCCCACGACTCCACGAGGTAGTTCATCTGCGAGAGTTGCTCCTTGATGTGTTCGGGATTGGCCTGCGGTTTGTCGATCTTGTTGATGGCGAACACCATCGGAACGCCTGCGGCCTGTGCGTGGTTGATGGCCTCAATGGTCTGCGGCATGACGTTGTCATCGGCAGCCACAATAATCACGGCCACATCGGTAACGGCGGCACCGCGTGCACGCATGGCGGTAAATGCCTCGTGACCCGGTGTGTCGAGGAAGGTGATCTTCTGACCGTTGAGCTTCACGCTGTATGCACCGATGTGCTGCGTGATACCACCCGCCTCACCTTCGATGACGTTCGTCTTACGGATGTTATCCAGCAACGAAGTCTTACCGTGATCGACGTGACCCATGACCGTCACGATCGGCGAACGCGGAACGAGATCCTTCTCGTCGTCCTCCTCATCGGCAATGGCTTCCTGAATGTCGGCCGACACAAACTCGATCTTATAACCGAACTCCTCGGCCACAACCACCAATGCCTCGGCATCGAGACGCTGATTGATCGACACCATCAGTCCGAGGTTCATGCAGGCGGTGATGACTTCCGTCGGGGTCACGTTCATCATCGTGGCCAACTCGCTCACCGTCACGAACTCCGTGACCTTCAGGATCGAACGTTCCTGTTCTTCGCGTTCGAACTCCTCGTTCATACGCTCGGCAACAGCCTCACGCTTGTCCTTACGATATTTTGCCGACTTGTTCTTGTTTCCCTTCGACGTAAGACGGGCCAGCGTATCCTTAATCTGCTTCGAAACCTCCTCTTCGCTCACCTCCGGGCGAACGATGGGTTTGGGATTCTGCTTCTTGTTCTTCTTGTTGCGACGACCTTCACCGGGTTTGGGCTGGTTGCCATTCTGTGCCTGCTGGGCTGCACCCCCCTTGCGGTTGTTCTGACCCGCGGCGTTGTTCGCGCCCTTGCCGTGGTTCTTCTCGCCACCGTTCGCGCCCTTGCCCACGGTCTTATTGACATCGACCTTCTCCTTCTGGATGCGCTTGCGCTTGCGACGGCCGCCCGGAACAATGCCCGAAACATCCATCGTACCCAGCACCTGAGGGCCTTGCAGGATGGGGGTCTCCGTACGGAAAATACCGTCTTTCTTGGGTTGAGCCTCGCTCTGCGAAGCATCTGCGGCGGGCTCGCTTACGGCGGGTTTCGCAGGTTTCTGTGCCTTGGGCATCTTTGCACCATGATTCTGGGGCGTCTCGATCTTTGTCTCTTTCACTTCGTGTGTTATGGTCTGTTTTTTCGGGGCAGCCTCCTTGATGGTCGGCTCCTCTACGCTCTTTGATTCTACTTGCACGGGGGCGGGTGCAGGTGTCGGCTCGACCTTGACCTCCGCTTTCTCATCAACCTCTGCCTTTCGGGGCTGAGGTTCTGCTTCAGGTTTCTCGTGGTGATGCACCTCTGCTTTCTTGGGCTTGGGCGAAAGATCTATCTTACCCAGAATCGTAGCCTGCTGTACCTCGTCCTTCACGCTGATCATGTTGCTCTTGATGATCACTTCTTTCTCCTCCTCGCGTTCCTGCTTCTCGGCTTGTTCCAGAGTCACCGAGGCAGGCTTCATGGAGATGCGCTCACGAACCTCCTCGCGCGCCTCGCCGGCGGCACGATTCGACCCGTACTCCTTCTCAAGAACGGCATAAGTCGAAGAGTCGATCACCGAATTGGGCGACCCGTCGCTCTTGATGCCCTTCTTCTGCAAAAAATCCGTAATGGTACTGATTCCCACATTAAATTCCTTTGCAACCTGAATGAGCCTTAATTTTCTCTGATTTCCCATATTTTAATTTTTCTTTTTCTCTGTTTTGATTATTCGAACTCGGCCTTGAGGATCTCGACGATCTTCTGAGCCTGTTCCAACTCCAGATCGGCACGCGAAGCGACCTCCTCGACGGGGACTTCGAGTACGCTCTTGGCCGTGTCGAAACCGACATTCTTCAGGGCCTCGATCATCCAGCCTTCAATCTCGTCCGAGAACTCCGTCAGAGCCACATCCTCCTCTTCGATCTCGCGGTAAACATCAATGTCGTAGCCTGTGAGCATCTTCGACAGACGGATGTTCAAACCGCCCTTACCGATGGCCAAGGGCACCTGATCGGGTTGCAGGTAAACCGATGCGGTCATCTTCTCCTCGTCGATGGTGATCGACGAAATCTTGGCGGGGTTCAGTGCGCGCTGAATGAACAACGAGGGATTCGACGTGTAGTTCACCACGTCGATGTTCTCGTTGCGCAGTTCCTTGACGATCGAGTAGATACGCGAACCCTTCATACCGACGCATGCGCCTACGGGGTCGATACGCTCGTCGTACGACTCGACGGCCACCTTCGCACGTTCTCCGGGAATACGCACGATCTTCTTGATGGTGATCAGTCCGTCGAAGATTTCGGGCACTTCCTGCTCGAACAAACGTTCGAGGAACTGGCTGGCCGTACGCGACAGAATGATGCGAGGCTGGTTGTTGTTCATCTCGACGGTCTTGACGATGGCCTTGATGGTATCTCCCTTGCGGTAGAAGTCGTTGGGGATCTGCTCGGTTTTGGGCAAAACCAGTTCATTGTCCTCATCATCCAAGATCAGCACCTCTTTCTTCCATACCTGATAAACCTCGCCGGTAACAATATCGCCCACACGCTCCTTGTATTTCTCATAGAGGCTTGCCTTCTCCAGATCGAGAATGCGCGATGCGAGGTTCTGACGCAACGAAAGCACCGTGCGGCGGCCGAACGATGCCAGTTTGATCTCGTCCACATAGTCGTCACCGACCTCATACGAAGGGTCGATGGTCTTCATCTCCGACACGCCGATCTGCATGTTGGGATTTTCCACCGCGTCGTCTTCCACAACGGTGCGGGTACGCCAAATTTCGAGGTCGCCCTTTTCGGGATTGATGATGACATCGAAATTCTCATCTGTTTCATACTGCTTTTGCAATGCGTGACGGAAAACGTCTTCCAACACGCCGATCATGGTTGCTTTGTCGATGTTCTTCAGCTCTTTGAACTCGGCAAAGTTGCTGATGAGATTGAGATTGTCCATTGAATGATTCTATATTATCTGTTGTTTGTTATCCTGATTATCACACCCGACTTATTTGAAATCGAGGTATTCCTTCGTGTATTTGATTTCCGAGAAGGGATAGGTGTCGGTCACCTGTACGAGTTGCTTGCGTTTGCACCCCTCGACCGCACGTTTCTCCTCGTAGAAAATGGTGATGCCCTCGTCGGTCACCTCGTCCAGACGTGCCAGCACCTTGACGCCGCTCGTCAGCAAAACCTCCACCGAGCGTCCGATGAGTTTACGGTACTGACGCACCGAACGCAACTCCGAACCGATCCCCGCCGAAGCCACCATCAGCGAGAAATCCTCCTCGTCACGATCCAGTTCGGCCTCGATCGCACGGCTCAATCCGACACAGGTGTCAATGCCCACCGAGGTGTCGCTGTCGATGACCAGTTCGATTTCGTTGGCCGGCGAGATTTTGCACTCTACCACAAACAAATCGGTTCCTTCCATTTGTTTCTCAGCCAATTCGATTACTTTTTTTACTTCCACCATATATTTTGAATCTGTTTCTTTACATTGTGAATCGGGACTTTAAATCAGAAGCATCCCCGAAAAGAGAACGGAACGCGACTTCAACTCCTTTGTGCCTCAGTGCAATGCAAGCCTTTCGGCGGGTGGCTGCATTCTCGGCGGGGTGGCTCGTGCCTCTTGCGCGGGTGGCTATACTCTCGGCTTACCTCCTTACTCGCACTCCTTACCTCTTCCTCTCTTGCCTCCCCTCTGACCTGCACCCCTCTTGCTTACCCACTTGGGTCGGAGCAGATATGAAAGAAAGGGGACTTTTGTCCCCTTTCCTCCAACCAATTTGTCCTTACGGTGCAAATATAGTGAAAAAATATGATAATCCAATGATTACACCGGATTTTTTTACTCTTCGCGACGCTTCGACTGATAAGGTTTAATAACTCCGCGCTTCGACGAACGGATGAAATTGACGAGCATGTCGCGTTCGGGACTCTGCGGTACCTGCTTCTCGACCTCGTCACAACCGTTCATGTAGTTCATGTCGCTCTGGAACAACAGACGGCAGGCCTCGTGAATTTCGAGGATGCGCTCGTTCGAGAATCCGCGACGCGAAAGACCCACCTTGTTGATGCCCGCAAAACGACCCGTGTCGTTGCGCACGATCACAAACGGAGGCAGATCCTGTCCGAGGAGCGTTCCGCCCTGCACCATCGAGTGATCGCCGATATGCGTCCACTGGTGTACGGCAGCGTGTCCGCCGATTACCACCCAGTCTCCCACATGGACCTCACCTGCCAACGACACACGGTTGGCAATCACGCAGTTGCTGCCCACCACGCAGTCGTGTCCCACATGCGTGTAGGCCATCAGGAGGTTGTTGTCGCCGACGATGGTCGTACCCGTCGAGGCGGTACCGCGGCTGATCGTGACATACTCGCGAATGCTGTTGTTGTCGCCGATCACGGCGGTGGTCTTCTCGCCCACAAACTTCAGATCCTGCGGAATGCAGGCGATGGATGCGGCGGTATAAATCTTACAGTTTTTTCCGATACGGGCACCGTCGTTGATGATTGCGCCGGGGCCGATCCAGCAACCGTCACCGATTACCACATCTCCCGCCACGTAGGCGAAAGGTTCGACGGTGACATTTTCCCCGATCTTGGCGTCGGGGTGTACATAAGCCAAATGACTGATCATTATTTCTTTTCCACGTTTTTATTTTTGACAATCTGAGCCATCAGTTCGGCCTCGCAGGCCAATGTCTCGCCGACGAATGCCTTGGCCTCGACCAAAGCCACACCGCGACGGATCGGCTCCAAGAGATGAATCTCGAACTGAAGCGTGTCGCCGGGAACGACCTTACGTTTGAACTTCACTTTGTCGATCTTCATGAAGTAAGTCGAATAGTTCTCAGGATCGGGTACCGAACGCAAAACCATGATACCGCTACACTGTGCCATCGCCTCGACGATCAGGACACCGGGCATGACGGGCTCCTCGGGGAAGTGACCCACGAAGAACGGCTCGTTCATCGTCACGTTCTTGATACCGGCCACGCAACCATCCTCACAACGGAAGATACGATCCACCAGCAAGAACGGCGGACGGTGCGGCAACATACGGCGGATGTCGTTGATGTCGTACAGGGCGGGTTTGCGGCAGTCGTACTGGTAACGGGGTTTCTCGCCCGCCTTGCGGATGCGGCGTTTGAGATCCTTCATGAACTCGGTGTTGGCATAGTGACCCGGACGGGTTGCCCACACACGACCCTTGATGCGCTGACCGAGCAGGGCGAAGTCGCCGAGCAGGTCGAGCAACTTGTGACGTGCCAACTCGTTGTTGCAACGCAACTCCAAGTTGTTCAGATAACCCTCCTTGATGACGATGTCGGGTTTGTTGAAGGCCTTCTTGAGGTGCTCCTGCTGATCTTCGGGAACGGGATACTCCACCACGACGATGGCGTTGTCCAGATCACCGCCCTTGATCAGGTTCATCTTGATCAGCGGTTCGATCTCGTGCAGGAATACGAACGTACGGCAGGGAGCAATCTTGTCGGCGTAATCATCGCCGGGATTGAACGTGGCGTACTGATTGCCGATGACCTTCGAGTTGTAATCGACATGCAGCGACACGGAGAACTCGTCATCGGGATAGAGAATGATGGCAACACCCTTTTCGGGAATCGTATAGACCATCTTCTCGGTGACGTGGTAGTAGGAGCGTTCGGCCTCCTGATCCACGACACCCACACGGGTGATCGCCTCGGCATACTCACGTGCCGAACCGTCCATGATGGGGGTTTCGGGGCCGTTGATGTCGATGACGGCGTTATCCACGCCGAGCGTCCACAGTGCAGACATGATATGTTCGATGGTCGATACTCGGTTTCCACCTTGTTCGATCGTGGTTCCGCGCGATGTGTCCACTACATTCTCGCACAATGCAGGAATCGTGGGATTTCCTTCCAAATCGACACGACGGAAAATGATACCGGTGTCAATATCCGCAGGATTTACGGTCATCGTCACACGGACGCCCGTGTGCAAACCTTTTCCCGAAAACGAGATCGGGGCATTAAGCGTTTGTTGTTTGGCAGACATATTAAAACAATTGATTATAATTTCTCGCAAATATATGAAAAATCATTTAAATAGCCTACTTTTGTGCAAAATATCACAGTATAAGACAATGGCAACACCCACACCCGAAACCCGCTCTCCCGAAGCATCGGAAAAGGAAGTCCCCGATACGGCCTCTTCCCCTGCGCCCCGCCCCGCCCCGCGGCGTCCGCGACTCAAACTGCCGTTCGACAATCGCCGGGAGGATGTCGGTTCGTGGAGTTACGACCACCGCATCGGGCTGTGTGTCACACTGATCGCCTACTTGGTGCTGATGATCGCTTTCGTATCGTCCAAAATCGTGATCGGCCGCAAGGAAACCACGCAGACCATGTACATCGACCTGCAACAACTCGCCGAATTGGAAAAGGAGCGCGACCGCCTTTTGGAGGAGACGCGCCACCGCCAGCAGCAAGACCCCATCGACTGGTCGAGCATCAAGAATCAGACTTCGAACGAAAACGCTCTGAACGAGCAACTTAAAGACGACCGCGGTACGAATGCCGCCGCCATCAACGAGGCCGCCGAGGAGGCGCAGGAGCGCATGCGTCAGAACCGCGAAGCCTACGAACGCGGTCTGGCCGAGGAGCAGAACATCCGTAATTCGGCATCGGATTCGAAAGGTGACCGAGAGCACGAAGACCGGAAGGTCAAAGGTCGTGTGACGGTCTCGTTCTCGTTTACGAATCCCACACGCACCTCGCGCTACATCCACATCCCCGCCTACCTGTGCGAAGGCGGCGGCGAAGTGGTGGTCGAGGCGACGATCACCTGTTCGGGGAAAGTTGTTTCGGCGAAGGTTCTGGAAGGCGGCGACCAGTGCATGCGCGAGGCGGCACTCAACGCCGCCCGCCGCTCGAAATTCAACATCGACAACAACGCCCCCGCGCGTCAGAAAGGTACGATAAGTTACATTTTTATTCCGCAATAGGAGAATAACGCCCGAATTATTCGTCCTACTTTTGCCCGAACAAATTTCGCGTCCCGAAGTCGCACTTCATGAAACGAATCGTCATTCTTATTCTCTTCCTGCTCGGTTCGCTGTTTTTGGCAGATGCCCGAAATCAGCCGGAATGCGGCATGCCGTCTTGGGAAGAAACCACCGCGGAAGAGATTCCGCAATGGGACACTCCCGACCGGACGCTTCTCATCATGACGGGCATCAGCCGCCCCGCCCAACCGTCGGTGCGCACGCCGTTGCACCGCACCCCGCGTCACCATCACCGCATCGCCATGCGCCTGTGCTGTCCGGCAGCACATTCGGGCGCAAACCTTACGATATCCTCCAATCGGAAATATTTTTTCGCTCATGCCGTCCTGCGTTCGGCCGACTACTACGTCGTGGCACTCAGGCGGTTAATCATTTAGCATTTTTTCGGGGAAAAGTGTCCCCCACACGCGGAAAACCGCTCTTCCTTTACGTTTGCGGGCATTCTATGCCCACAAAAAAAATGCTAATCGGGGCAAAGTACGCCCCACCCAAATTTAAAACAACCATGAACGACAACAATATCTGCAAGGCGATGTACGCCCTGCCCGACGGAGCGATTGTACGCCGTCGCAAATCAGTTTTGACCTATGCCCTCCTGCTCGGAGCGGGATTTCTGATGATTCTTTTCTCGGATCTCGATGCGGGGATGCTGCCCCACGACATCTCGTTCGGCATTCTTTCGCTGGGCGTTCTCCTGATGATCCTCAGCGGACTGATCCTCTTTATCCGACTGACGCAGAAGAGCGGCACGCCCTGCCTTCAGAAGACGGGCGAACGCCTCATCCGCCGCGAATACGGATTCGATCTGAAGGATCGCGACGAGATCCTCTCCCAGATCGAGCGGGGCGACATCCGGGGACTTGCCTCACGCAAGGAGAGTGCGGTGCATTCGCTGATCGTGACCCTGTACCGCACCTCCGACAATTCGTTTGCCGCGGTACAGGTCTTCGAATATACGGATCTTGCGTTCCGACCCGCTACCGACATCCGCATCATCCGCAAGTAAAAAACCTCACTTCCTAAAACCGGGAAAGGTGAATTTCTCCGAAGGGAAATTCACCTTTCTTTCTTTTTACGACACGATCGGTCAGTTCCCGACCTCCACAAATTTGTAGAGTTGGTCGCCACGGCGGATCAGGTCGTTGGTGTGGATGGCGCACAGATTACCCTGCGTCACCTCGTCGCACACCTCGCCTTCGGGGCCATGCAACTCCTCAAGCGTCTGTTCCTTCACGCCCGTTGTGGGTCCCATGAAGAAGATCTGCTCGCCGACCTTCAACGGTGCAGCCTCGACGGCAACCTCCGCTACCGACAATTTTTTGAAGAAATTGGTCACGCGCCCCACAAAGACCTTGCGCATCGTCGCCGACGATCCGTAACTCTCGCTGTGTTCCGCCACGGGACGGCCTGCATAGTACCCTTCCCAGAAGCCGCGGTTGAAGACCATCGCAAGACGCTCCTTGAACTCCTTGGCTGCCTCGCGCGTGTAAGTTCCCGCCTCAATGGCTCGCAACGCCGCATCGTAGGTCTCGACCACGCGCTTGACGTATTCCGCACCACGCGCACGACCCTCGATTTTCAGCACGCGCACGCCCGCCGAGATAAATTTGTCCAAGAAATCGACCGTACACAGATCCTTGGGCGAAAGGACATAACGTCCGTCGATGTCGAGTTCCGCGCCCGTCTCCTTGTCGCGCACCGTATATTTGCGGCGGCACAACTGACGACAGGCACCTCTATTCGCCGAGCAATTCGTCTCGTAGAGCGACAGGTAGCATTTGCCCGAAATCGACATGCACAACGCGCCGTGGGCAAACATCTCGATCTCGACCAGTTCGCCCCTCGGACCGCAGATCTGATTCTCGACAATTTCGCGGCGGATCTTCGCGATCTGCTCCAGCGAAAGTTCGCGGGCAAGCACCACCGTATCGGCCCACTGCGAAAAGAATTTCACCGCCTCGGAGTTCGAAATGTTGCACTGCGTCGAGATATGTACCTCCTGTCCGATGCGGCGTGCATAAAGGATCGCCGCCATATCCGATGCGATGATGGCATCGACACCCTCCTCGTGGGCGCGGTCGATCACCTCGTGTACCGTCCTTAGTTCATCCTCATAAACCACGGTATTGACCGTAAGATAGGTCTTTACGCCGTGTTCGTGGGCAATATGGACGATCTTCGCGAGGTCGTCCAACGTAAAGTTTGCAGCCGACGCCGAGCGCATGTTGAGTTTGCCCACTCCGAAATAAATCGAGTCGGCACCCGCTTCGATGGCGGCTGTCAGGGATTCGTATGACCCCACGGGGGCCATAATTTCAATATCTTTTCTTTGCATTTGCGGAGTTTATTTTTTGCGTCCCATCAGACTGCGTGCGAAGTGACGCAACGGCTCGGTACGCTCCTCGTCGCCCAAGTCATCCAGAATGGCAAGCGCACGATCAAATCGCAACGAAATCTGCTGTTCGGTCAGGTGGCGGACGTTGTGGCGGTTGTAGATCTCCAGAACGGTCTCGATCTTCTGCTCGTTCGTGAGATCCTCGCGGCGATGCGTCTCGCGCAGCACCTTACGCTCGCTCTCCGACGAGTGACTCATCGCCGAAATCATCAGATAGGTCATCTTATGCTCCAGAATGTCGCCACCGACGGGTTTTGTCCATTGGTCAGACCCGTAACTGTCCAGAAGATCGTCCTGCAACTGGAACGCCAGACCCAACTCGATGGCAAAACGACGCAACTGACGGATCTGCTCCTCGGAGGCATCGCCGAGCGTGGCTCCGATCATGGCCGACCCGGCCAACAGCACCGAGGTCTTCTGTTCGATCATGTTCATGTACTCGACGACCGAGACCTTCTGTTTCTGCTCGAAGTCCATGTCGTACTGCTGTCCCTCGCACACCTCCAAAGCCATCTGATTGAAGATTTTGAGGATGCGCGACAGGTATTCGGGAGCGATCTGCTCCAGCAGTTTGTAGGCCGAGATCACCATCGCATCACCCGACAGGATGGCGGTATTCTGCCCCCATTTGGCATAGACCGAAGGTTTTCCGCGGCGCAACATCGAGTTGTCCATGATGTCGTCGTGCAGCAACGTGAAGTTGTGGAACACCTCCACGGCGGCAGCCGCAGGCAGAGCACGCTGCACATCGTCGCCGAACAGGCGGTACGAAAGCAGCAAAAGCATCGGGCGAAGGCGTTTGCCGCCCCCTGCCAACGAGTAACGAATCGGGGCGTAGAGCAATTCGGGTTCATCGGGGAAAAGCGTCTGCGCCAGATATTTTTCGAAAGTTTCAAGAATTTGCTGATCGGTATCCATGATTATGTTTTTTATGAGGGGTTTCAATATTTTTCCCAAAAATAGGAAAAAAACTTCGGAGATACTCCTTTTTCGTAAAAAAAAGGGTCATACACCCCTTCGGGTTTGCGTTTTTGCAGTCTGTGCAACCCGCACACCCAGCGTCCGATGCACAGATTCCGACCGAAAAAAGAACAAATGTTTTGGAGTGTCTCAAATTTTGTTCTAACTTTGACCTATCCCGAAATAAAAATAACCTGAAAATATTCAATACAATATGAAGAAACTTGCTATTGGTGTCGATATAGGCGGCATCAACACCGCATTCGGCCTTGTCGATGAAAACGGTGATCTCTATGCAGAATCGGTCATCTCGACCAAAAAATATCCCCATGTCGATGACTATCCGGCTTATGTGCACGATCTGTGTCAGGCCATGCACGCCATGGTGGACAGCATCACCTTCGAATACGAACTGATGGGTATCGGTATCGGTGCCCCCAACGCCAACTTCCACAAAGGTACGGTCGAAAGCCCCGCCAACCTGTGGCGTTTCCGCATCGGCGAAGTGAACAACGACGAGATGCGCCGCCACTTCCCGCTGGCCGAGGACGTATCGCGCTGCTTCGGCGGATTGCGCACGCTGGTGACGAACGATGCCAACGCCGCCACCATCGGCGAGATGATCTACGGCAACGCCAAAGGCATGAAGGATTTCATCATGATCACGCTGGGTACGGGTCTCGGTTCGGGTTTCGTGTCGAACGGCGAAATGATCTACGGCCATGACGGTTTTGCCGGCGAGTTCGGCCACGTGATCGCCATTCCGGGCGGTCGAGACTGCGGTTGCGGGCGCAAGGGTTGTCTGGAGGCTTATGTTTCGGCCACGGGTATCAAACGTACGGCTTTCGAATTGATGGCCACGATGACCGAACCGAGCAAACTCCGCGACATTGCCTACGGAGATTTCGATGCGTCGATGATTTCGGCAGCCGCTCAGGAAGGCGACCCCATCGCATTGGAGTGCTTCCGTTTCACGGGCGAACTCTTGGGTCGCGCACTGGCCAATGTCGTCACGATCACCTCTCCCGAAGCCATCTTCCTGTTCGGAGGTTTGTCGAAAGCCGGACGTCTTTTGTTCGAGCCGACACAACACTACCTTGAGGAGAACATGTTGTTCGTCTTCAAGGACAAGGTGAAATTGCTTCCCAGCGGCATTCAGGGCAAAAACGCCGCCATTCTCGGTGCATCGGCACTGATCTGGCAGGAAGTCACGAAATAATCCGACTTGACAAAACACAAAACGAGGTGACCATTCAAAAGAATGGTCACCTTTATATTATATAGTGTATAAAGACCGCTCGGTTCCTTTCTCCTAAAAGGAATATCCATTCTTTCTTCCGAAATTCCCCCTCTTCTCTTTTTCCGTAATTTTGAGGGACGAAAGGACACTTCAGGTTCGCATTTCTCCTAAATTTTATCAATTACGCCCCATCTGCCGACCCTTTTTTGAAAATACAAAACCCCTAAATCGCCCTTCGACCACACTTAGAAGGCTGCCCCTCAATATTTTCACATTATTAAACATTCTTATTTTGTTAATCAAAAATTTTAATTTATCTTTGTCGCCGAAACAAACAAGAAGCGAACACCGACGACGGATCGTTTTAGGGATTCGCCCGCTTGGGAAACCAACGGCGGATTGATCCGTCCGTGCCCGTTCCGAGGACGATGAACGCCCTTGCTTGTTTCATCATAAGCGTAAAGTCCAATCATAAGTAGTTGTGTTTATAATCAACGAGGAGGGAAAAAGGCGAATAAAGCATTTTTCTTCCTTGCTGATTTATAACGCATTAAAAAAGTTATCAACAGAATTGTTCATAACTCTGTTGAAAATCCGTCCGATTATCAACATTACGAACAGCCGTTTTCAACGGCAATTGCAAAAAAAACAAACGACCGAACTCCTCAAAAAAAGTTCGGTCGTTTTGTATTTGTATCAATCGGGAAATCCGCTTCCGGAAGGACGGAAACAAAGGGAAAATGATCCGCCTACCGCGGAATCAAGAATCGGTGCACACGGGGATCACTCGAAAGAATCCTGTGGCGGAATCTCCGCAAACCCGCAGTTCCAAAGATTACGCCACGACAAAATCTCCCCGCAGGACAGATTTTCGGCCGTACATTTCGCACATAGGCACGGCATATATCCACACGTCTCTTCCGTACCGCGCATTTTCCGGAATCTGCGAATCGCACCGTACATCAGACCGCCAGCACGCCTTGCGACAAAATCGCGTCTGTATGTTTTCTGCCTTCTCGGAATCGCGCCCTACTTCAACATCTTGTGTCGCCATCCATGACAAAACCTCTGTCGCATCGGAACCGCACCCGTCACCTTCCGCCCCGCTCCCCGCGGGGAAATCGGCTTATGCCTCCCCCATCTTGGGTCCCATGTTGGGCGATACCTGCGGCGAGGGGATCTCAATCTTACCCATTGCCGACTCGTAACGGACGATGTTGTCCTGCAACGAACGCAACAGGCGTTTTGCATGTTCGGGCGTAAGGATCACACGGCTCTTGACACGGGCTTTCTCCACACCGGGCAGCACGGCAGCAAAATCAATGATAAATTCCGAGGTCGAGTGAGAAATGATCGCAAGGTTCGAATAGTTGCCCTGCGCCACCTCTTCATCCAATTCAATATCAATTCCCAAATCTTGATTCTCAGTCATAATTCATCTGATTTAATGTGACGGGACAAATATAGGAAAAGTTCTCATTTTGAGCAGACTCCACCCCCAAAAAGTTGTGAATAACTTATCAACAATTCCTCTTTCCGGAAGTGTTTTTCACTCGGAATGCACACCCCTACAAACACCCGGTCACTGCCCCGAAACCCGAAACACACACCGGAAAATTCCCGAATCAACGAACTTACATTCCCCAATCACCTCCCGCCGACACGCTCCACACCGCCTGCACCTCTTATTTATAGGTTTTTCACCTCAAGGTGCGTGTTTTCCCAACCTTTTTCGTAACTTTGTAATTTGAATATAATGCTTTATCACAAAATATGGGATTTGAATTTTTTGAAATGTTGTTTCGGGGCATCGGAGTAGGCGTTGCGGCCTCCATCACGGTGGGTCCCGTGGCTGTGCTCTGCATCCAGCGCACCCTCTCCAAAAGCCGCAAGGCAGGCATCGTATCGGGTTTCGGCGTGGCTTCGGCCGACACGCTCATGGCCATGGCCGCCCTGCTTTTCTACTCGATTCTCGAAAAACAGATCGCTCAATACGATACACTCCTGCGCATCATCGCAGGTATTCTGGTGATTATTTTCGGAGTTTACATCTTCCTGCAAAACCCCGTACCCCAGATCCGCAAAAACCGTCAGGGACGTTCGTCCCTGTGGCAGAACTATGCGTCGATCTTCGGACTGACGCTCGCCAACTTCATTCTGGTGATCCCCTACATCCTCACCTTCTTCGCCCTTTTCGGCATTTCGGTGGGTGACATGAAGGACAGCAACCTTTCGCAGTTGATCAATTCGGCATTCATCATCATCGGATTCTTCGGCGGTGCGGCAGGCTGGTGGACGCTTTTGGCCTTCACCATCAACCTGTTCCGTCGTCGGTTCCGTCCGCGCCACATGCTGACCATCAACCGCGTGGCGGGCATCATCATCGGTGTGCTGGGTATTTTCACCATTTTATCCACCTTCTTTCACTTTTTGCCCAATGTCCACTAATCAGAAAATCGTCATCGCCGTCGATGGATTCTCATCGTGCGGCAAAAGTACTTTCGCCAAGACCATAGCCGCCAAGTTAGGCTACATTTTCATTGATACGGGTGCCATGTACCGCGCCGTCACCCTCTACGCCATCGAACACGGAGCGATCCGCTCAGGCATGATCGACCCAAAGGCGGTTGTCGCCCTTCTGGACGAGATCGAGATCTCGTTCCGCTTCAACCCCCAACGCGGTGCCAGCGACATTTATGTCAATGGCGAACTGGTCGAGGACAAGATCCGCACGATCGAGGTGAGCAACATGGTCAGCCCCGTGAGTGCCATCGCCGAAGTGCGCCGGAAACTCGTCGCCATGCAACAGGCCATGGGTCGTGACCGCGGCGTGGTGATGGACGGACGCGACATCGGCACGGTGGTATTCCCCAATGCCGAGTTGAAGATTTTCATGACGGCCGATCCCAAGGTACGCGCACAACGCCGCTACGACGAACTTACGGCCAAGGGCGACCACGTGACGATGGAGGAGATCGAGCGCAACATCCGCGAGCGCGACACGGCCGACATGAACCGCGCCATTTCACCCCTGCGTCAGGCCGCCGATGCCGTCGTGCTCGACAACAGCCACATGACCGTCGGGGAGCAGATGCAGTGGCTCGACCGCGAACTGGCCAAAAGACTCTAAAAACACCCATAAACGTGAATATCGAAATAGACGACAAATCGGGATTCTGCTTCGGTGTGGTGCATGCCATCGGCGAGGCGGAGAAGGCTCTCTCGGAAAGCGACACGGTATATTCGCTGGGCGACATCGTCCACAACCGCATCGAGGTACAGCGTCTTGAACGGTTGGGACTTAAGACCGTCACCCACGACGACATGCCACGCTTGAGCGGCTGCCGTCTTTTCATCCGCGCCCACGGAGAACCGCCCGCGACCTATGCACGAGCCCGCAAACTGGGCATACGGATCATCGATGCCACCTGCCCGGTGGTCGCCAAACTCCAACAACGGGTCAAAAAGGCATACGATTTGATGCAACCCGTCGGGGGACAGGTCGTCATTCTCGGCAAACGGGGACACGCCGAAGTGGTGGGTCTGACGGGGCAGGTCGGTGACCGCGCCATCGTGGTCGAGGGGATGCAGGATCTGGATCAGATCGACTTCACGCGCCCGATCTATTTCCTGTCGCAGACCACGCAGAGCATCGCCCTGTTCGAGGAGTTGGGCGAGGAGATGAAACGCCGTCACACGCACCCCGACCGGATCCGGATTGCCGACACGATCTGCCGTCAGGTCGCCAACCGCGAGGATCACCTCAAGGAGTTCGCCTGCCGGTTCGACGTGGTGATTTTCGTCTGCGGACGCAAGTCGTCCAACGGCAAGGTATTGTGCGAAGTGTGCCGACAGGCAAACCCCTCGACGTATCAGATCGAAGAGGAACGGGAGATCCTTCCGGAATGGTTCGCAGGGGCGGAATCCGTAGGCATCTGCGGAGCGACCTCAACCCCCAAATGGCTGATGACCGACATTGCCCGCCACATCGAAACACTCGACAAAACAAGAAACCTTTAAAATTAAGACACTCATGAAAAACTTGATTCGTTCGGTAAAATATTTTCTGGCATTGTGCGTTCTCTGCACAGCCATCATGCTGCTGAACCAGACACTCGGCTGGTCGCAACTTTCGATGCGGGAGACCTTCGACGTAATGTTCCACACCACACGCGGGGCACTGCTTCCGATCGTGATGGTGGTGGCCGCGGCGTTCTACCCCCGTTTCGGTTTTGCACGCCGCAAGATCGAGGGTGATGTGGTGGAGCACCGCACGCAGATCATCAACGCCATGCTCGATTCGGGCTTCAAACTCGTCCGAGAGGAAGACGAAGTGATGTACTTCCGCGCCCGAAGCATTTTCACCAAATTGTTCCTCCTGTGGGACGACGAGATCCGGGTGTCGCAATACGGCCAATGGATCATCATCGAGGGTGTGCGCCGCGGTGTGGCGATGTCCACGTACCGTCTTCAGGGTTTTATCAACGTACTGAAAAGAAATGAATAACAAAATCTGCAAATACCTCTGCATCGTCACCCTCTTGGTGGCGGGTATCTCCACACTGATCCATGCCGAGCGCGACGATTTCGGTCTGAGCCGCAACATGGAGATTCTGGTGAACCTCATGCGCGAATTATCCTCGGCCTATGTCGATAACGCCGACCCCGACACCATGATGCAGGGTGCCGCCCTCGGCATGGTGCGCAGTCTGGATCCCTACACGGAATTTATCTCCGAGAAGGATCTCAAGACCTTCGAAGTCCTCACCACGGGACGTTACAGCGGCATCGGTTCGCTGATCCGTCAGAAGGACGATTATGTGCGCATCTCGCAACCCTACAAAGGATCGCCCGCCGACAAGGCAGGCCTCAAGATCGGCGACAAGATCCTTGAGGTGAACGGTAAGGATGCCCGCGGATTCACCACCGAGCAGGTATCGTCCGAATTGAAGGGCGAATCGGGTACGACCGTAAAACTGCGTGTCGAGCATCTGGACGGCTCGATCAGAAAATACGAGATCCGCCGCGAACGCATCCTCATTCCGGGCGTTCCCTATGCGGGTTGGCTGAGCGACAGCATCGGTTATGTGCGCCACAGCGATTTCTCGGAGGGATGCTACGAAGAGGTACGCGCCGCCATCAGCAAGATGCACGAAACGGGGCGTCTGAAGGGTCTTGTCATGGACTACCGCTCCAATGGCGGCGGCTTCTTGCAGGAGGCCGTCAAGATCCTGTCGCTGTTCCTTCCGAAAGACACCGAAGTGGTAAACACCAAAGGGCGCGACAAACGCCCGCTGGAGGTCTATCGCACCGAATCGAACCCGCTGTTCCCCGATCTGAAACTGGCAATGCTCATCAACGGCAGTTCGGCCTCTTCGACCGAAATCGTGACGGGATCGTTGCAGGATATGGACCGTGCCGTGCTGCTCGGCCAGCGCAGTTTCGGTAAAGGTCTGGTGCAGACGACCCTGCCGACAGGCTATAATTCGATGGTGAAGGTCACCACCGCCAAATATTACATTCCTTCGGGTCGCTGCATTCAGGCGATCGACTATTCGCACTCGCAACAGGGCATCGTCAAAACCGTGCCCGACTCGCTGATCAACGAATTTAAGACCCGCAACGGCCGTAAGGTCTATGACGGAGGCGGAATCATGCCCGACATCGCGCTCGAACCCGAATACATGAGCCGCTTTGCCGTGACACTCTTCGCACAAGGCTTCATCGAGGATTTCGGTGACGAGTGGACGCGCCGTCATCCCGATGCCGTGGTCGATCCCCTGACCTTCTCCATCACGGACGAGGACTACGCCGATTTCGTGGAGTTCATGAAAAACAAGAAAGTCGATTACAAGTCCGAGACGCGCCGCATCATGGATATTTTGCAACGTACGGCCGACGAGGAGCAGTTCAAGGATCTGGCAGCCGACCTCAAACGCATGAGCGAGGAGTTGAAGGACGACACGCAGTCGAACCTTGCGACCTACCGCGACCAACTCGTCGAGTCGATCAACACCAATCTGATCCAGCGTCACGCCTACACCGAGGGTGTGGTCGCCCATTCGCTTCTGACGGACAAGGAGGTACAGCGTGCCGTCGAACTGCTGAACGACCCCGCGGAATACCGCCGCATCCTCACCGAGCAGGACACACAAAAGAAATAAAAAAACACTTATCGAGATGAAAATTCGCCGAGTATTCTCCTTCCGCAACCGCTTGGTGGTGATCCTTGTGGGCATCTGCCTCGGATCGCTGTCGCTGATCTACACCAACAACATGGCGGCGCACCTCAAGGAGAAGGAACAGCACGACGTAGCCCTGTGGGGACACGCCATGGAGCGCATCAACCGCGATGTGCTGGGCGGCTTCATCTCCGACCCGCTCGTCAAGGACATCATGTCCAACGGCAACAACATCCCGTTCATCATCACCAACGAAAACCTTGAGGTGGTCAATTCGCACCTGATTCCCGACCGCATCATCGACCATCCCGACCTGTTGCGCGAAAAAATCGAGGAGTTCACCGAGGAGAACAACCCCATCCCCGTGCGCTTCATGTGGAATTCGGAACACTACCACATCATCTTCTACGGCAAGTCGTGGCTGCTCAAATCGCTCTACTACTTCCCCTACATCCAGTTGCTGGTCATCTCGGCTTTCGTGTTGTTGGGATTCGTGGCGTTCCGCTCCTCGAAACACGACGAGCAGAACCGTGTATGGATCGGTCTTGCGAAGGAGACGGCGCATCAGTTGGGTACGCCCACCTCGTCGCTGCTCGGTTGGCTGGAGTATCTCAAGACGCAGGACATCGACCCCTCGGCCGTCGAGGAGATGAGCAAGGATCTGGCGCATCTGATGAAGATCGTCGATCGCTTCTCAAAGATCGGCTCCGAGACACCGCTCACCCCCGCCGTCATCAACGAAGTGGTGGGCGAATCGGTCATGTATTTCCGCAAGCGCGTCCCGCGTAACGTGACGCTCGACTACAACGGACTGGCAATCGCCCCCGTGCAGGCCGCCGTCAATTCCGCCCTGTTCGAGTGGGTCGTGGAAAACCTCATGAAAAACTCGCTCGATGCCCTTCAGGGACACGGTTCGATCGACGTGAAGATCTCATCGGACGAAAAACACGTCATGATCGACGTGAAAGATACGGGCAAAGGCATTCCCAAGAGCAATTGGAAACGCATTTTCGAACCCGGCTTCACGACCAAGACACGCGGTTGGGGTCTGGGTCTTTCGCTCTCGCGCCGCGTCATCGAAGAGTATCACCAAGGTAAAATCGCCGTTGTCGAATCCGAAATAGGCAAAGGCACCACCATCCGTATCACCCTGAAACGTCACTTTGCATAAACCATGAAACAACCCATTCCCCAAAGCCAAGTGACCCCGACAGCCGACACGCAGCCGATGACGCATGCCGATTCGCTGAACGCCATTGCCCCGATTACCGATTCGACGGGCAACTCGCCGTTCGGATTCAGCGGTCTGAATCCTTTTTTCTCGGAGGCAGATACGCTCATCGTCGCCCCCCGCTACCGCGAGGCAACCCTTGAGGAGGTGATGGGCGAAAACGCAACACTCATCCCCGAAAAGTTCGCCCCCTCGAACTATCGTCCCAACTTTACGTCGGACGGTCTGTTCCAAGGTCTGGTCTTGCTTTTGGCGGCACTCTATGCCATGCTCCTTTATTATAATATGGCCGATGTCCGTACCCTGTTCGGACGCATCGCCCGAAATTCGACGGGCGGCAAACTCGTCTTCGACGAGTATCGCGGCAGCAGTTTTCCGCAATTCATGAACACATCGGGACTGATCGGCCTGTTTTTCCTCGGCATCCTCACCGTCAAATACAGCGACGTGCTTATTTCGGACACTCTCACGGAGCATATTTCGACACTTGCCGCCATGCCTCTGAGTGTGGGCATCACCGCCGTATTTTGCGTGATGCTGATCACAGAATGGCTCCTGTTGCAACTCATCGGACTGGTGACCCGATCGGGCAGTTTCATCGTCCGCCTCCTCCAACTTCGCCAACTCTACTTCACGCTGGCCAACATCGTCATTTCACCATTGCTTCTGCTGTTCGTGCTTTGTCCTCCGGGGCGGGGCGGAATGTGGTTCTTTCTGATCGTCATTGAATTGGCAATTATGCTCCTGCTGTACCTCAGAGAGGCATTGGGTCTGTTTCTTGCCAAAAAAATTTCGATTTTGCATTGGATTTTGTACCTTTGCATCGTCGAAATTTTTCCGATAAGCCTCTTGTGGCTTTTAGTGACCAGATAACAAACCCAAGGATTAACATTAATAAGAGAAGATTTTGAGTATTCAGAGAGTATGGGTTTCACAACCGAAACCCGCGATCATGGAAAAATCTCCATTTTACGAATTATCCCAAAACCACAAATTGGAGATCACCTACCAGCCCCTGATTCGTGTTGAAGGTGTTTCTTTGAAAGAGTTCCGCGCACAACGTGTCGAGATTTTGGATCACACGGCAGCAATTTTCACCTCGCGTACCACGGTCGATAGTTTCTTCCACATCTGCGAAGAAGCGCGCATCACCGTTCCCGAAACCATGAAATACATCTGCCAGACCGAAGCCGTGGCTCTGTATCTCCAAAAATACATCGTTTACCGAAAACGTAAAATTTCATTCGCCGACGGATCGTTCAATTCGCTCGTCGAACTGATCGTCAAGCACAAGGACGAGAAACTGTTGCTCGCACTGAGCGAACCCCACCGTCCCGAACTGCCCGAAGCACTCGCCAAACTGAAACTTCCGGTCGATCCCGTCATTCTGGCGCGCACCGTGTCGTCCGATTTGAAGGATATCGACATCAAGAATTTCGATCTGGTGGCCCTCTACTCGCCGTCGGATGTGAAGGCACTGGTCGAGAAATTCGGCAACGAAGATCTGCCCGCAATCGCCGTATTCGGTGAGGGAACGCTTCGCGCCGCCCTTGCACAGGGACTCAACGTGCTGGCCAACGCCCCCACGCCTCAGGCCCCCTCGATGGTCAAGGCCATCGACCTCTACATCGAGAAACTCAACAACGGCGAAGAGATCCTTCCCATCGAATTTAAGGCAGACTCTTCAAAGGAGGAATTTCTGCGTACACAGCAACACAAACTCGCAAAAAAACCCCGCGCACACCGCACGGAAGCCTGAACCGAGCATACTCCGAAATACACGAACCATGACGGCTGCCCCGAAAGTCCCCCGACCTGCGGAGCAGCCTTTGCAAACCCGATAAAACCCATGCAACCGCACACACTGTCCCACGAAGAGCGACTTCGTTCGCTGGGAGCCATTCGCCGTATGTTCGAGAAGGGCGAGAGCGGATTCACGTTCCCGTTCCGTTATGTGTGGTATGCCGAATCCGACCAGATCGCCTCGACGCGCGTGTTGTTCTCCGTACCCAAGAAATTCCATAAAAGGGCGAACAAACGCAATCTGTTGCGCCGTCGCACCAAGGAGGCATATCGTCTTCAGAAGCAACTCCTCGTGTCGGACTCACCGGCACACATCGACATGGCACTGATCTACTCTTCGAAAGAGGTGCTGTCACAAAAATCCATTGCTCATGCCGTTCGAAAAATTCTGGAACAAATTTCGGAAAAACTATAAACGCATTCCGGCTTTTCCGCTGATCGTCCTCGTACGATTCTATCAGATCTGCATCTCGCCGCTCAAGCCGCCTTCGTGCCGTTTCACGCCGACCTGCTCGCAATATGCGCTGGAGTCTCTGCGCAAATACGGTCCCCTGAAGGGAACGTGGCTTGCCGTGCGTCGCCTGTTGCGTTGCCACCCGTGGGGAGGCAGCGGTTACGACCCCGTACCATAAATCACACAGGGAATCCGACCGGGGTCGGATTCTTATATTTTCCATATACCATGAACAACATCAAACTGGTTATTTTTGATTTGGACGGCACGTTGCTCAACACGATCGGCGACTTGGCCGCCGCCTGCAACGTCGTACTGGAGCGTCACAACCTCCCGCAACACACCTACGAGGAGTACTGCCACTTTGTGGGCAACGGCATCCTGCGCCTTGTCGAGCGCGCCATTCCCGAACCGCTCCGCACGCCCGAATTTGTACGGGAGGTGCGCAAGGATTTCGTCGAGTACTACACCGCCCACATCGACATCCACACCCGTCCCTACGAAGGCGTACGGGAACTCCTTAGCGAACTCACGCGCCGCGGCATCAAGACGGGCGTTGCCTCGAACAAATTTCAGGCAGGCACCGAAAAACTCGTGCGTCTGTTCTTCGGCGACATCCCTTTTGTAGCCATACTCGGACAACGTCCCGACATTCCGTTGAAACCCGATCCCTCGATTGCCCTTGAGATCCTCGAAAAGGGTGGCGAAAGCCGCGAGGATACGCTCTATGTGGGTGATTCGGGCATCGACATGCAGACGGCCGCAGCCGCAGGACTTCGCTCGGTGGGTTGTTCGTGGGGATTCCGCTCGCGCGAAGAGTTACAGGAGGCAGGAGCCTGCCACATCATCGACCGCGCCGAGCAGTTGCTGGAGTTGCTCTAAAAAGAGAATCTTTCCCGCACAAGGGAAAGCGGTCGGAGATCCGCGCATCATTGTGCAGGATGCTCCGTCCCGCACAAAAAACAAGACCTGCATTCCTTATTCGGGATGCAGGTCTGTTATTTTTGATCGTTTCAGGCCGGATTAACAATATTTTTTTACGTCGTACAACGTGATGCGTTTCTCCGAAAGCACCATCAATCGTTCGATGTTGTTGCGTAATTCGCGCACGTTACCCGTCCATTCCATTTTTTTGAGTGCCTCCATCGCATCGGGATCAATTTCCTTGGGAAGCGTGCCATACTCGGCGGAAAGTTGATGTATAAACCAATCGGCCAACAACGGGATGTCGTCGGAATGCTCCCTCAAAGGAGGCACATGCAATTCGATTACGGCAATTCGATGATAAAGATCTTCACGAAAATTTCCTTTGGCAATCTCCTTTTTCAGATCCTTGTTGGTCGCCGCCACGACCCTCACATCCACGGCAATGTCCTTGTCGCCACCCACACGGCAGATCTTGCGCTCCTGCAAGGTACGCAAGACCTTGGCCTGCGCCAACAGCGACATATCGCCGATTTCATCCAAGAAGAGCGTTCCGCCGTCGGCCTGCTCGAATTTGCCTTTGCGCTGCCTGATCGCCGAAGTGAACGCGCCTTTCTCATGACCGAACAGTTCGCTTTCGATCAGTTCGGTCGGAATCGCCGCACAATTGATCTCCACAAGAGGCGCATTGCGTCGGTTGCTTCGGGCATGTAGCCGGTGCACCACAAGTTCTTTGCCCGTCCCGCTTTCGCCGGTGATGAGCACACGCGCCTCACAGGGTGCCACTTTGTCGATCTGATGCCGCAAATCGCAGATGATCGGAGACTGCCCCACAATCTCCGGACAGACAGTCGGCAAGACACGTCGGACAACGGTCTTTGGAGCAGGCACGGCCTTCCCTGCTTCTGCCGTCCCATCCGACTCCTTCTTGAAGGCATCGTCAATGGCCTCCAACAGCCGGTTCATATCAACCGGACATGTCAGATAATCGCTCGCTCCACTTTTCAAGGCCTTCACGGCCGAATCAATTGTTCCTTTGGAAGCCAGTATGATGTAAGGAATACCGGGATGCGGTTCGAGTTCGGCTTCAGCCACCATCACATCAAAGGAATTTTTGCCACACAAACGTAACGCCACCGCTCTGTCTTCGGTTGTTTCGACCGAAAAACCCTCATACTCCAAACGCTCGCGCAAGACATTCCGCATACTTTTTGAATGTTCGAAAATTAAAACCTTTCGCATGGCTTGTTTTTGTTGTTTTTTTATATACATTTGTCGGAGCAAATCCAGCGAGATAACTCATCTTTCGGGCAATAATCGCCCTTCGGGATGCGTTACTTGAGATCAAAGATATTGATTTCCCTTTGTTAAAACAACTTTCAAGCGACAGAATCTGCCGTTTTGGAGGTTTGTGTCGTGGTTTGTAAAACTTTTTTGAAAAAGTCTCTTTAAATCTATCATGGCAACCCAAACGCTGCATATTTCGAACCGAAGAGCCTTAAAATACGCACTAACCCTATGAAAAAAAATTATAACTACACCCGTCGCAAATTGTATTTGCCCGAATACGGCCGACACATCCACGAGATGATCGATTCGCTGATGACCATCGAGGATCGCCGCGACCGGAACCGTCAGGCTCGCGCCGTAATTGCCGTGATGGGCAACCTCAACCCGCTGCTCCGCGATACGGCCGACTTCACCCACAAATTGTGGGATCACCTGTTTATCATGTCTGATTTCCAATTGGATGTCGATTCTCCCTATCCGCGTCCGTCGCGCAAGGATCTGACCGTTGCCCCGCGCCACATGGAGTATTCGCAGCACAAGATCTCCTTCAAGCACTACGGCAAATACATCGAGCGTATGCTCCGTTCGCTTTCGGACGAGGAACACCCCCTCCGTCTCGCGCAGACCGTCGGCAACATTGCCCGCTACATGCGCACGAAGAGTTTCGAATACAATCAGGAACATCCCAACAACGAGGTCATCATCAAAGACATCAAGAAAATGTCCGATGGGAACATTTGTATCGACGAAGAATCGCTCAATAACCTCCGAAGTGACTACAAACCGCATCCCGCGGGTCGTACCCCGAAAAATTTCCAGCGTCCGCAATCTCCCCGTCACGACAAGTCGCGCGGCACGAACAACCGCTATT
>RCNH01000183.1_pt1 | contig 30481 bp, 23 predicted proteins | sample 2041161 | NCBI WGS metagenome assembly RCNH01 (sample SAMN09708215, study PRJNA481090) | Feces metagenome, whole genome shotgun sequencing project. | biome: feces | host: Leptonychotes weddellii | place: Antarctica: Sion Island | collected 2010-03-01 | reverse complement strand
CAGCGCATGAAGCAGTTTACCGCCTGGCTCGATAACGCTGTAACGCGTGCTGTGCAAAAGCGTATCCGCAAAGCTTATCCCACCCTGTCCGAGCCTGTCAACAAGGCCGAACCAGAAGATGCCAAGCCTGCCTGCTTTGCTTCTGGTCTTTGCCCGCACAAGCTGATTATGCTGTTCTTCATTGCTGCTTTCCTGGGTGACATCATCGAAACCATTTTCTGCCGCATCACAGCCGGCCACTGGATGAGCCGCAGCAGCGTAGTCTACGGTGATTTTTCTATTGTGTGGGGCCTGGGTGCTGTGCTGCTCACTGTGATTCTGTATAAGCATCGCAATCGCAGCGATGGCTATGTCTTCCTGTTTGGTACGGTTTTGGGCGGCGCTTACGAGTATTTCTGCTCTGTTTTCACGGAACTGGTATTCGGTACCGTCTTCTGGGATTATAGCCATCTGCCTTTCAACTTGGGTGGACGAATCAACCTGCTGTACAGCTTTTTCTGGGGTATTGCCGCTGTGGTTTGGCTCAAACACCTGTACCCCTTGCTTTCCGGCCTGATTGAGCGCATTCCCATGCGGATTGGTGTTGTGCTGACTTGGGTGCTGGTCGTATTCATGAGCGTCAATATGGTGGTTTCCAGCCTTGCTATGCACCGTTACAACCAACGCCAGACCACCGATGCTGCAACAGACAATCCCGTCATGCAGTTCATCGACGAACATTTCCCCGACAGCCGCATTGAAAAGGTTTACCCAAATCTGATTCTGGTGGAAGATAGCACATCCGCTGAATAATACTTTACAAAAACAAAAAATAGAGGACGCATGTCCTCTATTTTTTTATTTTCTTATTTTTTATCTTGTTCCTGATTGCTGTTTATATAAGCCTTAGCGTCTTTCATAAAGCTCCAGACAATCAGCACAATCACAACTCCAATCGGAAATGCTGCCACGATACTGACGGACTGAAGATTATTCATCGAGCTTTCAGCAAATACCAGCGCAATCGGCAACAGGATCAGCAAAATACACCACAACAGCTGAATCAGTTTGTTAGGCTGCTCTTTCTCACCCAAGCGATGATAGCTGTAACAGGACGCGGTCAGTGCAATCGAATCAAAGGACGTTGCATAAAACGCAATCATCGTGATCAAAACCACTGCCAGAACAATCGGTGCACAAGGCATTGTACGGATAATCGATGTTATCAGGGCGTAGGTATCCCCGGTTTTTTGATACTGCGCCATGAAATCTGCTGCGCCGGACATCTGCATTCCCATGGAATAGTTGCCCAGCACAATAAAGCTCACCAGCGTCGACCCCACGCCAAACGCATAACCCCCACAAATTACCTGCCGAACGGTGCGTCCCTTGGAAATACTGCCAATAAAGAACGGTGCGGCCACACACCAAACCATCCAGTATGCCCAGTAATAGATCGTCCAGTTCTGCGGGAAATAACTGGTTCTGTTGGGGTCCGTGTAGGTTGCAAGCTCAAAGAAGTTTTGTACCATGCGCCCCAAAGAGGATAATCCAGATTCCAAAATATACTGCGTTTGCCCACCAAACAGAAATACAAACGCCAGCAGGGCAAAAAACATATAAATGCAGGAATTTGCCAGGAAACTAATTCCCTTAAATCCGTGCAGCAATGAGTAGGTATAAATCACACAGGTGATTACCAGAATGAGAACCGTAACCGCGGTCCGATTCAAGCTCAAATGAAACAGGTCATTGATAATACTCGTCATCAACGGTGTTGCCACACTGAACGTTGTTGCTGTACCTGCCAGCAACGCAAATACCGCTAAAAGGTCAATCACGCGTCCTGCGATTCCATCTGTCCACTTGCCCAGCACCGGACGGCAAGCCTCCGAGTATTTTTGTCGGTCGCGCTTACGCACATGCAGCATAAAACCAAAGGCAACTGCCAGAACCAGGTAAAAGCCCCAAGGAATCAAACTCCAGTGAAACAACGGGTATACTCCCGCCCAATCCTGAATACCGCCCATCTCTGCGATATGGGGGTCACTGGCGTACATAAACCACTCAGAAAAAGAGTAAAACAAAATATCTGCTGCCAGTCCGCAAGTAAACATCATGGAGCCCCATGAAAAGAACGAATGCTGCGGCTTTTCGTTTGGCCCCCCCAGTACGATATCTCCATAATGAGAGCCCGCAATATAAATGGAAAGGAGAAAAACACCCAATCCAATCATTAGATAGTATGTACCAAAAGTATCACCAAAGAAAAAACGAATCTGCCCCAATACCGCATTAGACTGTTCCGGTGCTACAAAAAACAGGATACACAACGCCACAACAATCCCCAGCGGCAAAAGCGTAATCATCCAGTCAATTTCGCCATGCTCTTTTTTTGTTTTGCCTTTATTCATTTTCTTTTCCATCTCCTCAGGTAGATTCCTGGCAAGTTTCACTTTCATAGTTATATTCATATCGGATTCCATTCACCTCAAAGGTGAAGCCTGAAGCTGAATTATCTTTCGTCTTTTGTGCCTTAAGCTTTACCATCTGACTTTCGGTACAATGCAACTGTTGTGCCAATTTTTTTAAGATCACCGAACGTGTATCCGTGATATAGCTTTCATCAAACTGCCGTAGTTCATCCAGCCTATCAAACTCAAAAATTGCAGTTTCCGGGTAGTGCCGCGCTTTCATTTTTAGTTCATTCAGATGAGCGATATAAATTTTCTCCCACAGCATATCGGTCGTTTCCGGAAGTTCATATTCCCGATTCAATATCTCACAGAATTTACGGCTGAACTCTTCGCTCCAGAAGGTATGCCCCAACATATACCATGCATTTTTTCCGCCTATCTTAACATCCGTAATATATCCATCCGCATCTTCCTCCAGGCACCACTCTGCCGTTTCTCCATCCGCATGAACAGCAGCATAATAGCTTTCCGGCACTTCTTTTTCAAACGGATTGATATTGAAGTAGTTATCCGAGGAGCAAAGGTAAGAATTGCGCAGATACGGTTCTACCACACGAATACTGGCATTATTGTTCCGGGTATTGTAGTAAGGATTATTCACCAGAATGACGCCATACTTTTCCTTTAAATATTCAAAACATTCTTCTTTATATCCTACTACCAGAATAATTTCCTCAATTCCGGCTTCGCGCAGCTGGCGAATTTGCCGTTCGATCAGAACTTCCCCTTTGACTGTAATCAAACCTTTCGGCTTTTCGTAGGAAAGCGGCGCAAAACGGCTCGATGTACCCGCTGCCAGAATAATTGCATTATCTACTTTATAACTCATTGGAACTTCTCCATTTCTTGTTTGGCTAACCGATAGTAGTCTTTTGCAAAGCGGTACTGTTTCAGGCTGTATTCGCCAAATTCCACACCCAAATTCCGTTTGTATTCACACCAGTTGCTCCACAAGAGGCCACAGGCAGAAATATAACAGTAAATTTTAATTCTCGTTTTTGGGGGGCAGCCTTCTGTAAAGTATGCATCGATTAGTTGCTCTACCTGTTCCCGTTCGTACAGCGCATAAATACAAAACATCGCAATATCCACATGGGGATCTTGCATAGCCGCATATTCCCAGTCGATCAGACGGATTTCTTCCTCACCTACCTGGTTCTTTACAAACAAAAAGTTATCCGGAACGGCATCAATGTGGGTCAAAACCTCACGCTCTACATTCTGCTCGATGTAAGGGCGCAACGAAAGCACCTGTTCTTTCGTTCTTTGATAATCGTCATAAACCGAAGGTTTACCCTGCCAGAGGCTCTCGTAAAAATTGATTTTTTCAAAAATATCAAAGCGATGATCTACCATTAACGCTAGCTCATGGAATGCGCGCAGCCGCTGCATACATTTTCTCACATCTTCAGGATCATACGCATTACAATTCCGTGCCCCTTCCAGATATTCTGTGATTTTATAGCCGGTATGGGGATCAATATAACAAATCTCGTCGCAGATGTGTTGTTCTGCAATGGTGTGGTACACCTGTGCTTCTTCTCTACGATTGATAAGCTGATCTGTGCCCTCGCCAGGGATTCGCATAATGTAACGTTTGTTTTTGCAAGTAAACAAAAAAGACCGGTTGGTCATTCCTTTTTTTAGCACAGTAATCTGTTTGATATCCTGTGGGCTGCTGTGCAACGCCCTGGCCGCAATTTCAATCGATTGAGATTTCAGCTGCGGAGATTCCGGGTCTAGATCCCGCAAATTCTCATAAGTATCAATTTCTGTTACCGCGTTTTTCTTAACGACATTTGCTATAACAGGCGGCATTTCTTTTTGATAAAGGATTTCTTCCCAAAACGAATCATCGTAGTTATGGTCCGCGCACAGCTTTTCCATTTCGACTTTAAACGGTATCGTGTCTGCCTCTCTCAGATAACAGATACCCACCATTTTATTTCCGACTTTGTTTTGTGTTGTCAAGGTAAGTTCCTGCCGACGATTTACACGCACTGTACTGTTTTCATCCGGCTCGTCCTGTACCATGTACCAGGAATATAGTTCGTGTGCATGAAACGGATTGTCCCTGCACCAAATATCACTAGGAATAATATAGGTATTCGAGAGCTTTTGGCTCAGTAACCGAAGGGAATGCAGATTGTTTTTTTCCGCATATTCCGGATTTACAATCAACTTCACACCGTATTTATCAATTAGATACTCAAATCGTTCTTTCATAAAGCCAACGACAACTGTGATATCACCAATTCCTGCTTCCTGCAGGTGGCAAATTAGTCGCTCAATCAGAGGCTGGCCATTCACCTTGATTAGTCCTTTGGGAATTTCTGTGTTAATCGGAACCATACGCATACCAAAACCGGCAGCCAGAATAACAGCGTTCCGCACACTTTCTTTTTTCCACTTTTGCCTCGCCAGTTGTGTGGGTATCATGTCTTCTGAAAGGAATCCGTTTGTATGTAATTCCTGTAAAGCCTTGTTCGCACTTCCCAGAGAGATCTCCAGACATTCTGCTATTTCTCGCTGATTGACATAAGTATGGTTCATCAAAAAAGATAACACATCGCTCTCATTTTTGTTCATGTATGCTCTCCTCTCTGCTTTTCGTGAACTTTCAAGCAAAGCCAAACGATTTCATCCAGCAAGTGGGATCTCCTACTCACCATCCGAAATCGTTTGATTGTAAATCATCCAATACCGCAGCAGGCATCAGACTTGTGCTTTGTATTGTAATCATCCCAATATGGAACTACTGCTCATCGCATTGCGCCAACAAAACATTACACCTCCAGCCCTGTTTTTCTCATTACAGAAAACAAAGCTCGCTCCGTGGTGTAGAAATGTTTTCAAGCGGTGTTTCCGCGGGGATGATACGGATTGCTCCGATCTGATCGGACCTGTTTCTATTCCTTTTTATTTCGCCTTTTTTACAGTTCTTTCAACTTTATTCTTTGCCCGATATGCAAAAATACGCATATCATTTGTCGCCTGCTTCAGCGAAGAATATGGTTGATTATTATCTTCCAACTTTTGAGAGATAAACTGTGCATAGGCACCCTGCAGCCAGTGTGTTCCGTCTGCGCGTACACGATCTCTTACCTGAGCATAAGTCACATCTGTAAAGTTCGGAATGCAGCCTAAAGTAAGCATCGAATGTCCATTAAAGCAATGGGGGCAAGCGCAATCTTTTCCATACGCATAAAACGCGATGGGTTTATCCGGATTTTCGAAGACGTTCTGACTAAACTTCGTGCAATAGCACTGGCTGCAATAACCCGTAGCTAAATCTACGTCCAGCAGCCAATCTCCTGCGTAGCAGAATTCTTTTCGCTTTTCTCCGAAAATCGTCATCTTAAATTTCCAAAAGTCCGAATCAAACTGCCCCCACACTTTTTTATATTCTTCTTCGGGAAGCGCTGTCAACTTTACAATTTTTTCGGTGCTGTCGTCTCGGGCAATCGTGATATGCGGCAGCGCACCGAATTTCTCCATGGAAAATTCTTTGATTTCTTCAATATACGGAATGAGCTCATCGTGCGGTGTGATTTCAACGGTTACAGATGCGCCTGCTTTCCAGCATTTGTTGACGTTATCTGCAAACACATCCAACAATCCGCGCTCTTTCAGCTGAAGATAATGGAACGAACACTTGAACTCCAAATGAGACAAGATGTCTCGATCCCACTGGCAAATTCTATCCAACACCTTGGTAACTGTCATGTTGGACACAAATTCGCAGTAATGCCCTTCCTTTAAAAGCGCATACAAATACTGATCAATGTCCTTTGCCAGCAAGGTTTCTCCAGCTGCACAAAGATTAATAAAGCAAGCTCCGCCCAGCCGTTCTTTTGACAGCGCTTTCGCTACATGCTCGGGAGAGTAGTGATAAACGATTGGATCGCCCTTATGAAAATCGTTGCGCTTTGGCAGATAGCAGTATTGACATTCCAAATTACAGATCGTTGTCGGGATCTGAAGCAGAATCATTCGTTTTAGTTTGTCCATTTATATCACCTTTTAATCAACTTTAAAATTGCATTTCTCTGCTGTTTTTCCAGCATGGTAAACACCAAAATAACGATTGAGAGCACGCCTGCAATCGCGCATGCGCCAATAAAGAAGAACCAGTTGTCCAACGGAATCAGCAGTTTCATCACAAAGGCAACTGCTGCTACAATCAGACTGCACGCCGCATTATAAAAAACATATTTATAGAACGTGTACCATTTCAAATTGATACATTTTGCTGCATATGGCAGCAGGAACACTAAGTTTCGGATACAAATAATCGTTGTGCTAACGCCTGCAATTGCAAACAAACCATAATCTGTATATTTGACGCAAGCATACGATATGATAATTGAAATTCCCGCACTGATTACATACGAGATCGAATTTACCTTCAAATGGTTTGTGATTACGAACAGATTAAATACACTTGCCGAACCCGCCAAAATAAAGTAAGAAAACAAACTTAAAATAGAAAGGGCAGCCAGCAAAGATGCGTTCTCGGTTGGCATCCAGAGTGTATAAAATTCTCTTGAAAATACACAGAATACCATCGTAGGGATTGCAATGATAATGGAAGAAATCTTGGCAGATGTATCCAGCGTTTGCAGCATACAATCTATTTTGCCTTCTGCATATTCTCTCATCATCTTGGGGTTCCAGTTCCATGAGATCGTTGCTGCAATGGAAATCAGATTCGTCGGAATCATTTTTGCAACAGAAAGCACGCCCATTTGTATGGGTCCAATCAAAATGTTGGTCAGCAGCAAATCGAAGCCAGTCATCAGCAAGTCGCCGCATTTATTGACCAGACCCCAAACACCGGAAGCCACCAATTCTTTGATTGTCTTGAAAGAATAGTACCGAATGTCAAATTTGAGGTCCGGCACTAATTTTTTCTTAACCAAATAATACTCTACGCACGAAACCGCGGTAACAACAAACGCTGCAAGGGAAATGAAAAACACCTTAACTTCAAAGCAATTAAACAGAACGAGCAAGATGCCAATTCGAATCATTGCGCCTACCATCGTAATGATATTAGAAATGTACAAGGTATTTGTGACTGTGGTAGCGATATTCAATACATTGTAAATGGTGCTGATGAAAAAGTTCAAAAATACCAGCGCAAAAAGCAACTGCACATCCTGAATCTTTGTGGTTTGAATCGTAACCACACGATCGATTTTCCAAATGAGAAGAATCGCCGGAACGATCAAAGCTCCAATTGCAAACAGATTGCCCACCATTGCCGATGAGTAGTAGTGGCTTGCCTTTTTAATATCACCTTGATGATAAGCAATCGTTGTAAAGCGTGCCGCCATTGCATTGATTGCAATCGTCATCAGACCTGCATACGATACGAAGTTATTTGCCAGCTGTGCAAAGCCATTCGCTTCTACGCCTAAATCGCGAACGATTACAGGCGAAATAAAAAAGCCAATGCAGAAATTCATTCCAATTGAAATCAAAGATGTAATCAAACTAATGCTCGATTGCAGTGCCTGGTTATTTTTTTTATTCATTACTTATTGTCCTCTTTAATACGCTGTACATTTGCTCATCAAATGTGGAATCTTTTGCTTTTCCGGTCAATGCCTTTTCGATTGCCGGTGCAAGCGCATCCTGCTGATCCAGCAAAACAACACCAGCATCTTTTCCGATCCAATCATACTGATGTTCCACTTTTCGATTACTATTATTGAAAGCAATGCACGGCGTATTGGTTATATAGGAGAAAATCATTCCGTGGAGGCGGTCCGTAATCACAATTTGCTTACTTGCAATTTTGTTAAACAGCTCCATCAGCTCCTGTGCTCTTGTATTCTGTGTGACGTAGTGATCGAGTACCGTATCCGAAAATTCATACGGGATTTCCAACGTCTCCAGCGTCCTTGTAATGTTTTCCTGCGTTTCGTCTGAGAGAGTCTTCTCTCGGTCTTTTCTCAGTAGAATCAGCGCACCAGACCGTTCCTGTGCATCACTGTTCACCTTTCCCTTTAGAGACAGGACAATATCCGGACACAAAGCAATATTTCCTTCCGGAAGCATCTCCTTCATGATTGCATAAGACGGTTTATCCCGCAAAAAGACATGAAGATCCTTATGGTTTGCAAATGCTTTTTGCGTAAGAATATATTCCGTTCGACCTGCTGCATCATCTGCAAAAAATGCCGTTTCAGGAAAAATGATGACCTTATTCTGCTGGAATCGGGACACGATATCATTGATGCGGTCTGCTTCGGTAGGCCACAGAGACCCCAGATTGCCACCACCGTCGATAATGATAACATCTTTTTTTCGAATCAGACGCGCAATCAGGTTTTTCCGTGTCAAATATTCGACGCTTTCAATCTCGACAATATTCTGTATTCCGCACTCCGAAAGGATTTTTCGTTGTGCATATACGATTGCCTGGTCGCCTAAGTTTCCATGGACTGGGGTGGAAATCAAGATATAATTGGGGCTTTTATGCAAATCCGCTTTCGCAAGTTTCCACAATACCTTTCTTGCCCTTACGACTCTGCGTGCTTTCAAAGCCGTCTGCATCAAGCGATAACTCATGAACGGCTTTTTCAGCAATCCACACCCATACATTTTACAGAGCGCATGGAAAAACTTATCCTTGTTTTCATGACTCAGTTCTTTCCACTTTTCGTAATAGCTTTCAAAACGCGTTTTGATTTCATCATTTCGGAAATCAATTCGGTGAATGATATACAGCAAATATTTGAACAGATATCCAATCGTCTGCTGCTCACATTGCGACAATCCTTTTTCTTCAAAAAATTCAATGCGCTCCAGCAAACCATCAACCGCATCAAAGTTCTTCAAAGCAAACGGTTTTCCCATAATGCTTTGATCTCTTTGCATATAATTGAATACGGGTTCTGCTATGCAATAAATGCTTTCTGCATTATACATCAAATGATGATAAATAAAAACATCCTCGTGCAGTTTTCCTAAAGGGAAACGTACCTCATCGCCAAACAGTTCCCTTTTAAACAGCTTTCCGCAAGCCATGATCAGCGGTGTGTTATCGTATACAATATTAAAGCGGCGATCATCCTGTAAAAGAGCTTCTTCCACTACGGATGTAGCAATGACCTTTCCGCTTTCATCAACCTCGTTGTATGCTGCAAAAACGGCATCCGCTTTGCTTTTCGTAATTGCATCGTACAAAATCTGCAATGCATTCTGTGTAAGGGTGTCGTCGCTGTCAAGGAACAATACATATTCACCGTTTGAAGCGTCCAATCCCGCATTACGTGCAGAAGACAAGCCTCCATTTTGCTTATGGATGACTGTGATTCTCGAGTCTTTTGCGGCATATCTGTCACAAATCGCTCCCGAATGATCCTGCGAACCGTCATCTACCAGAATGATGTGATAATCCGTGTAGGATTGTTCCAGCACGGACTGAATGCAGCTATCCAGGTATTTTTCCACCATATAAACCGGGATAATGATATCGATCATAGCAGTTTTTTCACCTTTCGTACGATTCTCCACTTCCAGTTCAACAACCATGTTTGTTGCATATGCAGCCGTCTTTCGATTCTGTACCATGCTTTTTTCCAGCCTGGTACCGATACCAACTCTGCTTCAAAGATTTCTTTCTTCTTGCGCTGATGTACTTCCTTGGGTTTCGAGGACAAACCTGCCTGAACCTGGCGGTATCCTGTTCCTGTTTCGCCGGTATAATAAAACTCTAACCGCTGGGAAAGTTTCAAAATCAATTCCAGATCCTCGTACAGAGAATTCTTTTCATTATACCCGCCAATTGCTTTTATTACCGCAGTCGGCATACAAAAATCTCGCATAATGGTAAAGAAATACTTGGAAGTCAGTACGCTTTCATAGATATTTCCCTGCTGATAGTATTTCGAATCATATTGATTGATATATTGCAGTTGCCCATCTTCGGCTATAATGGCAATATGGGAATAGGCAATAATATCCTGATTTTTCTCTTCTTTATATTTCCGGACCAGAGCCATTTCATTTTTAATTTTATCCGGATTATAGTAAATGTCATCCGCATCCATAAAGGATACATACGGCGTATGAACTTTGCTTAAACCAGTATTTCTGGCATGACTGACCTTGCCGTTTTCTTTCAATGCAACTACGGTCAGGTTGCTATATTCCTTCTGAAGCTGCGTTAATACATTCACGGAATCATCCGACGAACAATCATCTACAACAATGATTTCTTCGATGGGATAGCTTTGTCTTTGAATGCTTTCCACACACTCTCTCAGATATGTTTGATTATTATAATTGGGGACAACAACACTAATTCTATAATCTCCCATGGACAATACCATCCTCTCCGGGATTCTTGCAGCTTTTATTTCTTTTCGAATGCATCTCTGAAGCTTTGAATATCTTCAAACTTGTCTGCGTTCTTTTTGATCCATTCAACCGGTCGGTTCCACCATTGGAATTCATTCAAAAAGGCGATGTCTTCCGGCGCAAATCGGTACTTTATAACTTTTGCAGGTACGCCTCCCACAACCGCATAAGGCGGAACGTCTTTGGTTACTACCGCTCCAGCGGCAAGTACAGCACCATCGCCGATTGTAACACCGCCTAAAATCGTGCAGCCCTGCCCGATCCAAACATCGTTTCCAATCGAAACAATCGCCTTTTGCTTCTCATCGGCATAACTTACCTCTTCGAACTTCGACTCGTTAACATATGTAAAGCCCGCTTGTTGCTGTGTAGAAAAAAAGCACGGATGTGTAGACACAAACTTTCCAATCGGATGATTTCCGCTCGCCATCTTTACGTCGGATCCGATGGAGCAAAATCTGCCAATTACGCCATTCAGGTTGCAATTTTTTCCGATATAAGAACCATACCCCAGATTTCCCACAAAACTGGTACCATCGCAAATTACGCTATTGCCTTCGTATGTATTTCTCCAGTCTAAAACTGTATTGGGAAACACCTTTACATTCTTCTTTTTAGCTGCTCTTTTCGCTAAAATCCGTTTTATCATTTTTTTCATTTGGGTGTTTTCCTTTCGCAATTAAGCTTTTCCACATTTGCAGCGGAGCCAATTTTACCGATACAGCCCTTATCGCAGGTCCTTTTACTTTTTCTCTGTTATGCGCTTATCTCCTGGAAAATCTGCAGCATCTGCTGTGCGCAATATTCCGGTGTGCACGTTTTGTAAAGACGCAAAATTTCTTTCTGCGGCACTTGTTTATTCCAGTTTTCATGGATGAACTGGTTCATTTTTTCTGCCTGCATCTCTAAGTCATCTTCCTCAAAAAGGTTCAATGCTAGCGGATATTTTTCCATATAGGGTATCGTAGGGCAGTTTTTGCTAGTACAAACATTTACGATTGGCTTACCGGTTGAAATGTATTCAAACAGTTTGCTTGGGACCTGATTGAGCACAATATTTCCGATATTGATCAATACATCCGCATTTGCCAACAGCTGTTTTGTTTCCTGAAGACTTTTTACGCCCAGACATTCCACGTTTGCAGGCGCCGGAATTTGAGCCATCGAATTTCCCATCGCACCAACAAACAGCATCCTTATTTGAGGATCGGCCATTTTCTCAAACAGCTTTATCGTATATTCAGGACTTCGAACGCCGCCATAAATGCTTCCCGTAAAAATGCACGTGACTGATTTCTTTCCGCCTTTTGGGGGGGCAATCGGTTCTTCTTTACAGGAAACATTCGGAAATTCCATAGCCACAAACTTGGGATCCAGCGATCCATGGTTTTGTTTCTTTAGCTCTTTGCAAATAATATCCGTCGTTATCACAGCGTCCGAGCATGCATATGCACAATGCTCAAATTTTTGCCGTGCTGCAATCGACCTTGGATCCATCGACTGATTCGTAGCACACGGATCTACCTGATATATCACAAACTGAAACGAATGTTTCTTCTTAAATTGAGAAACCGCTTTTACTGTATGAAAATCCCCGGCTACCGCAACAATTACATCGTATTTTTCCGCATGTATTTGCTCCAGTTTTCTCCGCAGCGTTCGTACCCTGCCTGCATTTAGAAACTCTCGTCGAAACAGTTTGTCCCACACCCGCTGGCCGAGTTTGCAAAACAGTCCAGTGGCCATGCGGAACGGACTTTTCTTCATTTCGGCTTTTATTTCATTTACAGAAATATAATTCCATACCAGGGCTCTATGTACATGGATTCCGTTTTTCGTCTCCGACTCTTTTTGATTCAGGTGATGTTTTACGGTCATGACCGCAAGTTCCTGTACACTGTTTGCTAGTCCCCCTTGAAAAAACATATTATTCAAAAGGCTTGTGCAAGCACCTGTTAACGGAAAATCATCCAAACACACAAATAGTACTTTAATATGCAGACCCTCCCTATTGGCTTTTACCACATTCAGGCTTTTCCTATATATTTGACACGCGACTTTTGCAGCCGACTATCGTTCCACACCAGGATACACAGTGCAATTTGAAAAGGCAGCTCATACCCCTGTAACTGGCTTAGGAAAAAGAACATCATTAGCACGCAAAAGATTACACTGTAATTCAATGCGTTACGCTTAAACGGCTTTTTCTCTTTCTTCATAATCGAAGCAAGCACCAAGCAGTAAATCACAGTGCCGATGATTCCCAGCTGATAGATGCAGTCGATGTATGTGTTATGTGCCGCCCAGCCATAGCCTAAAAGCAAATCAATGCCCACGCCATTGCCTATAATTGTTGTCCAGGGATGCATCCCGAAATATTCGAAGTACGCCTCCCAAATGGATATGCGGCCTGTCGTCAAGTTATCCAAACTATGCGTGGAATGCTCCAGACGCTCCAGCGTTCCGCTAAAAGCCTCTATACGACCACTAAAAAGCGCAGCCACCCCTAAAACAGCAACTATTCCAAAAATCAGAACAACGCCATATTGCTTTTTTTGAAAACAGGCAATCAGGAAAAAAATCATAACAATGCCCAGCATCAGCAGCGCCGATTTACTGCCAGTCATTCCTGCAAAAACTGAAAATACACCTATAATAGCACCCGCTTGCAGCACGGTCAGAACAGCTTGCTTGTATAAAATGACTACCAAGCACAATGCGACAATAACATTTACCGTATAAAAGTTAGGGTCACTTGTAAGTCCTGTAAAGCGATTGATGACACTGCCATATCCATTGACTTCAGCGTATCCTGCCGTAACATATCGATTGATCGGAAAAATCGACGAATCGCAAAGCCCCATAAAAGAAGAGGTCAGCACACCTGCGATAAACCACAGATACAGTTGTCTAATATTTTGAGTTCTCAACTTTTGCATAAAAATTTCAAGCAAAAGCAAGTTGATGAGAACTTTAATTGTGCTCTGAATAGCAACTGTCCCAGAAATCAGTTCTGCTGCCATCATAGCTTGCGCCAAAATTATAATTCCTACATCTACTTTTGTAATTGCCAGCTTTTGGCTTACAAATGCATACAGCACATACAGGATCTCAATGTATGTAAACAGTGATGTGCCTCCGGCTCGTATCTTAAAAATTCCTGCCATTGGCATAATAAAGAATAGAAGTTGTATTCCAAAATCCTTTTCTTTGATCAATACACAGCAACAGAGAACAAACGCTCCCATGGAAAATATCTTATTTGACGTTCCCGCTAATATCAAAGCTGCAATAAGAAACGCTACTAAAATTTGCTTGCACAGCTTAGATTTCCTGCGGAACTTGGTTTTCAAAGCCATACATTCCCCTTTCCATCCGCTACCTTGTCAAACCACTGCATTTGCTTTCTATCTTTACAAGATTCTCTGAAATTGATTTATAAATTCATTTTTTCCATCATCCAAATTTTCAAGCGCGGATTTCTTTTCTTCAATCCAGTTTGGATGTTTTTCTACATCGAGCAGCATTTTTAAAATCGCATCATCCGTATTATTTACAACAAATCCAAATTTTTCCGGAATCATTTCCTTTGCCGATAACGTACATGTCGTAAAAACCGGCAAGCCGAGAACTAACGCTTCCTGGAACACGACCGGTGCTGCTTCATTGTAGGAAGGTACCATCAGTAAATCTGCGCCCACCATATAACGATATGGGTTTGCATCTTCTCCCAGCAAAAACACGGTATCTTCCAGGTGTTTTTCATTTACTAATTTTTCCAGCTGCCCTTTAAGGATTCCATCTCCCACAACATAATAACGGAACTGCTTTGTATGCATCTGCTCCATTGCATGGATGACGCGGTCCACGCCTTTTTCTTCTGCAAGCCGCGCTACCGTAAGAACGTTTATATAACCCGGATCGTACGGAAAGGGATCTTTTTGAGCCAGCAACTTGATTTCTGCTGCATCTACCGGATTTTGCACTACAACAGCTTTTTCTTTCATATTCGGGAGAATGGACAAGAACTGCTTTCTTACTGAATTAGACACGCAAGCGATTGTATCAAACTGCGGATATAACTGTTTGCTATATTCGCTGGCGGTTCCCGAATTTGCATAATCGCAATGGATATAGCAAATCTTTTTTTCTGCATTTGTATGCTTGAGGACATACTCGGCTACCCCGCCATAGCAAATTTTATAGGCGCCACAATGCAAGAATGAAATAGCAGCATCGTAATGTTCCGTTGCTTTTTTAGGGACCGTCAAACCCATGACCCGGGTTGTCATGCCTATTCCCAATTTCTTAGAAATAACTGCATACATTCCCCTGGTCAGCTTTTCTTTCAACGTACTGCATTCGCCTTGGGAAATGCCTAAATACTCAAAGTGAGACGATGTTTCCTGCACCCTCACATCAGCAGGGATCTGATCTAACAAGGCACCCGTTTTTCGGAACAAAAGCAGTGTCACTTCATACTGCGTGTGAATCTGCTTTAACACCTCCAGCAGTGCTTTTTGTACGCCTCCAATTTTCATATTATTATTAACGAACAAAATTTTTTTCTTGCTCACCAGATATCTCCTTTTACTTAGGCACACCTCTATTTTTAGTATTCTCGGATTCCCTTCAAGATAAGCTGATATGTTTTTTTAAACGTGTATTTGCTTTCCTCTCCGTGCGTTGCTTTATATGCTCTGCGCAAAGCAACCAACCTTGCCGCTTTACCATAAATATGGCCGTAATTATAGCCAACTGTAAAAAAGTAATGTTCATCGTATCCCGTAAACCAAGAGCTATCTTCCTGTTTGATATATGCAATGAACCGCGTGGATCTATATACAGTCGGCTTCTGCTTAAACATTTCGTAGTAGAACACGCTATCCTCGCCAAATGCATACTCGCGTCCCGGTCCAATTCCGTTCGGAAAATTGATATTATATTTGTCCAGGAAGTCCTTCTTGACAGCCAGCGCCGGCACACCTGCAGACATGATTCCTCTCATTTTCGTTTTCTTCAGCTGCTCCGGGCATTTGTACGACAGCGGACGATCCTTATTTGTACTTTCACAATAGAATTTAATGGCATCTGCATCTGGACATTTTTGGAACTCGTCCGCAACTTCCTGTGCAAAACCGTCTACAAATTCCATATCATCGTCTGCAAAAAGGACCACTTTAGCGGACGCATAAGCAAGTGCTATATTGCGGTTTAGGCTGGCACCTGTTGTATTGGTAGAAACCATCACTGCGTGCACATTGCGCTCCGGAAAATCTTTTTCTTCATATGCACAGCGATTCGTCTGATTCGCAATCACCACATCTACATCGCGCAAGTTCATCTTTTCCACTTGAGAAAAATCCGTCGCGTGCATTGTAGTAACCAAAACTTGAAGCTTCATTGTTTTTCCTTTCCCGAAATGTACAACCATCGGTCCGTTCGGTCCGCACATTCATCTTTCTTAAAACGATTCATCTCGATAATCGCAAACATTGTTTGCGACTTCATGAAAATCCTTTGTCGTGCTCCAATTTTTTGCATGCTGTGCCCACTGGATCTTTTTTATATCCGGCACCTGTTTCCACTCGCCATAGGCAATTTCCAAATAACGCTCAACATCGTGCGGAACGCAAAACTGGTGTCCATTGTAATCCATTCTTACAGGCGGCAAAATCACGTCACGGTCAATGAACCACTTCGGATTTCCGGTATACAGTTCCCAGTCTGCCAGCTTTTCCTGCGGCTTGTCATCCCATTTGTAAAGCTGCTTATACGCTGTTTTAAAGCCCATCTTCTTGGGGAACAAGCGCAAAAACCACATCAGCGGGCGCACTGCTTTTCTCTTTTTATAACCATGATTGCTCAATCGCTTCAGCGTGATATAACAAGTCGCAGCGATTCCTTTTAGCTTTTCCCACTGGTTCGGCGGGCACTCGTGCAGCAGGAAAATATCAATATAAATACCATGATGCATGTCATAGTCTTTGAATGTTTCTTCAATAAATGTGGTTCCGTTCAAGCGCAGCTTCGGCATATACACCATGCCGTCGACGCTTTCTAACTCCTGCAAATAGAAGTGTTCCTTATCTCCTTTTTCATTAAAAAGTTTTCGAAACTTCTCGTAGCCTTTTGCAGTCATGTAGACGTCCGCATCATCATCCCAAGGAATCGGGCCGCCATGCCGTTTTGCACCCAGCGCCGATCCAAATGCCAGACACCACTCAATATCATTTTCCTTGCAGAAATTATCTAAGTATGCAATGATTTCGCAATGCTTTTCCTGTAACGGTTCTAATTCTTTAAACTGATTTTGATAATCGGCCATCGTTTATTCCTACCTATTATTTGATCTGTTAGAAAGTGTCATTCGTGTTTTTTCTCTTAGCCACATATAGCCACATAGCCACAGCGAGAAACGCATTTCTGCGTTTTAATGCAAACTATCGCTGCTGCTTTTTCTGATTTTTGAGTGCTCCATATTTCTTGATTCCGTTTATCGTATACCAAATCATGTAGTACCCAGCCTCAAACGGGTTCAAGCCCACTGCACGATAGGTGTTCCAATTCATTTTTGCCGCTTTGCGCTTGTTGCCCGATTTTGAATCGGACGACAGCCGATAAATCAAAAGCGGCTCATCAATACCATATGCAATCTCCCCAGAACGAAGCATCTTCAGCCAGCATGCAAAGTCTTCGTGCATTGCATCTCCCATTGCCTCAAACTTCTGGTAGCAAGACTTCAGCACCAGAACCGACGAATTGGAAATCAAATTTTGTTTGAGCAGTTTTTTATAATCAATCTGTTTCGGGACGTGCAGCATCCAATCAATCGGATTGCCTTCGGCATCCATAAAAGACGACCCAGTAAAAATCAAATTGCCATTGGTCTGTCTCTGGCGTTCAATTTGCTTTTCCAGCTTATCTGCCTTCCAGGCGTCGTCACTGTCCAAAAAAGCGATCCATTCGCCTCTTGCCTCTTGGACTGCTTTATGACGAGTCACCGACACTCCGCTGTTTACTGTATTGGAGATCACGCGAACCCGCAAGTCATTCTTTGCATATTCTTGTGCCACTGCCAATGTACGATCTTTCGAACAATCATTTACGATGATAAGTTCTAAATGCTGATACGTCTGTGCCAGAACAGAATCTACTGCCTTTTGCAGTGTATTTTCTGCATTATAGGCCGGCATAATCACACTGATCAGGTCATTTTCCTTGAACACGTTTCTGCCTCCTTTTTTACGTGCCTACTTTGGTCTGTCCATCCTTCACGCCTTCGTTACATCTGAATCAGAATATAGGCCACTATCATTTCACTCGTCTGTGATTTTGACAAAATAAGAAAGCCGATCCTTACGGGTTCTAGCTTTCCTTAAACAGAAGAAGCAGGAAACTTCTCCCCTGCTATTTTATTTCAAATACATAATGTATCCATCTTGTACTAACGTCGCTTGCTTGTGCAATCCATACTGATTTTAAGTTCATTTATGTACATCTTGATGCATTGTAATTATATTCTATTTCCCAAAATAACACAAGTCGCGTTCCAGCAAAATACATCTCTTTTCTGCAAAAATTACCGTTTCACGGTTTTTCCCTGCTCTCCTTACCGGGTGAACTATAAGAATTCATTTTTGATTTGCATTGTATTCTGAAACGATTTGAATGGGATTCCACGTCACATTTTTTCTCTGCAAGTGTTTTCCATTCTCACCAATAGACTATCCCCAACATGTCTGCTTTCCGAATAAATTCATTTTTTCTTTTCTGCTTTGACTTCTTGACAAAAGGCACCTGCGCAAATCAAAAACAGCCATACAACGTGCATTTATTCAATCATGTTTCAACTGGACATCTTGACAACAGAACGCATTAAATGTTAATTTAATAAAAGTTGTACATTTTTTCAAAGCGCTCTGTACGCGAATAATTCACACAAATTCAATTGTCCCTTTCAGTTGCTGTTATACCCTTTCGTATTACAAAAACTTGTTAGATGGAAAAAAACAAACATTCGTTGTGGAGGAAATATGGTTGCTTTAATTCCTGTTGCAATTTTAAGTTTCGCCAGCATCGCAATGGCCGAATATACAAAAAAGAGCGGTGTCGTTACTTATCTGATTCTTTTAATGGGCTCTTTGGATATTTTATATCTGGCAGCCACAATTGATTGCTTAAGGCCCGTATCCTTTCTGCTTTACCTCTTTTTAATTATTTTGATCGCAGCCTGTCTCGTACGAAATGGCTGGAGAGGCGCCCTCACCACGCTGAAAAAGAACTGCGATATTTATATGGTTCTAAACTGGATTTCCAGCGTGCTTTTCGCTATCATTTTTACAATCCAAAATCCAAAATTGTACTACTGGGACGAACTTTCGTTTTGGGGACCATCCGCCAAATACATGAAGTTAACCCACCACATCCACACAATTGGAATAAATCCTTGCTATAACCGCAGTAGCTATCCTGCAGGCCATGCTGTATTAAACTATTTCTTCAGTTTTTTCACGCGTGATTTTAGCGAATCGCTTTTTCTCCTTTCCTTTGCACTGCTTTATTTTGCCGTGTTCAGCATGATTGCACGCGTAATTTATGAAAAAACGGAAAATCACATTATTGCACTCTCCAGCTATTTTGTTTTATTTCTGTCGCCGTTTATGTCAAAGGTACACATTCCGCTTCCTGATTACAGCAGTCTGTCTTACGCATATGGCACTGTTATGCCAGATTTTACTCTTGCAGTGGTTTTTGCCGCAACGATTGGATTGTTCCTTGCAGACCGCAAGAGTGCCTATTTTTTATTGCCGCTCGCCTTTTTATTAAAGGTTAAAAACGCCGGCATATTATTTGTTGTCTTAGCCATTTTAGTCATCGTATGTATCGCATTTTTTTCATGCGAACGCATTCACGAAAAGATCAAGCGGATATGTATCGGCCTGCTTACAGTCTTTTTGATTCCCTTGTTCCTTTGTGGCATTTTTGGTCTTCCGTCCAAGGAATCCACAACAACCAACCAAGTGATTACTGAAGAATCCTCCGCACCAACGCAAGATGATCTCGTTGAATCCGATCCGCAGGCCACTTCTTATTCAAAGCTGAGCATCTTTTTCTCACAATTGGGAACAGACCGTTACCGGGAAGTTCTCAATGAAATGCCTGATTTCTTTTTAAACAATCACGAAACCATCTTTGGCCGCGATATCTGTTTGATTATCGGCCTGTTTCTAATTGGTCTTCTGGCTGCTTTCGGCTTCGAAAAAAATCACAGACTCAGTATTCTGGGCGTTAGCATTGGACTAACTGCTGGCTGCTTCATATTCAGCCGTGTCGTGTCCTATCAGGTACAATTCTATACTAACAACATGGTGGAATATCCGCGTTATATGCAAAGTTACTATTTCGCCTGGATGTTTGTAATTTTTGTACTTGCCATGATTGCTCCACACACGCGCACACTGATCAAGCAGCTGCTTTTGTGTGGAATTCTTCTGCTATCCATGCACAGTATCACAGCAACGGGTTTGGACTACACCGTCCTTTCGGCACCGCAAAACGCATATGCAAGTGCAGAACAAATCGAGCAGCAGTTAAAGCCCATAAAGGAAATGCTCCAGCCGGAAGACCGCATCTATTTGATTTTCCAAGACCAGGACTCCGAAACATTCAGTAAATACCAGTATTACTTCCTTCCTAATAACGCAGGCCTCGATACCAAAGACTCCGGATATGATTTTTCTATCTGTTTCCGTGAGGATATAGATCCTAACAGTGATCGCCAATATTACAATGATGCTTCTCCATACTGGTTTACGGAGATCATGAAGGAATATTTTGATTACATTTACGTGATTGAACCGGATAAGGAAGTAAAAGCTTCGTATGGCTCCCTCTTCTCTGATGGAATGAGCAACGGCAAATTGTACAAAGTAACAGACGCTCCTATCCCCATGCAGGAGGTAACACAATGAAAAAGAAAATCTCCGCTTTATTTGATTTCTGGGAAGAACACCCCGAAAAGGTGTTGTTCCGTACTTATTTGCTAGTAGTGGTCATCGCCCTTTTGTTTCATCTGTTCATGGGTATTGTGCATCTGATTGCGTACCAAGCCAACATCTATGAAAGTCGCTCATTAGACATTCAAGATTTCGATCCGGTAAATACAGAAATCATCGATGATAAAACGATCATCACTAAAACGGATGACTCCCAGCTCATTTATAACGGAAATGTCCGCAATATTAAAATTAAGTGTGAATTCCTGCAAAATCCCGGTGAATTCGTTTCTTTCTACAATACAAAAGCAGACGGTTCCTTTGGGGTAAATCAAATGATGTACGCTAAAATAAAAGACGGCTATTATGTATTTGAATATCCGCTTGGCACCCGGCAGGTCCGCATTGACTTTGGTGTCGTTCCTTCTGTAAGGGTGCATATCTCTGAAATACAGCTGAATGAAAAGAACCTGGCACAAATGATTGGATATTCAAACAGCGAACTGTTCTATCTCTTTGCCGTCCCCCCCATTGCGTTTTTGCTGTTGGATACACTGCTGCGTTGTGGTAAAGCTTACCGAAAGCGCAAAGCGGACCATCGCCACGCGTAAGGTTCCACGGAATGGTCTCCTGCAAATACTCGTAGCAAAAGTCTGAGAACTGAATCGAGCACAATATAGTTTTCTTCAAACCGGAATCCGCTTTTGGGCGCAACTTATTGCGCTCTATCCATATCGCATCGTAAAAAACAGCCGCAGCATCCAGACAAACCGGATACTGCGGCTGTTTTTTTTCTGTGTAATCAGATTTTTCGATTGGTTCACATGGCATCCTTCGCAACTTACGCTTTTCCAAAATCCTCTGCCACTTTTTTAAGTTCAGCTTGCAAGTTATCTTCGCTTACCCACATGCCTTCACCCGATTGGATTTGTTGCGCTGCGTAATCGTGCATCCACTCCATGCACTGTACGGCCCGATTCCATTGTTTCTGGTTGGCTTCGTCTTGTGCTCTGGGAACCAGCCCATATTCTGTGATAATCCATTTAGAAAGATAATCCGTCAATTTGACTTGGCCATGAACGTTGCAATGTTCATCATTATAGAAATCCTTACCATAGTCGAATCCGATTTCGTCTACCTTATGTTCCAAATCCAAGAATGGGAAACCATTCTGTGTGACGATTTTCTGGATTTCATTGGAACGTCGTAACCGGCTTAATCGATCTTCTGCCCCATAGCGATGCGGGAATCGTGTGAATACGATATTGGGAATATTCTCTTTCTTGCAGAATTCCAGAAATTCCAGAAGTGATGCTTCCTGCTCTGCATTGAGTTTCTCGGTTTGATAATAGTCTTGTGTCGGAATATAGTTTCCCGGATTATCGCATGCAGTATAGGTATAGAAGCCCTTTAATAAGCCGGGAGACTTGATTTCGGGCAAACCGCTTATCGCACTTTTCAATTTGCTTGGGTCCATCAAATCCCGATGCAATCGAACAAACGGGAAAACCCAGCTAGCTTTTTCGTCATAATCAAACTGAGAAACTGTTTTCCAGCGATCCGTGCAGCGTGGCATGGAATCTACAAAAACACGAACACGCGTTTCATCGATCTCGGTAGGATCCTCATACAAAAAGCCATTAACTTCGATCAGGATGAGTTCTGGCTGTTGGTATTTCAGAATCTGCGCAAGATAGTTTTTGTACAAACTGCCCGGAAGTGAATTGATGGCAAAAGGATAGCTGGTAAAGCCATATTTTTGATATGCTTCGGCTGAAGAAAAACCGGTGAACACATCGCTTGCTCCCAGCAGGACCACATCCAGCGAATTTTTAGGTTCATTATAAAACTGATGCAGCCGATTAGCATCTGTGTCCGAATTGAATACAATCGGTTTGGGAAGAAGCACAGCCATTATAAAAATTGGCAGCAGGAGTGCAATCAGCTTCACACTTCGTCCAAAGAACAATTTTGCTTTATTGTTTTTTTGTTCCATCTTCACACTATCCCTCTAAAATTTTTTGAGCGAGCCGAACTGCCGTTCATACTTTCTGCTTTTATTGTTCTTTCCAGGCCGGAACTGTTCAACAGATTCCCTATATCACCGATCAGAACTGCATGTAAACAAACTGTGCAACTTCGTGACCAGGTCCGTAGACGCCCAAAATCAGTACTGCTGCAAGCCCTACCAGCAATACGCTGTAACGCACGATAAACGGTTTTTCGTCCAGCATAACACGCACCGGTTTATCCGGATGCTTTTCCTGAATATAGCTGACAACGAACAACACGATTACGCAAACTATTAAGGTTATTACGTCCAGCTTTTCCAGGCCAAGGTCAGCCAGCCAGGCGAAGTCAATCCGAAAATTCCGGTTCTCCAAAATGCGTTTAAACGTCATCATGGATGCGCTGAAGGTAGGTGCAACGTCGAATACATAACCCACCAGCACAATCAAGAAAGTACGCAGGATTTGGAACACGCGGAACAGGAAGGAACTCGTGTTGATTCGCAAGGTTCTGATTGTTTTGGTAAACAGCGGTGTCAGAAGCGTAGACAACATGATGATACCGCCATTCCAAATGCCAAACGCCACATATTTCCAGTTTGCGCCATGCCAGATACCTACCAGCAGGAACACGATCAAAGAGGCGAACGCCGTAGGCAGAACCTTTGCCACATGTGCGCCAAAGGTAGTCTTGCCGAAGCCGGTGCTCCGCATTTTCTTGCTCGCACCGGTAAAGCAATTGGAAAGTGCCAGCGGATAAAAAACATATTCCTTCATCCAGCCGCCCAGCGAAATGTGCCATCTGCGCCAGTAATCGTTAATGCTGGTAGAGAAATAAGGCCGTTTAAAGTTTTCAATCATATCCACGCCAAAAATCTGTGCCACACCACGAGAAATATCGATGCCGCCAGAGAAGTCAGCGTACAACTGCAAAGCATACAGCAGAATCACAAAGAGTAACGTCTTTCCATCTGCCGCCATATAATCATCCGTCACCGCACTGATTGCAGCAAAAGCCCGGTCGCCGATGACCATTTTCTTGAAAAAGCCCCACAAAATCAGCTCACTTGCATACTTGAAGCGTGTAAAATCAAAGCTGTGCGGCTGATACAGCTGCTGCGCCAATTGATCGTACATACTGATAGGGCCCTGTATGATCTGTGGAAAAAAAGATAGAAACAGTGATAGTTTCAGTACATTTTTCTCAGCAGAAATTTTCTCCCGATAAACATCCATTACGTAACCAACAGACTGGAACGTATAGAAAGAAATGCCCAGAGGCAGAAACAGTTTCAAAGCCGGCATCGCGAAGGGCGCATTTCCGGCCTGAAGAAGATGATTGAAACTGTCCGAGAAGAAATTGTAATACTTCAAAAAAGCCAGGATACCCAAATTACTCAGCACGCCCAGCAGCATGATGTATTTTTTCTTCCGCTTCAAACTGTTTTTGAACTTCTTTTTAGTATCTTTATCCCATTCTGTTTTGTGTTCCTTAAGTGTTTGCTTGCCATGCTTTCCAACTTTGTCTACAAACAGCGCTGTCAAATATGTGGACAAGATTGTAAAAATCAAAAAGAACACATATTTCGAGCCAGCATACAGATAGAATGCCCAGCTAGCCGCAAGCAGCACAACCCACTGATACTTTTTTACGGGCATCGCAAAGTACACCAGCATGGTTACGCCCACAAAAACAAGGAAACTCAGTGATGCATAACTCAATGCAAAATCCCCCGTTTTCTCTTTCCTTATTACGGCGTGTTAAGTGAATCCGTTAGAATCCGCTCACGCAGCAACCGCAAACCGCACGCCTGACTGTACGCATATACCTCCGGCATATCGCGGCTCAGGAACGCGGCCATTCCCTCACTGACCGAATACGCACCGACCTTTTCAAATGCCAGTACATCCCCGATTTGCAGATTGTCCAGTTCCACATTCCGTGCCAGCACATCCGCCGTCGTGCACAGACTACCGCAAAGCGTCCACTTATCCTGTTGTGTTTCAGTGGATGCCGGGTTTGCTTTCACCTGGAAAATCGGTGGAATTTGCATTCCCTGAATCTGTCCGTCGTATTTCAGCTGATGCAAACCGCCATCCAGAATGGCATAGTGTACCCCCTGATTGGTCTTGGTATCCATCACGGAAGCGTAATAGCTGCCGCAGGAAGCCGCAAAAAAGCGTCCCATTTCAACCGTGAGTTGAACCTTTTCCGCAACCTTCTTCAGCTCGCCGGAAACAGCTTCCAAACGGGCCATCTCCTGCTCCTGTGCATCGGCTGCAAAATAATCCACAGCAAGACCTGTACCATATTCCAGGCGTTCCAGACGGAAATCATGTTCGGCTTCGACCTTGTCAAAGAATTCCATCAGATGATGCAGTTCTTTTTCAATCACAGTCGCTTTACGCTTCTGCGTACCGGAGAAATAGTGGATACCTACAATTACAAAACCAGGATACTCGCTGCGATGTTCAATGATATCCAACACGTCTGCTTCGTCCATGCCAAACTGACTGCCTGCGGTCAATCGCAACAAGACCGGGACGCAAATTCCTTTTTCCACAGCAACCTGATTAATCAAATCTGCATGCAAACGGCTTTCTGCCGTAAATACACCGACCTGATCCTTTGCTGCACGTTCCACATCCGCCTTAGTTTTATTTACACCGGAGAAAACGACTTTCTGCATATCCACACCGGTTTTTTCGCAGATAGTCAGTTCGCCAGGGCTGCAAACTTCAATTTTATCAAAGGTGTCGGGCAAAAATTTCAGCAAGAATGGATTCGCCTTAATTGAGTAGCAAATTCCAATGCTTTCCCCGAATGTCTGTTTTACCTTTTTGGCACGGCGCTCAAATTCATCTACATTGAATACATAAGCGGGCGTGTGGATGTGCCGCGAAATTTCTTCATGCAGCATTGTGCTTATTCATCCTCCAGTTTTTTCACCAAAGCCAGCATAGCGGAAGCGGAGTTGAAGTTCTCCGGGATCAAATCGCTGGGCTTGATTTCGATGTCAAAAGCCTCATTCAATGCGGCAACCAGTGCTACGATATCAAAAGAATCCAACACGCCGTCCGCAATCAAAGCAGTCTCTTTTTCAAAGTCCACATCAGGACGCAGTTCTTCCAGTACATTCATCAATTCTTCCATAACTCATTCTCCTTTTTTGCATTACGATTTGATCAATTTATTTAAAGTATGCTTTTAACGCCTGCATGTCCCGCTTGCCGTTGGGCAGCTTCGGCAGTGTGTCAAGCTTTACCAACTTACGCGGCACCATAAATGCCGGCAGAACCGCACGGAAATGCAGAACGATTTCCTTGGGCGTAGCATCGCCGGTATAAAACAGGTACAAAAGCTCCTTTTCCTTATGATACAAGGCACAACATTCGGTAATGCCGTCCAGCTCCAAGGCGGTACCTTCGATTTCATCCAGCTCAATTCGGTGTCCCATATGTTTGATTTGACGATCCATTCGTCCATGGAACTCCAGGTTTCCGTCTTCACGCCAGCAGCCCAAATCACCGGTCCGATAAATCAGTTCTCGATAATTGGGGTTCAGCGGATTCTGTACAAAGGACTCCTCTGTCTTTTTCTGGTTACCGTAGTAGCCCAAAGCCAGCACCGGACCCTTGACGCAGATTTCGCCGATTTGGCCCTGCTTGGTTGCCGTACCGTCGCTGTTCAGCAGGAACACGCCATAGTTATCATACGGTTTGCCAATGGGCAAGACTGTATTGTCATCTACCTTTTCGTTTACCACATAGTACGTGCAAGAAGCCGTAGCCTCGGTGGGACCGTACTGATTAACAAACAGCGTGTCCGGCAGATTTTCCTGCCAGATGCGCAGGTACTTGCATGGCATAACCGAGCCGGAGAAACATACCTTTTTCAGATACTCCGGTCGGCTGCAAGTGAAGCCGCCCAACTTTGCCGGCAGTTCAATTCCTGCAACACTCCAGCACAGCGTCGTAACCTTATATCGGTTCAAGGTCTCAAACAGCTGCTGCGGCATCGAAAATTCGTTTTTGGGAATCACCACAGTGGAAGCGCCCGTCCGCAATGGCAGGTAAATATCGCGAATTGCTGCGATGTAATCAAAAGGAGACTGGTTTGCCAGCACATCACTTTCTTCGATGTGAAGGACCTTTCTGACGGCCTCAATATAGTACATCGCAGACAGGTGCGCCGTAATGACGCCCTTGGGCACGCCGGTAGAACCAGACGTAAAGATAACGTACAGTGGAGAAGTGGGCAGCAATGTGGCACGACGCTGAGCCAAGCAGTTTTCCTGTACAGGAGCTGCAAACGCTTCGTCCATCGGAATAATTTCACCATCAAAATCCAGTTTTTGAGCCACTTCCAAAAAGTCCACATCCACCAGCATGACTTTCGCCTGGATCACACCCAGAATCTGATTGAGTCGGCCGGTAGGCATCGTACCATCAATGGGAGCATAAAAGCAACCGGCACGCACAACGCCCAAAAATGCAGCCGGGGTAGTCACTTTTCGGCCGCCCATAACTACAACCGGGCTGCCAGCTTCGACCCGATTGGCCAAACAACTGCCCACCGCCTTAGAGATACGGTCAAATTCGCCAAAGGTGATGCTGGAATCTGAATCCGTAAATGCGGTTTTCTCCGCGCATCGCTGCGCTGTATCGTCGAGCCAGTCCAATACTGTTCCGCTCATCGTTTCAACCTCGCTTCCCTGTTTTGCAGGATTATTTCATCCCTTGCCTGCAACAAAAGCTGCACAGGATACCGTGCCTTCTATGTCAAACTTTTATCTTATGCAGTGGATTTAATCATAGCACACAAAAAATTAAAGTTCAACAAAAAGCAACGAATCTCCACCAAGGTTTTACCATTCCTTCAACGGAACCTCACTCTCTTAACAAAAAAACGAGCAGACCAACCATGGTCTGCTCGTCAAAATACGTTTCAGCAGATACTGGCATTATAAATGCAACACTACTACCGAACTTTTACATCTGCCAAATCATAAACTTTCATAATGTTTTTCTGACTTGCGGCCTGATGAAAATGGCCATCATTGCAAACATACATCAACCCATCCACAACAGAAAGTCCTTCAATTGAATACGAATCGGGCAGTACATACGCCAACGAACAAGATTTTTCTGTCAAGTTAACTCGGTATACATAATTTCCCCCATCGTAATTTGCGCCTGCTGTAAAATACAATGTATTTTTTGCAGCATCAAGATACAACTGGTCAGAATGGAAAATGTTATTCATTTTCATTCCCCATAGTAGTTTACCCTTTTTATTCAGATTGCAAATGGTTACCGTGCCCTGCACATTAGAGTTATTCATTACCCATAGGGAATCCGTGCGTGAATCGTATGCCAATCCATTCGCGTTTTTATAATGATAGGAATTGAGAATCTTACCTTCTTTTGTGATATGATAAATCGCATCGTTCGAGGGAGAGGCAAGCCAAAGCGTATTGTCGCTGGTATCCACTGTGATTCCCTGAACATCTTTTAATGCAGGGATTTTTTTGTGTAAATCAATTTCGCCAAGATTGGTTTTACAATCTCTTGAAAGCTTTACAATCGTCATATTCTGTGCAGAATCCGAAGGTAATTCTTTCCCGTAATTTCCTGCATAGAAGCAATTTTCGCTTTCATCGAATGTTAGGCCGGTACAAGTAAACCCATTTTTCGCATTTCCTTTGGCTACATCTGGTAAGCCTATTGTCGCTACACTGGAAGGTTGCAAAGCTGCACTGATTTCAATTTGATAACGAAAACGAGACTCCAGTTCTTCCGCAGTTAGCGCATCACGTGTTTCCTCGCTGCGTGTCGGATCCGCTATGCAGATACGAATATTTGCATCTTCTACAACGATTTGATTAACCTCACCGTCTGACACGGACGGAACAGCAGCTGCACTCTGCCATCCGTCTGTATAAAGAAATTGCCCATTTTCATCGTAGTAGACAATCTTTATGAAAAGGTCATCCAAAATGTTCAGTGTGATTTTGTCAAAGTGGAACAAGCCAGACACTTGATTGTTATAATCGCATCCAGTTTCTGTTTCATGAATTTCACCATTGGCATCTTCTACTGTCTTTTGCTCCCATTGAAAATCAAATCCATCCCTTATCGTTTTGCTCTCGGCGCTGATTGCAACAGGCTGTAACGCACTTTCTGGTACATCAGATAAATGATCGATGAAATTGCGGAGGGACTTGCGGATGAAATTACGAAATGAGAACATTACAATCAGCACAAAAATCAACACTAACACACATATGATGCCTCGGTGATGAATGGCCACGTTTTCTTTACCCATAGTTATTATCGTACCTTTTTTATACAGCAATTTTGCAGATATGCCACAGACGCTATTTTAGCATACTGCTTTTTGAAACGATGCAACGTACCCGGTGTAGAAATTCACTGCGATCCTGTTACGACTGCGATAAACAAGCGCTTGAACAGCACCATCATACTCCGCCTTTTTGACTCTCAAGCTCTGCCTTCAGCGTGTTGTAGCCGTCCTCCATTAGAGTATTGCCGCAAAACTCATATCTCGGGCAATCTTCACTCCTTGCAACAGCTTACAAATTATAAAAAGGCAAAGTGTTTTTACGGATTGAAAAACAGCTTTCAGCTTTTTTCAGTATGTGTATGACAAATTCAATATACCACTACCATTCAGGGCTGTAAAGCAATTGCAGTTTTCTTTTCGCTCATGTATCCAATCTGCATACATACAGTACGCCATTCGCATCATTATACACAGCCAATGTTAAATTGAACGATGGTCTCTGCAAAATCTCCGCCGGGTCTTGAGTACTTTGGCGATCCAGCAACAAATAGTAGCCGCTTTCGATGCGTGGCACAAGTGGTTTGTCATCATCGTCCGTCAAATATGGTCCCCATGTCCAAATTCCCTCTGTACTTTCTTGCGTCACTCCATACAACAGCGTTTTGGTTGTTTGATCCAACGGAAATGCTTGCCAACCAATTGCTTTCGTAATCTCTTGTGCAGTTTCGTCGTCTAACTGTAATGCTACACAGGAAATGCCATCACCATGAAATCCTCCATGCGTATCCATTTCTGAGATCAGCTTAGCATTGGTAACATTGATGCCGATTTCTTCTGAAATCTGCCTTTGCAACGTTTTGCGTCCACTTATCAAAATTCCAAGTGCCAGTACAAGACACACCGGCAATATCCATCGCTTACTCATGTGTTATGTACCTCCTGTATTACATTATTCAAGAAATCCGTACTTGGGCGCCTTTTACCGTAATCAGCATTTCGCTATCTTCTGTGGTAGGATTCATCGCCGACACACCAATTTTGTACCAGATACCTTTTTCCACCTGAAATTCAACCGGAACGCCCGGTGTGAGGTATGTCGGTTCGCAATCCTCGCCCTGACCATCCACCGCTTTTAAGAACACTTCACCGTCCTGCATTCCTTGCTTTGCCATGACTGTGATCGTTTTTCCGGTCGCTGCTACTTCCGTTTCCGAATAAGAAAATTCACTCTCATTGCCTGCTGGAATCCTAACTGTTACATCATATTCTTTGCCGCACCCTGTCAAGCACAAAACCAGCATAAATGCCAACACCCATATACGTTTCATTTTGTTCACT
>RCNH01000312.1_pt1 | contig 30510 bp, 29 predicted proteins | sample 2041161 | NCBI WGS metagenome assembly RCNH01 (sample SAMN09708215, study PRJNA481090) | Feces metagenome, whole genome shotgun sequencing project. | biome: feces | host: Leptonychotes weddellii | place: Antarctica: Sion Island | collected 2010-03-01 | reverse complement strand
CACTAGCGCCAAAGGCGAGATCAATTCCACACGCTGCAAATTCTTGAGAGAGCCCCCTCTCGTCAAGCTCGGGACGCGTAAGCACACAAATGTCTGCACCCACCTGTTGAGCGAGATCTAGGAGCTCTGCACTGCGACTATGGGCAGATAGGGCAACAATTTGAAGCTTATCTGCGTGTTGAAGCACAACATCAATGGCCTGCGTACCAATAGAGCCAGTAGCACCTAGCAGGGCTATACGCTTTTTAGAAGACATAGGGGATGCAACCTCCTGCTGTTAATAAGATGGCTGCTGATGCAAGGACCAAAAATACTGAGTCACAGCGATCAAGTAGGCCACCATGACCAGGCATGATGGTGCCGGAATCTTTAAATCCTGAGTTTCGCTTAATACGGCTCTCAGCCAGGTCTCCCAAAACACCCATCAATCCACTGGTAATGCCAAAGGGAATGGCAAGAGCAAGAGGCATGGTAACCCCAGGAATAAGGGTCATAAGGGACCATACGCAGACAGAGCCCAGAAGGCCTGCGAAAAAGCCCTCCCAGCTTTTCTTAGGTGAGGTACGAGGAGCAAGCTTGTGGCGTCCAAATTTTGATCCTACCAGGTAGGCAAAGGAGTCATTAGCCCAAACACTCATAAATACAAGTAAGAGCAGAATGCCGCCATAGGGCTCAGGCAGGGAGCCACGAATAACAACGCCACCCGAGAGCAAGAGTCCACAGTAGGCAGCACCAAAAAAGCTTACACCCACATCAGATATGCGAGCGCGTTGCCAAAAAACATACCAAACAAGCAAGACCAAGAGCAAAAGGGCTGTTACAACCAAGGCTCCTGATAGACCTGCAAAAAACATACTTACAGGGTAGGCCATGGCACCAAGGATGCCTAAGGTTTCGTTAGGAAGCTTGGCATCAGAGCGGAGCATGTAATAAAACTCACCAGCACAAATGCCCGCAAGCACCATAAACATAAGAACACTTGTGTAACCATTGATCAATATGCATAAAAAGGTACCTACACCATATACGGCAGCCGTACGCGCGCGCACCTGTAAGTTAGAAGGATTGCGCCAACGCTTAGGTGTCTTATCTAAGAAAAACTGTTTAATCTGATCCATTTATCCTACACCGCTCCAAAACGACGTGAACGCTGCTGAAAGTCCAGCAAGGCGCGTAAAAATTCATAGCGATCAAAATCAGGCCACATAAGCTCAGTTATATAGAGCTCTGAATAGGCAATTTGCCATAGTAAGAAGTTAGAAATACGCTTCTCCCCACTTGTGCGAATAAGCAAGTCGGGGTCAGGTGCATCAGAGGCGTAGAGTGCAGAGGCAATATCTTCAAGCGTAAGCTGTGTACGCTCGCCTGTTTGCTCAAAGCGCTCAAGAGCTGCGTCCAGGCAGGACTGAGCAGCGTCAACGATTTCTTGACGGCCGCCATAGTTAAGAGCAATAAGCAAGGTCATACCTGTATTATCCCGCGTAAGCTCCCAGGCCTGATCAAAGGCCTCGCGAGTCTTGCGAGGTAGGTCTTCTGTGTGACCAATAACGCGTACACGCACCCCTTCTGCATGAAGCCCTTCAACTTCTGCCAAAATAGTTTTGGCAAAAAGGTTCATCAATCCCACAACTTCTTCGCGGGGACGCTTCCAGTTTTCTGAAGAGAAGCTATAGAGAGTAAGATAGCGCACACCCAGATCGGATGCGGTACGAATAGCCTCACGAACTGCATGAATGCCGGCCTTGTGGCCTTCTAGACGATTCTTCCCTCGAGCCTGAGCCCAGCGACCATTGCCATCCATAATAATGGCAACGTGTGCCGGAACGTGCTCAGGAACAAGTACGGCAGGGTCAATCCCTGCCGGTGCTTGTGGAAATATATCTTGTATGGACTTGGTAAACATAAGCCTTAGATTTCCATTACTTCTTCTTCTTTTTTCTTGAAGAGCTCATCAACACGAGCTACATACTCGTCGGTGAGCTTCTGAACGGCAGCTTCAGCACGACGTGCATCGTCTTCAGAAATCTCGCCTTCTTTATCCAACTTCTGGATTGCATTGTTAGCATCACGACGGGCGCCACGTACTGCTACGCGGGCATCTTCTGCAAAGGCCTTGCAGTCACGAACCAAGTCACGACGACGCTCTTCGGTGAGCTGAGGGAAAGGAAGACGAATGCAGTTGCCGTCGTTTGATGGGTTTACACCCAAGTCGCTTTCGATAATGGCCTTTTCAATGCCACCCAAGCTAGCCTTATCCCAAGGTTCGATAACCAACATATGTGCATCAGGAGTCTTGATGGCAGCCATCTGGTTAACAGGGGTTGGCACACCGTAGTAGTCAACCTTAACACGGTCGAGAATCATTGCATTAGCACGACCGGTACGTACTGAAGCAAAGTTGTTATTCAAAGAGCCAAGAGCCTTTTCCATCTGGGCTTTTACAGACTCCATAATTTCGTCTACCATTGCATTCCTTTCGCTGATGACGTGATTGTTTGCCCGCAGGGGGACTTTTAGTATCTCACACAACTGTATTTCATGAGCTTTAACATATATAGTTTTTAGGTTAACGCCCTACTTAGTTTAAAACTTGAGAGCAGCCTAAGTTGGTTGACTTCTTGAGTCCTATGACACCGTGGTGCCAATATTTTCGCCCTTGAGGGCTCGATTGATGTTGCCAGGGGTCATCAAGTCAAAGACGAGCAAAGGCAACTGGTTGTCCATGCACAAAGAAACTGCTGCAGAATCCATAACATGCAGGCCCTGAGAGAGAATCTCTAGGTAGCTGATTTCCTCATAGCGCACAGCATCAGGATGGGTAACAGGATCTGCATTATAAATGCCATCAACCTTGGTAGCCTTCATAAGGCATTCTGCATTGATTTCACAGGCACGTAGAGCTGCCGTTGTGTCGGTGGTGAAGTAGGGGTTACCCGTACCGCAGGCAAAGATAACTACCCTGCCCTTTTCCAAATGATGGATGGCGCGGCGGCGAATATAGGGCTCAGCAACCTGGCGCATTTCAATGGCGCTCATAACACGGGTAGGAATGGAATGACGCTCAAAGGCATCCTGAAGAGCAAGGGCATTCATGCAGGTAGCCAGCATGCCAATGTAGTCTGCCTGGGCACGATCCATGCCTTCGGCCGATCCAGACATTCCGCGGAAGATGTTGCCGCCACCAACTGTGATAGCAAGCTCAATGCCAGCGTCTACAATTTCCTTAATTTCGCCTGCAAGGGTTTCCACAACCTTAGGATCAATGCCATAGCCAGTATCGCCCATCAAGGCTTCACCGGAAAGCTTTAACAGTACCCGTTTGTATTTATAGTCTAGGCCCATCTATATACCTTTCTGGACGCGTCTCGCAACACTGCGTCCGGCGGGATTAGTATCTATTTCTAACATTTTATAATAACGCAAAATACGAGCATTTCATAAGCCTAAAGTAAAACTTATGCTAATTCACAAGAAACGCCAAAGCGCCCAGCAGCACTCACGCGGCTAGCTGGACGCTTTTGATTAAGAGAGACTCTAGTCAAAGAGCTTCTTCTTTTCTTGTTTTTGTGGCATTTGGATCTGAAGATGTGCACCACTTGCATCAAGCACAGCGTCTATTTCTTCAATAGATCCATCGCGATTTATCTCAAGGGTCAAGCTATCTCCTGGATTGATAGAGCGAATTGCTAATACCAAATCAGAAGCCGAGTTAATACGCTTACCATTGCACTTGGTGATAATATCGCCTACTTCAATACCTGCATTATCAGCAGCAGAATCTTCTGTCACTGAATTTACATAGGCACCAAAGTCGCTCGACAGATTAAACTGAGCTGCCACCTGCTTGTTGACTGTCACAACCGTAACCCCCAGTTGAGCACGGGTAGGAGTTTTGCCATCGATCAAATCCTTAGCAATGCCAAGGGCGTAATCAACAGGAATAGCAAAACCAACGCCGGAATAGCCACCGGACTGAGAGGTGATCATAGTGTTGATACCAATAAGCTTGCCATTCTTGTCTACCAAGGCACCACCTGAGTTGCCGGGGTTAATAGCTTCCGTTTGGATCATATTGATGTAGTAGGCAGTTCCTGCCTCACTTTCGAGAACCGACGAGCGGCTGGTGGCAGATACGATGCCTGTTGCAACCGATTGTTCAAGACCATAGGGAGAACCAATGGTCATAACCCACTCACCTACTGTGAGATCTGCCGAACTACCCAAATCTATGGCTTCAAATTCGCCTTCGATTTTAAGAACGGCAATGTCACTTGAAGGATCTTGGCCAACAAGGCGGGCGTCGTGATGTTCGCCGTCAGAAGTGCTCACAGAAAACTTTTCTCCACCTTCAACAACATGATCGTTGGTTAATACATAGCCGTCAGATGAAATAATAACACCACTACCAAGACTTGATTGCTCTAAGGTATCAGCGTCTCCCTGACCACCACCAAAACCTCTGAAGGGGTTTTGAGCAGGTGTTTTATACACATCAATACCTACAACAGAAGGCAGGGATTTTTGGGCAACCACTTCAGCCAAATCTACATCTTCACCCTGAGCTGCGATAACACTTGGTTCTGAACCGAGGGATACAAAATGATAGCCAAAGCCACCCATCAAGGAGGCTAAGATAAAGTACAAAATGGTAACTACAAGACCCGAAAGGGCGCCATACATAGAAGCAGTACGAATAAGCTTTTTGCGCTCTGGATCCTGTGGCGCATGAGCCTTTTTCTGAGGATTAGGACCATGCTCGCCTTGATGAGCCTGGTGCTGAGCATAGGCCCTATGCGTGTGAGGCATGCCAGCAGGAGGAATAGGGGCTGTGGCGCTCAAGTGATCGCGCGCGGCCTGCTGATCTTGGATATGTTTTGCATGGAGGTCTTCTGCGGCAGGACTCATGGGTTCCGTTGGAGCTCCATTACTATAGGCAGCAAAACCGTCCTGCAGGGATTGATTTCCATCAAGCTTAGGCGAATAGGATCCTGGAGGAATGGGAGCGCCTGGTCGGCGAGAGTGCTCAACTTGTGACGAGGGAACATCATCCAAAGGCTGCGTTGCTTCGTGGCTTATGGGAGAAGCTGCAACATAGGGCTTAGCAGCAGCTGCTGCTGCATTTGCACTCAGAGCGCAAGAGCGAGTCGGTGCTGTATTGCCTACCTGCGTATCACGAGCAGCCTTGTCTGTATCAACAGTCGAGCTGATTGCCTCGCTAGAATCATTCTGGGAGCCAGCGTTTGCGTTTATAGCTTCGGTAGCTCCAAAGTCTGGATCACCCGACTCCTGTGTTGGTCTTGAATTATTCATGTTCTTATACCTCTCATATACGAATACATGTTATCAATCGTCTGTGCTTACATTTTCTCACACGTTAGCATGAGCTCCAAGAAGTACAAGTTGTACGGGCAGAATAGTTACGCGTTTGTCACTTGGAGCTAGCTAGGTAACGATGTCTGTAAACAAATAAGCAAAACTCGTACAAAGAAAAATTTACACTATAGGTATACTAATCAAGAGATGTTCGTAGAATGCACATGGTAAGGAGTAGAGCCTATGCAGTTATCAGGACTTATTCGCCTCGGAGAAGACAATCTCGAATATACCCGTGAAGTAGCCAACATGATGGGCGAGAGTTTTTTGGAAGAAAACTGGACCGCAACCCTGTTTTCCGCCCTTACGCAGGCCGGCGTTTCAGACGAGCGTATCTTGGCCATTTCTCAGGAGCTTATCTATAACGACTTTTTAGCAGGCAGTGCCTTTGGCTGCGCCTACGCCCTGCCAGAGGCTGCGGCAGCTGCTGGGGTATATAGAAAATCAGAAATGGGAGATAAGCACTGGGCACACTACGAGGACATTAGCTTTGAAAACCTTGCAAGCAGTTTTTTATCTGCAGAAGAAAAGGCCCTTTTAGAAGCACAGTCTGAGCGTATGGCTGCCATCAGCATTTTTGACTGGGAAGAAGACCATGCTGCCGGCAGGGACTTCTTACATATGTACCTTCTTGGTGTAAATGTTACCAGTCGCAAATCAGGCGCCTTTAGAAGGCTTATAGAGCCCATCTTTGCTCTGGCTGACGAAGAAGGCATTGACTGCTATCTTGAAAGCTATTCTGAACAGCTTGTTTCCTTGTATGAGTATTTCGGATTTAAAACAATACAGACATTTAGCGATCCATCGTTTACTATTAAGGAATACTGCATGGTGCGCACACCTCACACTGCGTACTAGGCCTTTATACCAGCTATAAGCCCGTATACTAAGAAAGAGAAGCCCTATGGACACCCTGACCACCATTCTTGACATTTTGGAAGAAAAGCAAAATATTGACCCTTCCGAAGTACATGGCGATTCCAGCTTTGACTCTCTCAACATTGACTCTCTAGATATGGTAGAGCTCATGTGTGAAGTTGAAGATCGCTTCGACATTGATTTTGGCGAGCCAGAAGGTCTTGAAACTATTTCAGATCTTGTTGACTACCTGGATTCCCTTCTTTAAGAAGGCATCGTTCAACACACAGCTACACCAGGATACCTACTAAACCCCCTTGAGCATAGAGCCACTACATAGGATAGCTCGCGAGAGATCTTCCACGACTATCACCTAAGGCTCCCTGCGATGCTCAAGGGGGTTTTCTTATATACGTGGACCCTCTCTTATAGGCTTTCCTTGAAAAGGATACCTATAAGAGAGGGTCCACTACTGTATAGTTTTTGTTTTGGTGTACAAGGGCTCATGTAAGGCACATTCTTATGCGATATGAGCTAACTGCACTTGAGGCAGTATACGCTCATGCCTCCTATGCCTTTGACGACAGACCTAGGTTTAGGCCTTCGCCTCAAAGCGCTTGCAGAGGGATGTGTAACTTAGGCCTAGATCAATAAATTCTTCCAGACTCAAGGATTCACCTCGGCGTTTGGCATCTATGCCAGCTGTCTCAAATAACTCAGGCAGATGTTCAGCCACATAGGCGCCGAGCTCTCCCCTGCCAGAGAAATATGTCTTACAGGAATTTGAAAGCGTCTTGCGCCTGTTGGTAAAGGCGGCATCGGCCATGGTGCATACCTGCCTGCGCTCAAAGGCAGAAAGCTTAGCAGCACGGCCCTCACTTCTCCTATCAAGCCTTATTACAGCTGAATCAACGCGAGGTGGTGGGAAAAAGTTTTGAGGGCCCACTTTAAATCGGCCTGTGACCTGGGTGTATAGAGAAAGCTTTACTGTATAGGCACCGTAGTTTTTAGTACCTATGCTCGCAGCAATGCGATCTGCCACCTCGGCCTGAACCATAACAGTAGCGCTCTCTAAGCTCTCAAAGTCTTGGAAGTACTGCAAAATAAGAGTGGCTGCAACAGCATAGGGTAGGTTAGACACCCACTTATTGGGGTATCGCACACCATCAGCCATCTCGTGCGCTATGTCGGACTCTACAAGATCAAGAGCATCTTTTTCTACTAAGGAAAAGCTATCCTCCCACTGCTGGCAGGTTTCTGCCAAAACCTGAGGCAGGTCAGAGTCACGCTCAATAGAGCGAACAAGGCTCGCGTGCTGCAGAAGACCCACCGTTAGGGTGCCGATACCAGGGCCTACTTCGAGTACATAATCGCCTTCTTGCACATCAGAAAGCTCACAGATTTTAGCAATAATGGCATCATTGACCAAAAAGTTTTGCCCAAGGGCTTTTTTGGTTGCTAGGCCAAAACGCTGCAACACCTTGCGCGTTGTAGAAGGATTTGCCAAATAGGATACGGCGGTCATAGGTCTCTTTTCTTAATGTAAGGGCTCGAGCTTGGTACAGCTTGGACAAGGTTTGCATGCTCGCGTTGCCAGGCTGTTGGAGGACGATTAAGAAGTCCCAAGGCATTGGCATATACCTGCTCGAGCATCTCCCTTCGATCACTCCCTGGCATCTGGGAGCGAGCCTCCGCTATGGTCTCAGCCGTAAAAATTGTATGAGCAGGAGTACAGTCCATACCACGCATGGGCTCGGGTGTCATATAGGGCGAATCAGTTTCGGTGACCAGTTGATTAAGCGGAATATGAGCTGCAGTTTCACGCAGGGGGTCAAAGCGCTTAAAGCTCACTGCCCCACCCAAGGCCAGATAGCAGCCTGCATTGATCCACGGATCTGCCTTATCCTTACCGAGGGCAAAACAGTGCAAGAGCACACCAGATGCAGGAAAGCCTTCTTGGGTCAGAATGTCGAAGGCCTCTTCATGGGCGCTGCGCAGATGTAATACCAATGGCAACTCAGTTTCATGAGCAAGCTGAATCTGGCGGCGAAAAACGCTGCGCTGCACATCACGAGGAGAATTGTCATAGTGATAATCCAGGCCAACTTCGCCAATAGCTGAAACGCGCGGGTCTGCCAAAAGGCGGCGCAATTCCCGCTCCATAGCGTCGTCAAAGTCGCGGGCATTATGGGGATGACAGCCTGCAGCTATACGCACCATGGGAGCATCTGAGGAACAAATAAGCTGGGTAACATTCTGAATTTCGGCTCGCTCATCAGCTGCATACTGCTGGCGGGTTTCTTCTAACACGTGGGGCAGCAATTCTTTAGCTGATTGCTGCCAAGAATCAAGCTCATCAAAAGTTCGCAGATAGTTTTGTTCTGCAGGATCGGCCACGGTACACACAAAGCCAAGGCCCCAGGCTGCACAACGGGCAAGCTCAAGACCTGGATCTTTAAAATTATCCAGGTGAGCATGGGTGTCTGCCACGGGGGCCTCAAGGCGAGGTGTGGGCGGCGCCACCAGGCGGGTCTTGCCGTGGCGGCGTTTTTGCCTAAAGCAGGCATCATACCAGGCGGCATCGGTAGCATCCAAGGCCGCCTGGCCTTCTTCTTTATATTCAGAAGCTTCCATTACCGGCATATCTCCTAGTCAAAGGAAAGCTCGATAGCATCAGCATCAAGACGAGGGAACAGAGGATCGCCCTTTTCTACCTCGTTGCCAAAAGGCAGCTGACCCCATACGCTTGCTGCCTGAATATCATTCAGATCATCCAGACTGCCCAAGGACAGGCGATTGAATACCTCAGCAGACGTGCGTGGCATGAATGGTGCCATAAACAGGGCGATGATACGAATAGCCTCAAGAGCGTTATAGATAACAGCAGCAAGTTCATCCTGGGTTTCTGGATTCTTTGCCAAATTCCAAGGTGCAGACTCTTCTACATACAGATTTACACGACCAGCCAGCTTTTGCACACAGGCTGCAGCACCCGTAAAATCAACACGAGCCATGCAGGCGTCATATTCTGCATACAAATCCTGGGCAATGTCTGCCAAAGGATTTTGCTCAGCCCCAGCAGGAGCTACAGGAACCTTACCATCAAAATACTTGCCAGTCATATTGAATACACGAGAGCACAGGTTACCCCAGGTGTTAGCTAGGTCAGCATTGTATACCTGTACCATACGTTCGATAGAAATGGAGCCGTCATGACCAAACTGAACATCACTCATGAAGTAGTAACGATAGGCATCTACGCCAAACAGTGCAACCAAATCGGCAGGCTTTAAGGCATTGCCCTTAGACTTGGACATTTTCTCACCCTTGGTCAGCAAGAAGCCATGACCAAATACTGTGTGTGCAATAGGAAGACCAGCAGCCATTAACATGGCAGGCCAAATTACACAGTGGAAGCGTGTAATGTCCTTACCTACAAAGTGATATTGCATAGGCCAGCGCGCATCAAATTCACCTGGGCGATTGTCGTCAGCATAGCCAATGCCAGTAAAGTAGGCCAACAAGGCGTCAGCCCACACATAGGCTACATGACCCTCGTCAAAAGGCAGGGGCACGCCCCAGTCAAAGGTGGAGCGTGAAATAGAAAGGTCCTGAAGGCCTCCTTTTACAAAGCTTACGATTTCATTCTTACGCGTCTCGGGGCGAATGAAATCAGGGTTCTCTTCGTAGAAGGCAAGCAGTTTATCCTGGAAGTCAGATAGCTTGAAGAACCAGTTTTCTTCTCCAGATGCACGGCGCACTGGACGCTTGCAGTCAGGGCAGATGAGCTCATCTTCTTCATTCTTTTCAAGATCAGACTCGTTGTAGTAGGTTTCTTCATGAACGCAGTACCAGCCTTCATAGGCACCCTTGTACAAATACCCTGCCTCATAGAGCTTGGTCCAGAAGTCCTGAACAGTGCGCGTATGACGCTCTTCAGTGGTGCGCACAAAATCGGTGTAGGTAATATCCAGCATGTCCCAGGCTTCTTTAAAAGGAGCAACCATGGAATCACACCAGGCCTGAGGGCTCAGACCATTCTTTTCAGCAACTTCTGCTACCTTTTGACCGTGCTCGTCAAGGCCGGTGACAAACGCAACATCATAGCCATTCATGCGCTGATAACGTGCTACCGTGTCAGCTGCAATGGTGGTATAGGCCGTGCCCAGGTGTGGGGCTGCATTAACATAATAAATGGGGGTGGTAAACGAATACGTACCTTTAGACATGTGATCCTCTTTCTACCGCACCGCTCATGATGCCGTGACGGATTGCTGGATAGCTAAACTTGATTGAGCTTGGCGCTATTGGCCAAGCGTACAAGCCATACTGCATATGTTCTTTTACATATGGAACCTATTCTATCAGGAAACCAGTAGGCAACGGCTGCTTGGTCGGGCAAAATATAGAAAAACGAAAGATTTTAGGACGTATATCTACCAACACAGGCATAGGATGAACAGCTGATAATTTATACAATTAGAGTCTATATATTCCTATCTTTCAGAAACCTTACCTATATCTTGTGTTCTTCTTAGTATAATATGTGCAAATAGTGAATAGAAAACTGCCAAATTTTGCCATATAGGCAAACTAATGTACACTGAATTATACGTATCTACGTAATTTGTAACCGATCTGGCGGCTGTAGCGATAGTTGCGGGGTGTGTGAAAGTGCTGCCCGCAATACTCCATCGCTACTCAGGTTCGATGTGTCGCTGACTCCATGTCTTCCCGCATGCGTCGCACAGGTTCGCACCGCCCAGGAGAAGTATGAAAGCACTACGTCGTGGTACGGGCGTGAGTTTTTCCCTAGTGCTTGCCTTAAGCGCTACACTCTTGCCTCTATCCACCCCTCATGTCTATGCAGACGAGCCCACAGCTCCGCCTGCGACAGAACTTCAGCTTAGGCTTGAAGAAACTGCCAAGGCTTATAACGAAGCCGTGGCAGCATCAGAGGAAATTGAAAGTCAGATAGATGAAACGCAGTCACGCATTCAAAGCATTGCTTCCCAACTGCCTGACCAAGAAAAACGCAGCATCCATGCCATTCGAGCTCATTACAAATTTAACAACGAATCCGATCGGCTCATGGGAATGCTTTTTCAGTCGAAAAATCTAACTGAGTTTATTACCACCTTTGATTATTTGAGCATTATCCAGATGCGCAATCTTGACCAGATGAAGCGTCTTGTTAAGCTCAAAACAAATCTTGAAGAAGAAGAAGCTACGCTTATGAGCGAAAAGCGCGATGCCGATGCTAAAAAGCAGCAGGCAAAAGAAGCGCTTGAAGCTGCTGAAGAAGCTCGTCGAGAAGAGCAGCTTCGTGTAGAACGTGAGCTAGCTGAAGCTCTTCCTGTTGCTCAAGAATTTATTGCCGAGGCCCAGGCAAGTGCTGCTGAGGCCATCCCAAGCAATCCTCTTCCCGAGCGCGTATCCCTAGAAACCCCCCGCGAGCAGTTTATTGACGAATGGGGACGCCGCATCGACGCCTACCTACAAGGTTCTCCCCTGTCAGGTAAGGGTCCTGTCTTTGCAGCTGCAGCCTGGGATAATGGCGTTGACCCACGCTGGTCACCTGCCATTTCTGCAACAGAGAGTTCACGAGGGGCTCACTGCTTTAGGCCACACAACGCCTGGGGCTGGGGTCAGTCTAGCTGGAACTCATGGGATGAGGCAATTTATGCTCATGTCAACGGCTTGAAGCGTATCTATGGATACAGCATCACGCCACAGGCAGCCATGAAATACTGCCCTCCTAACTATGTACACTGGTACACCTACACGCTCTCACAAATGGAGCGCATCTAGATTAAAAAAGCCAAGCTCACGCTTGGCTTTTTTTGCGTTCTGGGTATGTTGTGTTACGTAAGAGCATCCTACAACAAGCTCGAGGCGACCCTAGGAGGAAAGTCCCATAGCTTGTGTCAGCAGCGTCACTTACATCCCGATTGCTTGTATTTAGATTTGTGGGGCAGATTAGGCTTAAACAACCATTTTTAGCTACTGAGGGTGCGCTGTGTCTTGTGATATAAGGTAGCCTAAGCATGTTGCCTAGATTAGCTGTGATTAGATGTATGGTGCAAGCTAGGCCTTTGCAAAAGCTTTGCCTACCTACGGATTAGTGATTTTTCAGGCCCTGCACAACATGGGAGACGTCCTACTTTCATCTCCTCAGTACTTATAAAACTATAAGCCCCCTTCCCTCGCCTTCTATGCATAGAAGCAGGGTGCATAAACTCTGCCCATACACACAAAAAGACCTCCCCGAATGGGGAGGCCTTTGTAGTACTAAAGAATAAACCTTAGTTAGCTGCGAAGAGCTCGATGGTCTGGCCTTCAGCCAAAGTAACCATAGCCTTCTTCCAGGTGCGGGTCTTGCCTACCTGGTAGCGTACACGCTTTGGCTTGGACTTAACATTCAAGGTGTTAACTTTAACAACCTTAACGTCGAAAATAGCCTCAATAGCCTGAGCGATTTCAATCTTGTTGGACTTCTTTGCTACCTCAAAAGTATAAGTACCATCAGCAACAAGATCATAGCTATGCTCGGTAATAACCGGGCGAATGATAACCTCGCGAGGATCCTTCATTATGCGAGCACCTCCTCGATGCGAGCCAAAGCGTCAGCGGTAAATACGAGAGCTTTGTTGTCAATCAATTCATAGGTGTTGGATTCCGCTACAGGAATAATGTTCACCTTAGGAAGATTGCGGAAAGAAAGGTATGCGTTTACGTCGTCGTCAGCAACAACAACAGTTACACGGCCGTTCAAATCCAAAGCCTTCAAGAAAGCAGCAGCTTCCTTGGTGGATGGCTTTTCAAAACCAAAGGTATCTACAACGAACAACTCGCCGTCTGCCAATTTAGCAGAGAGAGCAGAACGCATAGCCAACTTAACAACCTTCTTGTTTACGCGGAAGGAATAGTCGCGTGGGTGTGGACCGAATACGGTAGCACCGCCAGCCCACTGAGGAGCGCGGATGGAACCCTGACGTGCATGACCGGTACCCTTCTGCCTCCATGGCTTACGGCCGCCGCCACGTACATAGCTGCGGGTAAGCGTGTTATGAGTGCCCTGACGCCAAGCAGCACGCTGAGAGCGAACTACTTCGTGCATGGCAGGAATGTGTGGCTCGATGCCGAAAACAGCAGCGTTGAGATCGCGAGTTTCGACCTGTTTGCCACTCCTATCCTTAACTTCAATACTTGCCATTATGACTTACTCCTTGGAATCTATTTAGCCAAACGAACGCGAACAGTTGCGTTCTTGCCACCAGGAACAGCACCCTTAACCAAGATAAGGTTCTGCTCTTCGTTTACTTCAACAACCTTGAGGTTTTTGGTGGTCACGGTGTCAACACCCATGTGACCAGGTAAGCGAAGGCCCTTGAATACGCGAGATGGTGTTGCACACTGACCAACAGAACCAGGGGCACGATGGAAGTGAGAACCATGTCCACCAGGACCACCCTTGAAGTTGTAGCGGCGCATAACACCTGCGAAGCCTTTACCCTTAGAAGTGCCGGTTACGTCAACCTTAGCAGCTTCAGCAAAGATACCAACAGTAATCTCATCGCCAACATTGTATTCAGAAGCGTCGTTTACACGAACTTCGCGAAGGTAACGAGCTGGAGCAACACCCTGCTTTGCAAAGTGACCTGCCATTGGCTTGTTTACTTTCTTTTCTTTGATCTGTCCAAAACCGATCTGTACAGCATTGTAGCCGTCAGTTTCTGCAGTTTTTACCTGGCAGATGTGGTTAGGAAGAGCCTGAATAACAGTAACGGGAACCAGGTCGTCATTCTCGTTGAAAACCTGAGTCATACCGATTTTTTTACCGTAAATAGTGTTCATCATTATCCAATCACACCCTTACAGTTTGATTTCGATATCAACGCCAGCCGGAAGATCCAAACGCATCAAAGAATCAACCGTGTTTGGAGTAGGCTCCAAAATGTCGATCAAGCGCTTGTGTGTGCGCATCTCGAACTGTTCACGAGAGTCTTTATTTACGTGTGGTGACTTGATAACGCAATACAAATTGCGCTCGGTTGGCAGCGGGATAGGTCCGGAAACCTTAGCACCCGTTTTCTGAGCGGTATCTACAATGAGCTTAGTGGACTGATCCACGATCTCATGATCATACCCCTTCAAGCGGATGCGAATCTTCTGATTAGCCACTTGTTATACCTCCATATTGCTTAAGCGATTACACACAGGTAAGACCTATGCCTGACCGCCAGCTTTGCTAATGATTTCGTCTGCAACGTTTTTAGGAACTGGTTCGTAAGAATCGAACTGCATGGTGTAAGATGCACGACCCTGGGTGGTAGAACGAAGGTCGGTTGCATAACCAAACATTTCGCTCAAAGGCACCTTAGCGCTAACGATCTTTGCGTTACCGCGATCGCCCATGCCCTGAATCTGACCACGGCGTGAGGAGAGGTTACCCATAACATCACCCATGTACTCTTCAGGAGTTTCTACCTCTACAGCCATCATTGGCTCGAGGATAACTGGCTTAGACTTCTTCAAAGCGTCTTTAATTGCCATAGAACCAGCGATCTTAAATGCGCCTTCAGAAGAGTCAACGTCATGATAAGAACCGTCTACCAAGCGAACCTTAACGTCTACAACTGGATAGCCAGCCAAAACGCCAGAGTTCAAAGCCTCCTGGATGCCCTTGTCGATTGGGTTGATGAATTCCTTAGGAATTGCACCACCAACGATTTCGTTGCTGAATTCGTAGCCCTTGCCAGCTTCCTGTGGCTCGATGCTAATAACAGCATGACCGTACTGACCACGACCGCCGGACTGGCGAACGAACTTACCTTCTGCATTGTCTACAGGAATGGTAGCGGTCTCACGGTAAGCAACCTGAGGTTTACCAACGTTTGCTTCAACCTTAAATTCGCGGAGCAAACGGTCAACAATAATTTCAAGATGCAACTCGCCCATGCCAGCGATCAAGGTCTGACCGGTTTCATGGTTGGTAGTTACGCGGAAGGTTGGATCTTCTTCAGCGAGCTTCTGCAAAGCGATGCTCATCTTGTCCTGTTCAGCCTTGGTCTTAGGCTCAACAGCAATGTCGATAACTGGATCAGGGAATTCCATGGATTCGAGAATGATAGGAGCACCTTCGTCGCACAAGGAGTCGCCGGTGGTGGTGTCCTTCAAACCAACAACTGCCAAGATGTCGCCAGCTTCGCAGGAGTCGATGTCAACTCGGCTGTTGGAGTGCATCTGCAACAAACGACCTACGCGCTCCTTCTTGCCCTTGGTTGCGTTGGTTACATAAGAACCAGCAGGGAGCTTACCGGAGTATACGCGGATGTAGGTGAGCTTACCTACAAATGGGTCGGTCATAATCTTAAATGCCAAAGCAGAGAAAGGAGCCTTGGTGTCAGCAGGACGCTCGTCAGCCTCGCCAGAATCAGGATTTACACCCTGAATAGCAGGAATGTCGAGTGGGCTAGGCAAGTATTCAACAACTGCGTCGAGCAATTCCTGAACGCCCTTGTTCTTGTAGGAAGAACCTACGAATACAGGGTTGATCTTGCTGTCGATGGTGCCCTTACGGATAGCTGCCTTCAAGTCCTCAACGGTGATTTCTTCGTCCATGAGAACCTTCTCCATGAACTCTTCGTCGCAGTCAGCTGCTGCGTCTACGAGTTCCTGGCGGCGAGCTTCAGCAATCTCAACAAATTCTGCTGGGATTTCATCCATACGCTCTGGGTGGGTCATGCCCTTGTCGTCAGACTTGAAGTTCCATGCTTCCATGGTAACCAAGTCGATCAAACCCCAGAAGTCATCTTCTGCACCCATTGGAACCTGTGCTGCAACTGCTGGTGCGCCCAGACGGTCACGCATGGTTTCAATAGCGTTGAAGAAGTCAGCGCCTACGCGGTCATACTTGTTGATGTATGCAATGCGAGGTACGCCATAGCGGTGAGCCTGACGCCATACAGTCTCAGACTGAGGCTGAACGCCAGCTACTGCGTCAAATACGGCAACTGCACCGTCGAGTACGCGCAAGGAGCGCTCTACTTCGGAGGTGAAGTCTACGTGGCCGGGGGTGTCGATAATCTGGAGGCGATAGTCTTCGCCGTTGAGCTTCCAGTTACAGGTGGTAGCAGCAGAGGTAATGGTTACACCGCGCTCCTGCTCCTGAACCATCCAGTCCATGGTAGCTGCGCCATCATGAACTTCGCCAACTTTGTGGGTTTTACCAGTGTAGTAAAGAATACGCTCGGTAGTAGTGGTTTTACCCGCGTCGATGTGGGCCATAATACCGATGTTACGCGTATTTTTAAGAGTGTTTTTAGCCATTTGAATATACCGTCCCTTGATTACCAACGATAATGCGAGAATGCACGGTTAGATTCAGCCATCTTGTAGAGGTCTTCACGTTTCTTAACAGAAGCACCGGTGTTCTCTACAGCGTCAAGAATCTCAGCTGCCAAGCGCTCGCGCATGGTGTGTTCTTTACGCTTGCGGGAGAAGTCTACAATCCAGCGAATAGCGAGAGTAGTAGCACGACGGGAGTTAACTTCCATCGGTACCTGGTAGGTAGCGCCGCCAACACGCTTAGGCTTTACCTCGAGGGTTGGGCGAACGTTATCCATAGCTTTTTTGAAAACAGTGAGAGCATCTTCGCCGGTCTTTTCGGCAACAATGTCAAATGCACCGTAAACGATGTTCTCAGCAACGGATTTTTTACCGTCAAGAAGAACTTTGTTGATCAACTGAGTGACCATACGGTTGTTGTAAACTGCGTCGGGTTGAACTTCGCGACGTACAGCTCCTGAGCGACGACTCATGTGCGTCTTCCTTTCGATTCTGCGTGCTTCGAAGCTACTCGGATAGTAGCTCATTAGACCTTATAGTGGCCCGCACGACTTATGTAACAACTAGTTCTTAGGGCGTTTTGCACCATAGCGGCTGCGTGCCTGCTTGCGTGAATCAACTGCAGCGCAGTCGAGAGCAGCACGGATAACCTTATAGCGAACACCTGGGAGGTCCTTAACACGGCCGCCACGGATCAATACCATGGAGTGCTCCTGCAAGTTGTGACCTTCGCCAGGAATGTAGGCGGTTACTTCCATGCCGTTTACCAAGCGAACACGGCAAACCTTACGAAGCGCTGAGTTAGGCTTCTTAGGGGTGGTGGTGTATACACGGGTGCATACGCCACGTTTTTGGGGATTGCCCTTCAGAGCCGGAGTCTTAGACTTTTGAACCGACGTCTGACGGCCCTTGCGGACCAACTGATTGATAGTAGGCAAATCTATTCTCCTTTTTCCACTTGATAGCCTAGCCTGCAATAGCCCATCAAAGAAGTTTCTCTCGCTGCGACACCGTGCGCGTTGTGCAGAAGCTTCTTTTCAGGGCTATCATCAGGACAGAACTACCTTTTCTGCCTGTCGTTTCAAGGCCAATCGTGAGTTACTGGCCACAAAAACATGCACCTAAGGTAGGTGCGATAAGCAACTTTACCATTGTATGACAAGGAGTGTCAAACGCCACGCATCCGGGCGTATCTATAACAAAAAATGTAAAATGCCTGGTCAGACACACAATAGCTAGCTTTGAGCACTGGAATTGATAATTTCTGCATAAAATATTCAAAACTTATGACACAGGGCTTTATGGCCTTTGCGATGGAGGGCTGTTACTACACGCTTCGAACAAAAAGCTTTCGGGATTTTTCAAACATCCCTTACCTATAGACCTTGTCCCTTCCCTTCTGATGTGTTCACACTCTGCCGCCACTCAAAGGCGCATGTGCTTGAGCGTCAAGGCGTCTATTACGAAAGTAGACACACCAGTTTGCAGCCACGCAGACAACATTAAACAGATACACCCACAACACCCAGGTAATTGATCCCGAAACAAATTTTGCTGCTATGCCAGATATATAGCCAAGACTAATAAGCGCAATAAACTGCCAGCTTGCACCCTTGGCGGTACCTGCTTTGTAACTCTTGTAGGCATTTAGGGGCCAAGAAAGTCCAAAGCAGATAAGCATGCCAGCTTCTAATACATAGGCGAGTTGTTCCATATCGATTGTCACCAACTTCTCTACATCCAAGCTCTGTATACACAAAAAGGCACCTTACATAAGGTGCCTTTAGAATTATGCGCCCAAAATAGGAGCTGCTACTTGCTTTTTACGGCTCAAAACGCCGGCTTTCCAGTCGCCGCCTTTGCTCTTGCCTGTTACGCCAAATACCTTTTGTACCAAAGCGTCGTCACCTTCTACGATAAAGAAGGAGCCTTCTTCCATGATGTCAGTAACCAAAAGAAGGGCGAATTGGTAGTTGTTTTTTTCTACCAAGGAACGCAGGTGGGCACGCATTTCTTCTTCACGAGCCAAAACCTTAGCAGGAGAAACGGTTTCACGCTGGGCGATCAAAATCATGTCATCCCCTACAGGGAATTCCTTGGAGTCGGCGCATACCAAGGTGTCGATGTCCATCTTGTCTTCGCCACCACGACAGTCAAACAAGGAAACACCAAAGTCGCGGAAGTCAACACCAGCAATACCAGCAAGGTAGTCGATGGTAGCACGATCGGTTTCGGTAGCTGTTGGTGACTTTAGGATAACAGTATCGGTAAGGATGGCTGAAAGCAATACGGCAGCCATCTGCTGAGAGATTTCCACATCATACATGCGATAGAGGGCTGTAACGATAGTGGCAGAGCAGCCCCAAGGCATGGTAATAAACTGGATTGGCTTAGACGTAGAGAAGGAGCCGATGCGATGATGGTCAACAACTTCTAAAATTTCAGCCTCTTCAATACCATCTACAGCCTGCTGCATTTCGTTATGGTCAACAAGGATGATTTTCTGACCTGGCTCAACATGGTCGATCAGACAAGGAGCTTCAAAGCCATTCTGCTCGAGAACCCAAGCACTTTCTGCAGGCAGAGGACCGAGGCATACTGCCTTGTACTCCTGCAGTTCTGTATCAGGATTAGCCTCGTGCTCACGAAGAGCGAGGGCATTTTTAAATGCTGTATAGGCTACAACGGAAGAAATTGAATCATTGTCAGGATTTTTATGGCCTACGACCAAAATTGGCTCCATGGCAAACTCCTTTTATCTTTTTACTCGAAGCACTGATCATATACGGTGCTTTTATACTATTCAAACCAATCTATTATACACCGGCTCGTCACTGCGGTGAAAGAGCTTAGATGAGCTTATCCCTGAACAATCGGTGTTTGTTAGACCAGCGATGCGAAAGGCAGGGGTGTACGTATTCTTGCGTAGCATACATGCCCTACATACGATGTTACCACTACCCCCCAATCTTAACGGGGCTGCCGTATGCACTATACGAGCGGGACACATGTCCCTATCGAGGCTTGGGCTACCTATAACAAACCGAGAGGCGCAACTTACGAGAGCTTTACAATAGGGGCAAAGTTTTTCATCAAAGATTTTGTTTGTCCTGTTTTAGCAAAGCGAATCTTTAGAGTGTCCCCATCGACACTCACTACGCGTCCCCGACCAAATACCTTGTGATCGACCGTATCCCCCGGAGCAAAGCTAATCTGGGCGGCAGATTTAACTCCGATATCGCGACTGCGCCTTGGCTCTTCCTTGCGCGAACGGGATCCAGAAGCACTGGAAGTGCCAAAAACACGACCTTGCATGGCCTCAGTACCTGATCCAGCGATACCACGTCGACTCCCCCGCTTTTCCCAGCCGGTACCCGAGTAGCCACGACTCCCCAAGCCTATGGTTTCACGCAGCTCAAGAGGTATTTCATTCAAGAAGCGTGAGGTGGGATTAGAAGAGGTCTGACCGAAGATCTGACGGGTGGCAGCACAGCTAAGATAGAGCTTTTTGCGAGCACGCGTTATGGCAACATAGGCCAAACGCCTCTCTTCTTCAATCTGAGCAGGATCTGTGCGTGTGCGATTGTGTGGGAAAAGACTCTCTTCCATGCCAGCAACAAATACCAGGTCAAATTCTAGACCCTTAGAAGCATGGATGGTCATAAGGGTAACAGCCTGGCCTTCTTCTGCAGCAGCGTCCAAATCTGTGCGCAACGACACCCATTCAATAAAGTCAGACAAGGAGTTGGCTGAGAGCTCTCGAGCAGGAGCCTCAAGAGACGTATCACTCACGTCTTCTACATCAGGGGCAGCATAGCTTGCATCATCTTCTGCATGACTGGCGCAGTATTCATCTACTACTGATAAGAGTTCCTTGATGTTTTCTACTCGAGTACGGGCTTCATCGGTGTTTTCTGCTTCAAGGGCAGCAATAAGACCTGACTTGTCGATAATCATCTCAACTACATCGCGGAGCTCGCCTTCATAGGTAGCTGCTTTTTCGACGAGTTCAACAAAGGATGCGAGTGCCTTGCGCGTAGCGGGCCTAAAGCCCTCATCAAGTAAGGCTTCACGAGCAGCGTCCAAAAAACTTACATTACGAAACGCAGCAAGCTCGCTTATGCGATCAATGGTGGTTTTGCCAATGCCACGACGCGGGACGTTAATGACGCGTTTTGCGGCCACGCTGTCCTGCGGGTTTACCACTAAGGTAAGGTAGGCCATGACATCGCGAATTTCGGCACGATCAAAAAATCGAGTGCCGCCAACGATGCGGTAGGGAACCCCGGCGCGCAGGAGCATGTCTTCGAGCATACGGGACTGGGCATTAGTTCTATAGAACACTGCCATGTCGTCATAGCTAATGCCCTCACCATGGCGCTGTTCAATTTCTGAGGCGATCCAACGACCTTCATCACGCTCGTCAGATGCCATGTAGACAGAAATTTTGTCGCCTTCACCGAGGGCTGTAAAAAGCTTCTTTTCTTTACGCTTTTCATTATGAGCAATAACAGCATTGGCAGCATTCAGGATGGTTGCTACCGAGCGGTAGTTTTGCTCAAGCTTGATAATCTTTGCATTGGAATAATCGCGTTCGAACTCCAAAATGTTTCGAATATCAGCTCCACGCCAGGAATAAATGGACTGGTCATCGTCGCCTACCACCATGATGTTCTTATGCTGTTCGGCAAGGGCCTTGCAAATAACATATTGGGCACGGTTGGTGTCTTGATACTCGTCCACCAAGATATAACGAAAACGTTTTTGATAGGCGGCTAGAATATCTGGGTGGTGTTTAAACAGAAGATGGGTGTAGAGCAATAAATCGTCAAAGTCAAAGGCATTGGCCTGCTTAAGGCGAGCCTGATACAGGGTATAAACCTGGGCTGTTTTTTTGCTCAGCGGATCTTTTGCATCCTGCTCAAACACACTCGGTACTAACAGGTCGTTTTTTGCCTGAGAGATGATGTTACGAATGCTATTTACAGGCCAAATCTTAGGATCCAGTGAGAGCTCTGCCATAACATCCTTGATGAGGCTTTTTGTATCTGAGTCGTCATAGATGGTGAAGTTACTGGTGTATCCCAATACATCAGCATGGGCACGCAAAATACGAACGCACATGCTGTGGAAGGTTGCCACCCACATGCCGCCCGCTGCAGGACCCACCAAGGAACCCAGGCGCTCGCGCATTTCCTTAGCAGCCTTATTGGTAAAGGTGATTGCTAATATCTCCCATGGAGCAACCTGCAAATCCTCAAGTAGGTGGGCGATGCGATAGGTAAGAACACGTGTCTTACCAGATCCAGCACCTGCCAATACCAGCAAGGGACCTTCTGTTGTGAGTACAGCCTCTTTTTGAGGGGCATTTAGTGAATCTATGTCTATGCTCATATCACTCTTTCTTCGTACGTAATTAAACCCGGGGACACGCCTAGGCCTTCGAGAGTCCTTATGTGTATATAAGGGCAAAAAACGGGTGCGTCCTTATAAGGCAAGACGCACCCGATCGTGTGTTACACATATGAAAAGTATCTGACCTAGTTAAGGCCCACACTTCCCTGGCTTATGCTACTAGACAATTTTTTTACCCATGCAGGCGGCGAGCTCGCGAAGCTCGGCCACGAGCAAGGCAAACTGCTCACAGGTAAGCTGCTGAGGGCCGTCTGACAGGGCCTTATGTGGGTCAGGATGTACTTCAATCATCAACGAATCACATCCAACAGCAACGGCTGCGCGCGCAAGAGAAGGTACCAGGTCACGCTGGCCTGCTGGGTGGGATACGTCTACACAAATAGGAAATAAGCAACGCTTATGAATTACAGGAACAGCAGAAATATCGAGGGTAAAACGCGTCGCTGTTTCAAAGGTACGCAGACCTCGTTCGCACAACACAATGTTGTCGTTGCCTTCCATAGTAAGGTAATCGGCAGCAGCCAGCCATTCGTCTATGCTTGCGGCCATACCGCGCTTAAAAAGCACCATCTTTTTTGATTCAGCTGTTACCTTGCCAACATTTTTGAGCAAGGAGAAGTTAGCCATATTACGTGTTCCAATTTGCATGCCATCTACATAGCTATGCACAAGATCGCAGTGCGCTGAGTCTACGACCTCCGTTAAGGTTTTCAAACCAAAGCGCTCGCCTGCTTCTGCCATAATTTGCAAGGCTTCTTCACCAAGACCCTGGAAGGAATGAGGATTGGTGCGGGGCTTAAAGGCGCCACCACGGATCCACGTAAGACCAAGCTCAGAAATGCAGGCAGCTACTTCATTAAATTGCTCAGAAGATTCTACTGAGCAGGGACCTGCGTAAATAGTGATTTCATCACTGCGTGCACCCAAATCAGGTAGGGCTTTGTACTGTTCGCTCATGATAAGGGAATCTCCTTCATTACACGCAGAAGGGCTTCATACAAATCCTGAACATGATCGTTGTACAGCGGGCCGTTTGCTTCTTGGTTTGCAGCAAACACCTTACCCATGATTTCAACTTCACGCTTAGAGTCATATAAACCTGCTCCAACCTGGGGCTTAAGAGCGCGAATTGCCATAGAATGCTCGGCACGCTTATTCAAAAGCGACACTAATTGCTGGTCGATTTCGTCAATGCAGGCACGGTGAGCAGCAATTTGCTCTTCTGCAGGGATATTCGATTCTTCGTTCATAAACCGAAACTCCTTCAGTAGATCGATACTTAAGTTATCTTAGGTTTTTTGACTTATAGATGCTCGATTACAAAGTAGCCAAACACTAGCAAGCCAATAAAAATACGATACCAACCAAAGGCGGTAAAATCGTGCTTTTTAATATACCCCATTAAGAAGGTAATGGATATAAGCGACATAACAAAGGCGGTAATAACACCAACAGCAAGGATGATTAGCTCCATATTGGTCATAACAAAGCCGCGCAGTATAAATTTTGCAAGCTTTACAAGACCCCAGCCGAGCATAATAGGAATTGCAAGGAAGAAGGTGTATTCAGCTGCAGCCTTGCGAGAACTACCGCACAACATGCCGCCAATAATGGTAGCTCCCGAGCGAGACGTGCCGGGAACAATGGCTAAAACCTGAAAACAGCCAATAGCAAGAGCTGTTTTCCAGCCAATGTCTTCAACTTCTTCATAGCGGTACAGCGCCTGTGTGCCTGAGGTAGGATTGTGGGCTGCATGTTTGCCATGTGGCACGAGTTGTTGAGCGCGGCGACGCTGAGAGCGCTCGATTACAATAAAGATTATGCCGTACAAGATAAGCATGGCAGCTACGGTAAGCTTATTGTAGAAATGCTCGTTTACCCAATCATCAAACAACAAACCCACAATGGCAGCAGGAATCACGCCTACAACAACCATGCCCCATAATTTCCACGTTGCCTGTTTTTCATCAGCTGTTTTGCGAGATGAAAAAGGATTGAGTTTATTCCAGTAGAGCAAAATAACAGCTAGAATGGCGCCAAGCTGAATAACAACTAAAAACAGGGCTAAGAATTCAGGACTTACCTGCAAATGAACAAATTCATCAACTAAAATCATATGACCCGTTGAAGAAATAGGTAGCCACTCGGTAATACCTTCGACAACACCAATAAGTAGGGCCTTGAGTACTTCTAAAATCACAACTGCCTCCCCTGCAGCCTTATGTGTACAGTGCCAAGCCGTAAGGGTCTGACCTGGGGCTTACACGATATATGTAGAGAACGGTGGTAAAACTATCAACTCATTGTAGATGAGCTGTGTCTGAGAAATGCGTTGCAAATATGATCTTCCAACTCAATCCCCACAAATTATTCTTTTTCGGTATTATATAAGATAGCAAAAACTATTTGTTTTACAACAAATAAGCGAACATATGTTTGTACTACGAACAAAAAAGGAGCCTACGTGAGTAACCCTAGCCCTGATCAAAAAGTAATTGTTCTTGATTTTGGCGCACAGTATGGGCAGCTTATTGCCCGTCGCATTCGTGATCTGCGCGTTTATTCTGAAATTGTACCTTGCGATATCACCGCAGAAGAAGTTTCACAGATCAAGCCTTCCGCTATCGTGTTGTCTGGTGGTCCAGCAAGTGTCTATGCAGAAGACGCCCCTTCTATTGATCCAAACATCTTGTCCCTTGGCATTCCTGTATTGGGCTTCTGCTATGGCCAGCAGGCTATCACTGTAGCTCTGGGCGGCACCGTAGGTCATACCGAAATTGGCGAATATGGTCCTGCTACCCTACACCGCGATGGCGAGTCTGCCCTTTTGGCAAACACTCCAGCTGATCAAACCATCTGGATGAGCCACCGTGATGCTGTAAGCGAAATTCCTGAGGGCTTTACCATTACCTCTCACACAGACATTTGTCCTGTAGCTTCTATGGAAGATGCTTCCCGCAATATCTATGCCACCCAGTTCCATCCAGAGGTTCGTCATACCGATTATGGCAACGACATGTTAAAGAACTTCCTCTTTAGCATTTGTGGCCTAGAGCCTAATTGGAGCATGGATGACATCATTGAAGAATCTGTTGCTGCCATTCGTGAAAAAGTTGGAGACAAGCGTGTTATCTTGGCTCTTTCTGGTGGCGTAGACTCAAGTGTTGTTGCTGCCCTGTGTTCACGCGCAATTGGCAAGCAGCTCACCTGCGTATTTGTTAACCATGGCCTTCTGCGTAAGGACGAACCTGAGCAGGTTGAAGAAGTGTTCACCAAGCAGTTTGATGTGGACTTTGTTCATGTACACGCTGAAGAGCGCTATGCCAAGCTTCTTGCAGGTGTTACCGAGCCAGAAGAAAAGCGTCGTATTATTGGCACCGAGTTCTGGAATGTCTTCTTTGAAGAAGCCCAGAAACTTGACGGCGTAGAATTCTTGGCCCAGGGTACTATTTATCCTGACGTTATTGAATCTGGTGCTCGTAAAACCGGTGGCAAAACTTCTACCATTAAAAGCCACCACAACTTGATCCCCTTCCCTGAAGGAGTTCACTTTGATTTGATCGAGCCTCTTGATCGCTTCTTTAAGGATGAGGTACGTGCCCTTGGTACTGCTCTAGGCCTGCCTGATTATGTTGTACATCGCCAGCCCTTCCCTGGTCCTGGCCTTGCCATTCGTATTATTGGCGACATTACCGAAGAGCGCCTGACAATCTTAAAGAATGCTGATGCCATTGTTCGTCAAGAATTGGATGCCTACAATGCAGAGCTCTTTGAGCAGACTGGTGAGCGCAACTCTGAGCACAGCGTATGGCAGTACTTCGCAGTATTGCCTGCAGTTAAGTCTGTAGGTGTTATGGGTGACGAGCGCACCTATGCCTACCCTATTATTTTGCGTGCTGTTGAATCAAGCGATGCCATGACAGCTGACTGGGCTAAGCTTCCTTATGAAGTTTTGGCTAAGCAAGCCGCATTGTTGCAGAAGTTCCTGGTGTTAACCGTGTGGCCTACGACATTACCTCTAAGCCACCTGCAACCATCGAGTGGGAATAAAAACCGTTATAGAATACAAAAGACCCGAGAGATCACTCTCGGGTCTTTTTATATCTTGGGTGGAAATGCTTAAAACACAGGAATGGGCGGCTCTTGGCGCAAATTTTTTAAAGGAATCATAAAGATGCAGCTGTATGGAATCTTCAGGAAATAAAAGACATTTAGTTGAACAGAACTGCTGAATTCGGCATAATATTCAGCAGTTACGTACAAGCAGGGAGGGGACAAAAGATGATGAGAATCTTGGAAATTGCAAATAGCGGGAACGGATACGTCACCTCCTCGCAGGTGACTGCAGCGGGAATACCAAGAAGACTTTTAAGCTCCTCTGTTGCACAAGGAAAGCTCGTCCAGATTGACCGTGGCCTCTATGCGCTTCCCGAAACCTGGGAGGATCCACTGTTCATAGCCCAAAGCCGCTTCTCAAAGGGCATACTATCTGACGACACAGCCCTCTTTCTACATGGCCTATCTGACCGTGCTCCATTCGAAATAACCATGACCTTCCCAAGGTCCTACAATACAAAGGCCGCAAGAGAGGCGGGTATCATTTGTCGCACCTGCGCCACTGAGATGCTTAAACTAGGGGAAATCTGCATGACGACACAATATGGAAACACCGTACGTGCCTACGATGCCGAAAGAACTCTCTGTGATATTGTTCGTGGACAAAGAATTATCGATTCACAGATTGTTATTCCAGCAATGCAGAGATATGTAGCAAGCAAAGATCATGACCTTGTTACACTCATGAACTATGCTCGCAAGCTTGGGGTTGAAAAGAAAATCAGGAACTATATGGAGGTGCTCCTGTGAAGACAAAGAATGCGATGCAACTCAAGGCGAGAATCAATATGAAAGCAAAGGAGGCAGGAATACCATCGCAGGCTCTTATGCAAAATTATCTCTTGGAGAGGTTGCTCGTTCGACTATCAAATTCAAAATGGCAGGAAAACGTAGTAATTAAAGGTGGCATGATAATCTCCTCACTTGTTGGAGTTGCCTCACGTACAACCATGGACCTCGACACAACTGTACAAGGATTTGACCTGACTCACGAGTCTGCAGAATCGGTGTTCAGTGAAGTGGCTGCCCTAGCGAGCGATGATGATTGGACCTTTATCTTCACCCGCACCGAGAGCATCCGTGAAAGCGATGAGTATCCAGGGATTCGTGTCTACTTATTAGCAAAGTATCCACCAATAGAGATTCCATTGACTATTGACGTAACCACAGGAGATAGGATTACTCCTGCACCTATCGAATATGAATACCCACTACTCTTCGACGAGGGTTCCATAAGCCTCATGGCATACACACTGGAGACAGTGCTCGCAGAGAAACTGGAGACTATAGTATCGCGCGGAGTGACCAATACACGGCCTCGTGACTTCTATGACATCCACCTATTATGGAGACTACGAAGAGAAGAATGTAATTTAGTCATACTTGGGAAGGCCATCGATGCAACATGCTCAAAGAGAGGTAGTGAAGCAAGGATGACTCATTGGAATCAAGTTCTTCATGAGGTGAAACAAGATGTAAAAATGTCTGAACTCTGGAATAAATACACAAAGAAGAACCCGTACGCTACCGGCATCACCCTTCAAGAATGCTGCGATACAGCACGTGAGATTTTGGAATGCACCCGCAATCTACAGCATGGTTAGTTTTAACTTTTATTGGTACGTATCGTTTGATTGCAGTAAGCCCATCGACCTCGTGCCGTCTCTAAGACAGCAATCATTGACTCAGCACAACATGGCAGCTATATTAGTTGTTACTAAAGCTGGACAGCCTCTCCTCGATGCGCAACTCCAGCTCTTTTTGTATTTAAAGGCCAAAAGGGACCCCGGAAGTTTTTCTGTATATTGTTCAGAAAGAGAGTTTCTTGAAGGTCTCTTATATCAACTTTCTGGAATTGGAACAAATGGGTTTATTGTAAGCGCATACTCTTTAGATGAAGACGTTGCGCACAAATTGATCACGAGGTACAGAAATGAATACTAGTAAACAAATAGTTACATTGCAACTTGATTATCTACAGGGACCAATTTGGATAAGCGATAGTGAGACGGGTGAACCTTTTACAGGCATAGAGCTTATTGACACAGATGCACAGGTTAGAGAATTAAATAAGAGAATTGGACAACGGTTTTCTTCCTACTATGAATTTGATTCCCAAAGTCAAGCCTGCTGGTTTAATGAAGCACAAAGAAACGCTGACCGAGACTTAATGCTGGATTGGCTTCAGCAGTTAAAAAATAGACTAGATACAATCAATGATGGAAGTTTTGTCATCGACGATTTGGAAACTCCCGCGTGGGAAAAGATAATATAATTAGACCTTTAATACCAATAGCTGTGACGAATGCGGCTTATAGCCCAAGAGAAACCCCAGAAGTTTTTCTGTATATTGTTCAGAAAGAGAGTGTCATGAAGGCCTCGTATATCACAACCTTGGACACAACCCAGCGACTGAGCCTTTACCTATATCAACAGCTTCTTGTATTATGAAGATTACGATATGCTTAACGATGAAACCAAGCAGATACTACAGCAGAGCATGGCAGCCTTTAAAGACATTGCGCTGACCTACCATATCGCCCTACTGGATAAGCTTATCATCGTTTGGGACTTTTATTCCCTGCTGCTAGTCGTATAGATGATCAGCTTTATGATGACTGATGTTGAAACCCGATTAAGCTCTTGAGGGCGCTACACCAAGGCCTTTCTCGCAGGCAGACCAAGTGCTGCATTTGCAGCCCTTAGTGCAAAATAAGCATACTGTCTATAAGAGCAGAGCGAGAAAAACAGCTCCGATAAGAAATAATTAGATGGTGATACATAATGGCTGAAAACAAGAATGCAAAGCTGCAAATCCGGAACAGTACAGTGGATTTTCTGGTATTTACAAAGGATGCCCATGAGGATGGTATTGAAGTCCGTGTTCAGAATCACGATGTATGGCTGACACAAAAAGCGGTTGGACAGCTTTTCGATGTAGACAGAAGCGTTGTCACAAAGCATTTGAAAAACATCTATGAAAGCGGCGAATTATCCGAGGAATCAACTTGTGCAAATTTTGCACAAGTTGCCGATAACGGTAAAACCTATCAATATAAGTTTTATTCGCTATCTGCAATAATTGCCGTTGGCTACCGTGTCAACTCCAGCAGGGCAACACAATTCAGACAATGGGCAACAAAAGTGCTGGATACATTTGCAAAGCAAGGGTATGTTTTAGATAAGGGCAGATTGATTAACGGTCAAATCTTCGATGAGGACTATTTTGATCATTTAATTTCTGAGATACAAGAAATTCGAGCCAGCGAGCGTCGCTTCTATCAAAAGATTACAGACATCTATGCTACTGCCTTTGATTATTCCTTTGATAGCCAAATCACAAAAGATTTCTTTGCGACAGTGCAAAATAAGATGCACTATGCCGTTCACGGAAATACCGCAGCGGAAGTTATTGTAGCAAGAGCAGATCACACAAAAGAACATATGGGATTGAGCTCATGGCGCAATGCTCCTGATGGAAAAATTGTAAAAACAGATGTGTCGATTGCAAAGAATTACCTATCCAAGGGTGAAATGCAGGAGCTTAACGAGATTGTCACGATGTATTTGGACTACGCCACAAGGCAGGCACGGCGGCATATTCCCATGACGATGGCAGATTGGGCTTCCAAACTGGATGCATTCCTGCAATTCAACGATGCGGAAGTCTTACAAAACAAGGGTAAAGTCACAGCTACAATTGCAAAAGCCTTTGCAGAAAGTGAATTTGAGAAGTACCGTGTCATTCAAGATCGTCTGTATCAAAGCGATTTTGACCGTCTTGTTGCTAGCACAGAAGAAAAGAACGACTAACGACAGAAAATCCCGTTATCAGCCATATCGTAACCGATAACAGGAGGCTTATAGCCCAAGAGAAATCCCCGAACGTTTTTCTGTATATTGTTCAGAAAGAGAGTGTCTTGAGGGTCTGCTGCGCCACAACTCGGGACGCTACCTCGTTGTTCTCATAGTGCCCAACAAACCCCCTTAAACACACAAAACCCCTGGAGGCATCGGATTAACCGAAAGCTTCCAGGGGTCTTTTTTATAACCTTGGGTTACTAGAATCGACGACGAAGGCGAGAGGCTGCAAGCAAGCTAAATAGACCTACAACTGTAGTACCCGCTATAACAATCATAAGCATATTCCAAGGAGAATCAGGAGCATCCTGAACAGCAGTAAGTTCACGCAGGGGACGCTCAAGGCCAATATCGAAGTGCAGACCTTCGGCATCAGGAGGGATGGCAAAATTAAGCTCAAGGGGTGTGTCAGCATGCGTGGCAGCCATATTAGGCTGTTCAACATACGCAGAAGCATCCTGTGAGCCCTCAGCCTGGGTAAAGCTTGTAGTAAACGCACGCGTTACCTGCCCGGGATCGCTTACGTCACCTATTGTT
>RCNH01000175.1_pt1 | contig 30599 bp, 23 predicted proteins | sample 2041161 | NCBI WGS metagenome assembly RCNH01 (sample SAMN09708215, study PRJNA481090) | Feces metagenome, whole genome shotgun sequencing project. | biome: feces | host: Leptonychotes weddellii | place: Antarctica: Sion Island | collected 2010-03-01 | reverse complement strand
AGTTAGCAGCTGCTAACTGAATCCGAAGGGGGATTTTTTAGGAAACTGCCTGGTGCTTCAGACCACTGCAATCCGGGTGTACCATGGGAGCGTTTCCCGGAGCTGCTCCTTGCTTTTGGAGCGGAAGAAGAGTCTGGCCCTCTGTAAACATGGGAAAGGTGTATGGCAGCTGATGTCCGCTGGATGAGAACTCTTTTACAGAAGAAGTTCCGGGAAAGCAGCGGAAAATTATCTTGCAAGGAGGGTATTATGGATTATAAGACTTTGGCTGGAATCCTAATTCCGTTTGCGGGCACGTCGCTGGGCGCAGCCTGCGTGTTTTTCATGAAAAAGGATCTGAAAATTTCTGTGCAGCGAGCCCTCACCGGCTTTGCCGGTGGTGTCATGGTGGCGGCCTCTGTTTGGAGCCTGCTGATTCCGGCACTGGAACAGGCCAGCGGTATGGGAGTTTGGTCTTTCATCCCGGCTGCGGTTGGTTTCTGGATCGGAATTCTGTTTTTGCTCCTGCTGGATCATCTGATTCCCCATCTGCATCAAAACGCCAAGGAGGCGGAGGGGCCAAAAACAAGGCTGAAAAAAACCACCATGCTGGTGCTGGCGGTGACACTCCACAATATTCCGGAGGGAATGGCGGTAGGCGTGGTGCTGGCAGGTTCCCTGGCAGGAAACGCCCAGATCTCCATGGCAGGGGCGCTGGCCCTGTCCATTGGCATTGCCATTCAGAACTTTCCGGAGGGAGCCATCATCTCCATGCCCCTCCGGTCTGAGGGTGTGGGCAAGCTCAGGGCCTTTTCCTACGGGGTGCTGTCGGGCGTTGTGGAGCCTGTCGGTGCCGTCCTCACCATTTTGGCGGCAGGACTGATTGTTCCGGCACTGCCCTATTTTCTGAGCTTTGCCGCCGGGGCGATGATCTATGTGGTTGTGGAGGAGCTGATCCCGGAGATGTCCCAGGGAGAGCACTCCGATATCGGAACCGTTTTCTTTGGGGTGGGCTTCACGGTCATGATGATTCTGGATGTGGCTCTGGGGTAATCGCCTCATGTAGGAAAGCTGCCAGATCCAAGGAATTGGGGCTGCGCTAATATAAACTTGCAAAACTGTCCGGGGGACAGAAGAAAGAGAGGTAATTATGAAACCGAATTACAAAAACTGGATGCCCAAGGGCATGGTGATCGGTGTAATTATCGCAGCGGCCGTCACAGGGGGACTGTTTGCCGCAGTGCTGTTTACGGACTTACTGGCGGGACTTGCTGCGGAGATCATCTTTGGAGTGCTGTTTGGCTTTTTTGTCCTGTTCTCCATCTACTGCGTGTACTTGTACTGCGCATTCTCCTACAACGGAAAAAAACAGGTCTCCCGGCGCATCATTGAAAAAGTTGCCCAGTATGTGGAACTTCCGGAAAACGGTAAAGGTCTGGATGTGGGCTGCGGCAGCGGCGCTCTGACCATCGCCTGCGCCAAGAGAAATCCCCAGGGTCAGATGACCGGCCTGGATCGCTGGGGCAAGGAATACGCATCTTTCAATCAGAGCCTGTGCGAGAACAACGCAAAAATCGAGGGCGTGGGGGAGAGAACCAACTTTGTACAGGGCGATGCCTGCAAGCTGCCCTTCCCCGATGGCAGTTTTGATGCGCTCACCAGTAACTACTGCTACCACAACATTCCCGTAAAGGATCGGCAGGCGATTCTGCTTGAGAGCCTCCGGGTTCTGCGCAAGGGCGGCTGCTTTGCCATCCACGATCTTTTCACCGTGAACAGGTACGGAGATATGGATGCCTTCCTCAAAAAGCTCAAGGATATGGGCTATGAGGAGGTAAAGCTCATCGACACCATGGACGGCCTGTTTATGACCCGCAAGGATGCGGGCATCTCCCTAAGCGGCTCCAAGCTGCTGGTTGGCAGAAAATAAAATAGACGGGAAAGCGCCCTGCTGCAAAGCAGGGCGCTTTCGGCTTGTTAAAGAAGTATGTCATTCTGAGGAAACGAAGTGCCCGAAGAATCTGAAAGATCCTTCGCTGGCGCTCAGAATGACAGGGGAGCGCTCAAAATTGCACACAAATTCGTTTCGCAAGCTCATGGGTGGGTGCGGCAGAAACCCCATTGTATTGAGCCGGCTTTTTATCTTGTCATATCCTGCAATCCGTGTCATGAGAACATCTTGAGCGCTCTCGGAAAATTGTAAGGGGATACGCACACCTCCTTCCGCAAGGAAAATACAGAAAATCCTTTCAAATATCTACATTTTGTAAACTTTTCGGCTTTTTGCTTGCAAAGAACAGAATTCTGTGATACATATGGAGATATGTAAAATTTTGGGAGGCAATTTTGTGAAACCAGCACAGTTCTATTTAGATATTTTAAACCAGCTTCAAGACGGTATTTATTTTGTGGACAAGGACCGCAGAATACAGTTTTGGAACTGTGCTGCTGAGAAAATCACCGGATATACGGCCCAGGAGATCGTGGGAAAATGCTGCCAGAACAGCGGCATGCACCACATCGACAGGGAGGGAAAACCCCTGTGCGTTCTGGGCTGTCCGCTGTTTGCCACCCTTGCCGACGGAAAGCAGCGGCAGGATCTGGTCCTGGTGCGCCACCGGGACGGTTACCGGATTCCCATCCGTGTGAATATCTTTCCGGTGATCTGTGACGGAGAGATCACGGGGGCTGTGGAGGTGTTTACCAAGGACTCTCCCACGGTGTTTGAGGATGATCTCATTGAGAGCCTTACCAATATGGCCATGCACGACGAGCTTACAAAGCTCCCAAATCGCCGCTATCTGGAGAGCTTTCTCTCCTACCGCATCCAGGAGTATCAGCGCTTCGGGCGGGATTTTGCGGTTCTGTTTGCGGATGTGGATAATTTCAGCGACGTAAACAATACCTACGGACATGATGTGGGGGATATGGTGCTGAAAAACATTGCGCAAAGCCTCGGCCGCAGCATCCGCCGCAATGATCTGGTGGGCCGCTGGGGCGGGGAGGAGTTTGTGGGGATCTACTCGGTGGATACCCTGGCAGAAGCGCAGCGGATCGCTGACCGCTTTTGCATTCTGGTTAAAAATACAGGGGTGACCCGGGGCGGAAAGACAATCTATACAACGGTTTCCGTGGGGGTTACCATGGCCTGTCTTGAAGATACCATGCAGAGCCTGGTAGAGCGGGCAGACCACCTTATGTACGAGAGCAAACACGACGGAAAAAACAGGGTCACCTGCCGCTGAACTGTCGCAGGGGGAAGCGAATTCTTCCCCGCGCTGATGACATAGGGATGTCCGGGGAATAGGGAGTGTCCAGCAGAGTGATGCCTTGCAGGGTGCATCGCTCTGTTTTTTCGCAGAAGGGAAGGCATGGATAGAGGCAGACTGAGGCCGAAAAGCAGCTGTTTTCCCTTGGAACTCTCATGTTTTAAAAAATACGATATTTTCCTGTTTTAGCAGAATATAGTTGATTTGCGGCGAATTGTAGGGTACAATTACCCGAAAAGAAAAATCTACAATAAGGAGAATCAGTGCATGGTGAATCGTGATACGCTGCTTATATCCTGCGGCACACATGATGGGCGTGCAGCATTAAGCTCTATTTTTGAGAAGAGTTATAATGTCTTGCAGGCCACCAATCTCCATCAGGCAAACATGCTTTTATCCCAAAATACCTGCTGCATTTCTGCGGCGATTCTCGATATGACAGAGCTGGAAGAATTCGGTGCCGGTGAATTTGCAGAGATCAGAATCATGGCCTCCAATCCCAATGTTCCGATTCTGGTAATCACCCCACGGCTATCCCCCACATTGCAGGAGCAGCTCCTGGATCTGGGGGTGTACGATGTTGTGGCGGCACCCTACTCCTCTAAGTATCTTCAGCGCCATTTGCAGACCATTGTGGATCTCAACCTGTGCCAGTTCCATGTGGATAAATTCCAGCGGGAGCGGGCGGATTTCTTGCAGCGCTCCAACGAGGCCATTGTGGATACGCTGTCTTCCATCATCGAATACCGCAGTCTGGAGTCCGGACAGCATATCTCCCGGATCCGGCAGTTTACGGAGCTGCTTTTGCGGGAAGTGGCACGGTGCTGCCCGGAATATGCGCTGGATGAGGACACGATACAGATTATTTCCAGCGCCTCCTGCCTCCATGATATCGGAAAAATTTCCATTTCCGACAGGGTTCTCAATAAGCCGGGTGCTCTGACACCGGGGGAGCGCCAGGAGATCAAGAGTCACAGCGCTGTGGGCTGCCATATTCTGGAGTCTCTCAAAGGGACGGTAGAGGAGACATATCTGCGCTATGCCCAGAGGATCACCTACTACCACCATGAGCGCTGGGACGGCAGGGGATATCCGGAAGGATTGGAGGGAGATGCCATTCCGCTCTGCGCCCAGGTGGTGGGTCTTACGGATGCCTACGATGCCCTGACCCATGAGCGGGTTTATAAAGAAGCTTACTCGGTAGACGATGCGGTAAACATGATCCTAAATGGAGAGTGCGGTGCATTTTCCCCAAAACTTTTGGAGTGCTTCAAGCAGGTGGTCCCTGCCTTTGCGAAGCTGACTGCGGAGTGCCGGGAGGAGGGGCAGCAGAAGCCTTCTGCGGCGGCAGTGCCCATGCTGACCCGCTGGGAACAGCCTGCGCTTGACACCCTTCAGCTGGTGCAGTCCAAGTATCAGGCGGTTCTGCACTACATGGATGCAACCGTGCTGGAGATGGATCTGGATCAGCGAACCTATCATATTGTCTATAATCCGGATCCCAATCTGCTGGTGCTAAACTCGGTTACCTCCTTTGAGCGGCTGATCCGGGTAGCGATGAGGAGCATCGTGGTGCCGGAGGAGACCGGGGCCATGGAAAACATGATCGACGAGCAGGTGGATGCCTTTTTTGCGGACCGCCTGCGCCGTCAGCACCATTATTTCCATCTGAAGAATATAGAGGGTACCAAGCCCTGCCTCTACCGCATCACGCTGCTGCGGATCGACCCGGTAGAATCCCAGCGCAGACGGCTGCTGCTCATCGCTCAGAATGTGGATGAGTCAAACGCTGCACAAAATGAGCGGAAGCTCGATCAGGAGTTTCTGGATTTTGGGGCCTTTGGCGCACTGGACACCCTTTATTCCGTGCGCCGGGATCCTTACCTTACCCTCAATCGCTGCAGCCGGGATCTGATTACCCTGCTGGGATACACCCCAGAGGAGCTGGAGGAGTGCTGCGGCAACCATATGGCGGAGCTGATCCACCCCAGTGACCGGCAGCGGGTATTTTCCCTTATCGATGAGCAGCTGAGTGAGGGTGTGGAGTTTGTGGTGGAATACCGGATTCAGCACAAAAACGGTAGGTATATCTGGGTGCTGAATAAAGGCCGTCTGTTTGTAGAACACATGGGCAATGAATACCTCCACTGTCTGCTGCTGGATATCTCCAAAAGCAAGGCCGCAGAGGAGATCCTCCAGGAGACACTGGAGCGTCAGGCCATCATCCTGTCTCAGACGGAAAATGTTATCTTTGAGTGTGATATGGAGGGAAATGAGGCCCATTTCTCAGATCAGTGGAAGAAAATGTTTGGCTATGAGCCTATGTGCAGCAATATTAAAGAGAGAATTGCTACCGATTCCCATTTCCATCCCGATGATATTCCCCTTGCGCTGTCGGTTTTTCGTGCTCTGAAAGAAGGCTCTCCCTATGAGCAGCTGGATCTGCGTGTTGCAAAAGCCGACGGACACTACATCTGGTGCCAGGCCCGGATCACAGTTCAATACGATCAGCTGGGCAATCCCCTTAAAATGGTGGGTGTGGTTATCAATATCAACGAGCAAAAGCGCAGTGAGCAGGAGCTGAAAAACCGGGCAGAGCAGGATGCCCTTACCCATCTTCTCAATAAGGATGCCTGCAAGTACTATATTGAGAGTTTCCTGGAAAGTGGTGCCTGCCACGGCAGCTCCGCACTGCTTGTGATCGATCTGGACAATTTTAAGCAGGTGAACGATCAGTACGGCCACATGTTCGGAGACATTATCATCACCCAGGCAGCGGACGAGATCCGCAAGCTGTTCCGTATGGAGGATATTGTGGGACGGATCGGCGGAGATGAGTTCGTGGTGCTGATGAAGAACATCCACTCCCTGGATCTGCTGAAGCACCGACTGGAATCCCTCATCACGGTGTTCTCCACGGCGCTCCATGACCGTGTGCCGGAGGCCAATCTGGGCGGCTCTGTAGGCGTAGCCCTGTATCCCCAGCACGGGGTGCTGTATGAGGATCTGTTCCGTCAGGCGGATCAGGCCCTGTACCAGGCCAAGGCCAGAGGGAAAAACGGCTATCAGATCTTTGATGCCAGCGTGGCCACGGCGCTGAACAGCGAGAAAAAGGGAGCGACCAATACCCCCATCGATTCCGATGAGAATAGGGTCTTTACCATCGACAAACTGATTCAGTACACCTTCCAGCAGCTTTACTCCTCCGGAAATGTGGAGCAGACCATCAACAATATGCTGAATCTGGTGGGACAGCAGATGAACGTGAGCCGCACCTACATTTTTGAGAACAACGACCAGAACACCCATTGTAACAACACCTTTGAGTGGTGCAACACGGGCATTACGGAGGAGATCGGGAATTTGCAGAATCTGTCCTACGAGACGGATCTTCCGGGCTACCGCGAGAATTTTAATGAGCAGGGAATTTTCTACTGCCCCGATGTGAGCACCCTGCCCAAGGCCCAATACGATATTCTGGCACCCCAGGGGATCAAGTCCATGCTCCAGTGCGCCATCTGTGACAACGGCGTTTTCCGTGGGTTTGTGGGCTTTGACGAGTGTAATGCCAATCGGCTGTGGACACAGCAGCAGATCAATGCGCTGATCTTCTTTTCTGAGATCATCTCCATATTCCTGCTCAAAAAGCGGGTGCAGGATAAGACGGAGCACCGGGCCCAGAATCTGACCAGTATTCTGGAAAATCAGAATGCCTGGATTTACGTGATCGATCCGGATACCTTTGAGCTGCTCTATGTAAACAAAAAGACCAAAAACCTGTCGCCTCTGATCAAAGAGGGAGCCTCCTGCCATCGGTGCATTATGAAGCAGGAGAAACCCTGCTCCGGATGTCCGGCTTTGGAGCTGAAAAAACAGGCCAACAGTGAGCGGTATATTTTTAATCCCTCCCTCAATCTCCACGTAGATGCGGAGGCCACCTCCATTAAATGGAATGGCAAGGATGCCTATCTGCTGATCTGCCGTGAACTGAAAGCCAAGAATTGATGCATAATCCATATTCTCCCCGGCAGTCCGTGCAGCGGAAGGACTGCCGGGGGAGCAGGATGGATGCAAAATGAACAATGAGGGCTTCTTAAGGACAAAATTTGATTGTCTAAAATGTAGAAAAATGGATTTTGAGTTGCACATGTGCAACTCGAAATAATTGAAAATACATATGGAATTTCCAGAATATCGCTAAAAAGCATGGAGAAATATTTAAAATAGTTAAAAATAGTTGCACACGTGCAACTATTTGCCTGTTGCTTTCTTTTTGCGGCTATGGTAGGCTATTTTCATAGAAAGTGTGTATACAGGCCTTATTGAGATGGATTTACAGGGGTAAATCGATTTTATTTTTGACCAGAGGTTAGCATAGACTAACTATTTGGGGCGGAAAGGATCTTTAAATGATTGAATCGTCTGATGTTTTAGACTTCAGAGTGCTGATGTGTCTGCTGGGTGCAAATGACCACGGCGTGACCATGATCGATCTCTCAAGAACATTGCAGGAAAAGAAGTATACCATAACCCGGGCCATCGATCGGCTGGAAAAACGAGGGGTGGTGAAGCGGTCGGATGAGCGGATTCCCTACTTGACCGCTGAGGGACTTACCATGGCAGAGCGCTACCACGAGCGCTTTATGGTGGCTCAGAACCATCTTCTGTATGAGGGGGTGGATCTGGAGCACGCAAAGCAGGATGCCTGCTGCTGGGCGCTCTACTGCTCGGACAGAATGATGGATGTGCTCCGCTCCAGCGATGAGCGCAATCGGGTGAAGACAGAGCTGAAGGACGAGACATCCATATCCGGTGCGGCTCTGTGCCGGATGCTCAAAAGCGGTACCTATTTCTTCCCCTTCATTATCTACCGGGAGCAGGTCAAGGAAAACAACAATCTCTCCATGGCCAATAAGGGCTTTGAAAACCCCTGCACACTGTATGTGGAAAACGGGGAGGGCTTTATCCAGCTGCGTACCAAGGTCATGGCCCAGAATTCTCTTGTAAACGGCAGCCTGCTGAAGGGCAAAGTGAGCAGGCTGGAGTATTTTGAGAAAGGGCATTTTGTGGCGGCGGAAATTCACGGGGACGTGATCTCCTTTCCGGCCAGTGCGCTGAACTTTATCAATACCGGCTCCGGTATGAACCAGGTGCTCCACGGAAGCGTGTGCCTCAGAATGCAGTGCTCCTGCGGAATTGCCCACATGCCCCAGTCCCGGGCGCTGTTTACGATCCTTATTTAAAAAGATAAATTTCTCTGCTTACACAGGGATTTTATTGCATAACAGTCGGCGGGCGCCCCTTCGCCGGCGCAATCACACAGGAAAGGATGGGAAAATGAGGGGCTGCCGGATCATTGGTTCCGGGGAAACAGGAAAGTATTTATATTTAATTTAAAGATAAAAGGAGAAACCTACATGCGTACAACAGCAAAGAAGTTTTTTGTGCTGTGCAGTGTGGTGATGATGCTGGCCCTTGTGGTGAGCATCGGAGCCGTCCCTGCATCTGCTGCATCCAATGGCATTTACATCGCCTCGGCAAATCCCTCTTACAGAAATCCCACCACCGGTCAAATTGAGGACTCCGGCGGAGATAGCTCTGAGGTTCTGGGCCAGTCTATGACAGAGTCCGCAACCCATAGAAAAGCTCTTGTGGAAGTGGATCCCAGCGGCAATACCTATGTAACCGTCCGACTGAAGCTCCAGAACAGTGTCAGCGGCGTGAGCTTTGCCGTGGACGGCGCTTCCGTCTCCGCATCCTGCATGCAGGAGGGAAATGACACTGCGGATTACCGTATGCGTGTGGGCAGCGAGCACTCCGTGATCCGTGTCAAGATGTTTGTGACCCCCATGGGCAGAGATGTTACCTTCTTCATCACCCTGTCCGGCCTGCAGGAGGGCTCCGGCGACTTCATCACAAGTGTTGAGGTAGTGAAACCGACCGAGGCACCCGAAACGGAACCTCCCGCGACAGAGCCTCCCGCAACAGAGGCACCGGCTACCCAGCCGAAGCCCACCAGCTCCAAGCCTGCCGAAAGCGCAAAGCCCAAGGAACCGGCAAAGGAGCCTGCAAAGGAGCCTGTATCCACCGAGGCCCCGGAAGAGGAGACTACAGCAGCAACGGAGGAGACGGTTGAGGTTACAGAAGACACTGCACCCACAGAGAGCACCGGTGCCCTGGGTCTTCAGGAATTCGATGCCTCCGGCGATGCGGTGAAGACAACAGAGGAAGCCGAAACCCAGCAGCAGGGCGGCAAGGTAAGCGTCTTTTTGTGGGTGATCCTGGGCATTGCCGTTGTAGGCGGTGCAGGCTTCTGCGTCTGGTATTTTGTCTTCTTCAAGAAAAAGAAATAAGGTGACCCGGTAATGAAAAAATTGACTTCCTTTCTGCTCATTGCTGTGATGATGCTCTCTCTGGGAGCCTGTGTCGATCAGCATCCGGAGCAGACAAAGCCCTCTGTGAATCTGGAGGCCCCCCGCCTGGTTGCGACCTCCCCTGCGGTGGCCCAGATCTGCAATAAGCTGAACCTGGATCTGGTGGGTATCTGCGACACCGCCGGAACTCTTCCTGACCGCTATAAGGATCTTCCTCAGGTGGGCATGGCCATGAACCCGGATCTGGAGATCCTCAAATCCCTGGAGCCGGACTATGTCCTGTCTCCTGCCTCATTGCAGGGGGATTTACAGCCCAAGTACGCAGGTGCCGGCGTAGCCGCCCTGTTTTTGAATCTCAAGAGCGTGGAGGGGATGTATGCCTCCATCAAGGGGCTGGGCGACAAGTTCGGCCGTCAGAAGGAGGCAAAGGCCCTTCTGGACGAATTCGATGCCTTCATGGATACGTATGAGAAAACCACAGAGGGCAAGGAAAGCCCCAGAGTCCTGGTGCTGATGGGTCTTCCCGGTTCCTACATTGTGGCTACCGAGTCCAGCTATGTGGGAAATCTCGTGAAGCTGGGCGGCGGCGAAAATGTCTACGGTGATGGCGACGGTATGGAATTTCTGACTGCAAACACCGAGGACATGAAGACCAAGGAGCCGGATGTGATCCTCCGGACGGCCCATGCCATGCCCGATCAGGTCATGGAGATGTTTGCGGAGGAATTCCAGACCAATGACATCTGGAAGCACTTCAAGGCCGTGCAGGAGGGCAGGGTTTACGATCTGGATCCCAGCCTTTTCAACATGAGCGCCAATTTCAGCTATCCCGAGGCACTGAGCAGTTTGCAGCCCCTGCTTTACGGCGAATAAACAGATACACCGCCGGAGTATTTCGGTACTCCGGCGGGAATTTTAAAAAGGAGGGTTCCTTTTGATTTCTACCAGAAAAAAAGTGATATCTTTTGTTGTAACGGCGTTGGGACTGTTGGGCCTTTTCCTGCTTGCTGTCAATACGGGCTCCCTGAAGGTCAGTCCCTCTGAACTGTTTCGGGGGCTGTTTGTTGCCTACAACCCGGATGTAGCCACCATTTACGACCTGCGCTTTCCCCGGATCCTCATTGCCATGCTGGGCGGTGCCTCCATGGCGGTGTCCGGTGTGCTGCTGCAGGCGGTTATGAAAAATCCCCTGGCAGACCCGGGGATCATCGGTATCAGCAGCGGTGCCAGTCTGGCGGCCGTGCTCATTACCGCGTTTTTCCCCGGACTCTATTTCTTTACTCCGCTGTTTGCCTTTTTAGGCGGTATGCTGGCATTTTTCCTGGTATACAGCCTGTCCTATAAGGGGGGGCTCTCTCCGCTGCGCATCATCCTGGTAGGTGTAGCGGTCAATGCCATGTTTACAGGCCTTATGGGCGCCTTCAACTCCGGCACCGGCTCCAACTTCTCCGGCGTTGCCAGCATTGTAAACGCCAACATCACCATGAAAACCTGGGACGATTTTGAGACACTTTTCATATATTCTGTCATCGGTCTGATCCTCAGCTTTTTCGTGACCAACCAGTGCAATCTGCTCCAGCTGGAGGACAAGACCGCCCGCTCTCTGGGCGTGAACGTGACCCGGAGCCGGGTTCTCATCTCTGTGGTGGCGGTGCTGCTGGCCGGTATTTCCACCGCAATCATCGGACCCATCAGCTTTTTGGGCCTGATCGTACCCCATATCGCCAGACTTCTGGTGGGCAGCAACCACAAGCTGCTGATCCCCTACACCATTTTGCTGGGAGCCTTCACCTTCCTGCTTGCGGACACCGTGGGCAGAACCATTGCCTATCCCTATGAGATCAACGCCACGGTCATCATGTCCGTTGTAGGTGGTCCCTTCTTTATTCTGCTGCTGAGGAGGTCCAGAAATTCTTATGCAAAATGAAGTGTTTAAAATCAGCGGCCTTTCCTTCGCCTATGGAAAGCTGCAGGTGCTGAAGGGACTGGATCTGACCATCCACGAGGGGGCCATCACCACCCTCATCGGCGCAAACGGCTGCGGCAAGAGCACCCTCTTTAACCTTATGACCAAGAATCTGAAGCCGGCAGAGGGGGAGATCCACCTCTACGGCGAAAATGTGGCCTCCTGCCGCATCAAGGATTTTGCCAAACAGGTGGCCATTGTCCACCAGTACAATACGGCTCCGGCGGATCTTACGGTTGAAAAGCTGGTGGAGTACGGCAGAACGCCCTACCACACCATGGGGCTTTCTCCCAATCCCCAGGAGGACGAGGAGAAGGTGAAATGGGCGCTGGAAATCACCAACACCCTGGAAATCAAAGATAAGCCCGTTACGGATCTGTCCGGCGGTCAGAAGCAACGGGTGTGGATCGCCATGGCTCTGGCCCAGGACACAAAGGTGCTGTTTCTGGATGAGCCTACCACCTACCTGGATGTGCGGTATCAGCTGGATATCCTGCGGCTCATCAAAAAGCTGAACCGGGAGTTCGGGATCACGGTCATCATGGTTCTGCATGATATCAACCAGTCCCTTTACTACAGCGATGAGATCGTAGCCATGAAGGACGGCAAGATCATTGCCCACGGCCTTCCGGAGGAGATCATCACCACAGAGCTTGTGAGGCAGGTTTATGACGTGGATCTACAGATCCAGAAGGTGGACGGCAAACCCTTCGTCATCCCTGTCTGACAGGAAAGCATGGACAATCACAGCCATAAGGAGGCGATGTGCTTGAAAACAACGGATCGTGCTGAAGACTATCTAAAATATATCTATATCCTGTCCAAGACCCAGAGTGTGCGGGGCACCCGTCTGGCAGAGATGCTGGGGGTCTCCAAACCCACGGTTTCCGTTGCGCTTAAGACCCTGGAGCGTGACGGATACATCTGCATGAATGAGGAGCATGAGATTTTTCTTACGGAGGTGGGCAGAAAAATCGCCGCCCACACCTATGAAAAAAATCGGGCCTTCGAGAATCTGCTTCTGAAAATTGGCGTTCAGGACACGATTGCCCATGAGGATGCCTGCCGCATGGAACATGCGGTCAGCGCCGAAACCTTTGATGCGCTAAAAAAGACCGTACTGGATCAGTATCATGCCGCATCAAATCCCGAATCTGAAATGAGGTTCAAATATGATTGATAAAGACCTTCTCAAATTATTGGGAAACAACAAAAAATACATTTTTATAGCAGTGGGGCTGATGCTGATCGGCCTGGCTGCCAACATCAGCATTACAGCCTGCGTCTGCTGGGCGATCTATCTGCTGATAGAAGGGGCAGAGGCCTCGGCCTATGTGCTTCCGGCAGTGATTGCCGCAGCTGCCATGGTTGTCCGCTACGTGATGACCTACCTGGTGGGCAGTGTGAAGGATCATCTGGGCAGAGCCGCCAAAAAGGATCTGCGGAAGAAGATCTACGAAAAAATCGTCCGCCTGGGCGTGCGCACCGCAGACGAGATGAGTATGGCAGGCCTCACCCAGGTGTCCATGGAGGGCGTGGAGCAGCTGGATCTGTACTATTCTAACTATATTCCCCAGTTCTTCTATGCCATGCTGGCACCTCTGGTGCTGTTTGCGGTGACTGTGGGCATTCAGTGGCGGGTAGCGGTGATTTTGCTATGTTGTGTGCCGCTGATCCCGGTGTCCATCGTGGCGGTGTCCAAGTACGCAAAGAAGATCTTTGCCAAGTACTGGGGCAAGTACACCTCCATGGGTGACACCTTCCTGGACAGCGTTCAGGGCCTCAAGGAACTGAAGATCTTTAAGGCCGACGGGGCAAGACATGAGAAAATGAATGACAGCGCCGAGGACTTCCGGAAGATCACCATGAAGGTTCTGGTTATGCAGCTGGCAAGCACCACCATTATGGATACGGTGGCTTACGGCGGCGCAGGCCTCGGCATTGCCATGGCCATTCTGTCCGTCACAAAATGGGGCCTGTCTCCCATTATGGCCCTGTTTCTGGTACTGGTGGCAGTGGAGTTTTTCCTGCCTCTCCGTGCATTCGGCAGTGCCTTCCACATCGCAATGAACGGCGCCAGCGCCGGTAAAAAGATCCTGTCGCTGCTGAATGTGCCCGATCCCCAGTGGGGGGAGGAGAGCTTCCAGGGCAAGGATCTGGCGCTCAATCACGTCACCTTCTCCTATGACGGAAAGCGGGACGTGCTGAAGCAGGTGAATATGCAGTTCCCGGAGACCGGCATGACCGCCATCGTGGGCGAGTCCGGCTGTGGCAAGTCCACCGTGGTCAATATGCTGCTGGGCGTGTACACCCCCAAGGAGGGCAGCATCACCGCAGGGGGCAGACCCCTTACGGACATGAGCCGGGATGCTTACTACAGCCATCTGTCTGTCGTGAGCTATAATACCTATATTTTCCACACCACCGTCCGGGACAACTTCCAGATGGTCAATCCCCAGGTGACCGATGAGCAGATTTACGCCTCTTTGGAGCGGGTGAATCTGGCGGCCTTTATCCGGGAAAACGGAGGCCTCGACAAGGTCATTGCAGAGGATGCCAACAATATTTCCGGCGGCCAGAAGCAGAGACTGGCTCTGGCTGTCAATCTGGTGGCGGACAAGGATATCTATATCTTTGACGAGGCCACCAGTAATATCGACATTGAGAGCGAAGCTATTATTATGCACAATATCAAGGAGCTTTCCGCCCATAAGAGCGTGATCGTGATCTCCCACCGGCTTCAGAATGTGGTGGAGTCCGATAATATCTACTATATGGAGTCCGGCGCTTTGAAGGAGTCTGGAAACCATGCACAGCTGATGCAGCTGCAGGGCGGTTACGCCAAGCTGTTCACAACCCAGAAGAATCTGGAGCAGGGCTATGAGGAGGTGCTGAAATGAAAAAGAACAACCTCCGCCGCAGCGGCGCAAAAATCATGGCAAGCCTCATCCTTCTTTTGGGCAGCCTTGTGTATATCATGCTTCTGGCGGTCTTAAACGGCAGTCTGGGCTTTGTGGCCGCCATGGGCGTGACAGTCTGCGGTGCCGTGGGCATCGCCAAGGCCCTGGGCGAAAATATCGCCATGTCCTACAGCCTTATTATCGGTCTTGCCATCGGCTTCGGCGTGGTAAGAGGCATCCTGCGCTACTTTGAGCAGTACTCCAATCACTTTATTGCCTTTAAGCTGCTGGCTGCGATCCGGGACAAGATCTTCGGCGCTCTGCGCCGTCTTTGTCCTGCCAAGCTGGAGAGCAAGGAAAAGGGCAATATCATCGCCATGATCACTTCCGATATTGAGACCCTGGAAGTGTTCTATGCCCACACCATCTCCCCCATCTGCATCGCCATTGTGGTATCTTTGGGCGTGTTCCTGTTTGTGGGCTTTGTTTCCAGCTGGTATCTGGCTTTGGTTGCGGCAATCGCCTATCTGTTTATCGGCATTCTGGTACCCCTGGTGTCCTCCAAAAATCTGAAGGCCTCCGGTGTGCGCTACCGTGCGGAATTTGCGGGCTTTAACGCCTACTTCCTGGACAGCATCAAGGGCGTAAAGGATATCGTCCTCAGCGGCTCCGGTGCTCAGAGAGAAAGGGAAGTGGATCGCAGATCGGATCTTTTGCTGGAAGAGACCAAGAAGATGAAGCGTGGCATTGCGGCGGCCTCCGCCTTTACGGAGCTGGCAGTCTCTTTGTCCATTGCGGCGACCCTCATTACGGGCATTGTGCTGGTGCACCAGCAGACCCTCAGCCTGGGGTACATGATTATCGGTGTTGTCACTGTGTTCTCCTCCTTCGGTCCGGTCATCGCCATTTCTGCTCTGCCTGGTAACCTAACCCAGACCTTTGCATCCGGTGACCGGGTGCTGAACCTGCTGGCAGAGGAGCCGGTGGTAAAGCCTGTGGAGCACGGACAGACATTCGACTTTGAGAGTCTCGAAGTAAAGGATCTGAGCTTCTCCTATGACGGCAAGACCGATGTTCTGAAGGACATTACCATGCAGGCAAAGAAGGGCGAGATCATCGGCATTGTGGGCCAGTCCGGCTGCGGCAAGTCCACCTTCCTCAAGCTGCTGCTGCGGTTCTGGCAGAAGGACAGGGGACAGATCCTCTATAACGGGGTGGATATCGATAAAATCGACAGCGATAATCTGCTGGATAATGTGACGATGGTCAGCCAGACCACCTACCTTTTTGATGAGACCATCCGGGAGAACCTAAAAATTGCCAAGCCCGATGCGAGCCAGCAGGAGCTGGAAAATGCCTGCCGCATGGCTTCCATCCATGACTTTATTATGACCCTGCCGGAGGGGTATGACACCTCCGTGGGCGCACTGGGTGACAACATGTCCGCAGGCGAAAAGCAGCGGATCGGCCTTGCTCGTGCCTTCCTGGCCGGCTCTCCTGTGATTTTGCTGGACGAGCCTACCTCCAATGTGGACAGCATCAACGAGGGCATCATTCTGAAGGCCCTCAAGGAGCAGAAGCAAGACAAGTGTATTATCCTGGTATCCCATCGGGAGTCCACCATGGCCATTGCAGACCGAGTGTATCGGGTAGAGAAAGGAAAGTTGTATGTGTCCTAGAAAAATTATTTATATAGTGCTGGGCTCCCTCTGTCTAGCGCTGGGCTGTATCGGCATTGTGCTGCCGGTGCTGCCGACGGTTCCATTTTTCCTGGCGACCGTGTTTTTCTATGCCAATTCCTCCCAGAAGCTCCATGACTGGTTCGTCTCCACCAAGATGTATAAAAAGCACCTGGAGTCCTATGTGCAGAAAAAGGGGATGCTGATGAAGACAAAGCTCAGCATTCTGACCATGGTCACCCTTATTATGGCAGTGGGCTTTGCGTTGATGCTCCGCAAGCAGGTTTATATACCCTGCGCGATTCTGGCAATCGTCTGGATCTGCCATGTGATCTACTTCTTCTTTGGTGTCAAGACCATCAAGGAGGGAGAGAAGACAGCCCCCGCCAAGTAAGGGGCCGCCTCCGAACCAAAAGAAGATTTCAGCCCCGCCCCGTCTGCCTCGTCCGGCAGACGGGGCTTTTTTCGCAGGGGATACCCCTAAATTGTTCCGTCCAAAGGGGAGGGGAGGCAGAGGCTGAGAAAACGGGAAAAGGGGCTTTGAATAGGAAACTCCCCCTAATTGCCCTGGTGATATTACACAAAATAGTCAATGAAAATTCTGTAAATAAGAGCAAAACTGGGCAATATGTAGAAAAGTGATTTACAGTTGCACTGGTGCAACTGTAAAAAGTTGGATTTATCCGGACTTTTCCAAACTATTCCATTCTTTTGCTGCACAATAGTAAAAAATAGGCCAAAATGGTTGCACCTATGCAACTATTTCACAGTTGCTTTATGGATGGGACTGTGGTAACCTATGGACATAGGATTTGCAGAAATAAAGGCCGATTTCAGATTTATAGCTGTAAATCGATTTTATTTTACTTGAAGGTTAGCTCGCACTAACCTATCTGGTCGCGCAAAGGGGGTTCCCGATTCGCAGCTTCTGTCGGGCGGATCTTTGACCCCATATAATAGGTAAATCATCCTGTGAAGACAGGGTTTTTTATGAAAATCCGGTTAGCCAGCGCTAAGCTCTCCCTTCGGGAAGAGGAATGGCAGGCAGCCGGAAGCGCAATTCCGTATTTTTAGTCTAGGAGGAACTGTAGAAACGATGAAAACACATAAGTTAAGCACAAGAGCACTTGCTTGCCTGCTCACTCTGGTCATGGTACTGGCTATGGTGCCCGCAATGGCTTTCGCTGCTCCCGCAGAGGGCGCTAAGACCGGCACTGCCACCGTGAACATGCTGAAGGACCAGGAGAAGGTAGAAGCCAGCATGTGCAACGGCATGTTTGCCGAGAAGGTCGATCTCAAGGTCGAAAACGGTGAAGCAACAATCACCATGTATGTTGCACATCCTGTTCCCTCTTTCCCCGACCAGGGCCCCAACGGCTCCGTGGAAAATGTCCGTGTTGAGTACAATGGAAAGACATACACTGCTACTTCTGACATCAGCAACAAGCCTATGAAGCCCGCCAGAAAGCAGACTGTTAAAATGTTCGGTCTGACGGAGGGTCAGCAATACCCCATGCAGGTCCTCACTTTGGTTCTGCCCGAGGAAGCAATCACTGAGGGCGCTTTGTTTAAGACCACTGCTTTCGTTGCTGTTTTCATGAATTTGGATGTCAACTTCAAGATGCAGCTGACCGATGTGAAGTGGAACGAGCCCGCTCCCGCTCCCATGCAGGACGGCAACTACTATGTAGATGCATACCTGTGGAGCGCCAGTTCCGATCAGGCATCCATGGGTGACAAGGCCTTTGTAGATAACCGTCAGGTTCTGGTAACTGTAAAGGACGGCAAGGTCACTACCGTGCAGGCTGCTACCGGTCTTGTAAACCTGCCTCCCTTCATCGGAGGCCTCACTGCAATCAAGGTTGACGGCAAGGATCCCGATCATCAGAAGCTGGAGAAGTTTACTGACGGTAATGGCAAGGAGCGGGAGTATGTTCGCTTCTTTGATTTCCAGCTGCCCGAATCCGCACAGCCCACTAAGATGGTGAGCTATGTGCCTCTGCAGATCATTGTTGCCGGTACTCCTATGCCCGAAACCTTTATCGATGCCAAGCTGAAGCTGGACTGGGCTACTGCAACGCCTACCACCGATACCTCTCTGGAAAAGCCTGTTGAGCCCGAAGTTCCCGAAACCTTCGAGCACAGATTCGTGGATGCCACTACCGGCATTAAGCTGGAGGCCAAGGAGTATGCTGTCAATGAGAACCTGACCTTTGAGGTCGAGGTTCTGCCCGAGGAAGAAGTAGAGGCCCGTGAGCAGTTTGCAAAGCTGCTGGCTGACGTAACCGAGAAGTTCGATGTCTACGCTATGTGGCTGATGAATGACCATGGCGGTTTTGTGGATCCCGAAGGCGGCGTCACCGTTTCCTTCCCCATCCCCGAGGGCTACGATGCCTCTAAGGTCGCTCTGTACCGCATTTCTATGGATGAAAATGATGTAATGTCCAAGACCAAGGTCAACGGCACTCTGGCAGATGGCTTCTACACCGTCAATCAGAAGGCTGTGAGCGGTTACGCTTATGCCCTGGTAGAGCTGAAGGAATCCGAGGTCACTCCTCCTGAGACTCAGCCTGAGACTACCGCTCCCGAGACTCAGCCCGAGGCTACCAAGCCCGCCACTCCGGAGACCACCAAGCCCACCACCCCTGCAAAGCCCAGCACCGACAACCCCAAGACCGGTGACAACATGCACCTGATTGCTGTTACCTCTCTGATGGTGTTCTCCTGCGCAGCTGTTGCAGTGCTGACTCTGGGCAAGAAGCGTCAGGGCGCTAAATAATTCTGTTGCACCATAGGAAATGAGCGTTTCCACCTGTGCATAACAGCGATGCTCGCCCTTCGGGGCGAGCATTTTTGCACCCTTCAGAGGAGGGGAGTGTTGATGAATTTACGACAAATGTACACAGGACACGATCTTTTTTGTTGACGGCAGGAAAAGACGTATGGTATATTTGTCTATATTTACTTTTGAATGCCTCGGAAGTAAGCATATGACATAAGCGGTGAACCACTTCCCTATAGAAAGGATTGAATCCTATGTTAAATGTCTCCCATGTAACGAAAAAGTACGGTAAACTACTGGCCTGTAATGATGTGTCCTTCCATCTGGACCCGGGCAGTGTAACGGTTTTGCTGGGGCCGAACGGCGCAGGCAAGAGTACCATCATGAAGGCCATTATCGGCTTTCTGCGCCACGACGGTACCATCACCGTAGGCGGCTACAGCAATAAGAGCCAGGAGGCCCACAGGCTTCTGGGCTACATTCCCGAGATGCCCTCCCTGTATCCCAATCTCACGGTTGCGGAGCATATGGAGTTTCTGGCCAGAGCCTACAAGCTCACGGACTATAAAGAGAGGGTCAACATGCTCTTTGAGAAGTTCGAACTGGAGGATAAGCGGAAGAAATTCGGCGATGAGCTGTCAAAGGGTATGCAGCAGAAGCTCAATATCTGCCTGGGCCTGCTGCCCCAGCCCAAGCTCATGCTGCTGGATGAGCCTATGATCGGTCTGGATCCCCACGCCATCAAGGAGCTGAAAGGCACCATTGAGCAGATGCGTGGGGAGGGCAAGACACTGCTGGTCAGCACCCACATCATCGACAGCGTGGATATGCTGTGGGATCGCACCATCATCATGCAGCAGGGCAAGATCCGTGCCAACATCACCCGGCAGGAGCTGGAGCAGGACGGCAGAACCCTGGAGCAGCTGTTCTTTGATGTGACGGAGAACGTGGAGCCGGATGCGGTGTCCGGCGGTGAGGCAAGCACCTCCCAAGGGGGCTGATGCCTATGAAATTATTCGGTTATTATGTCTGCCACACCTTTGTAAACCAGCTGAAAAAGCTCTGCAAAACCTGGGTCGTGCTGTTTATTGTGATCTGTATGGCATTTGGTGCGCTGATTGGTGTCGGCGCATCCGTGCTGGGGGAGCTGTCCGAAGAAAATGCGCCCCAGGAGGAGCAGCACCAGCAGGAGCCGGAGGAGGAACTGCCGGAGGAGGAACTGCCGGAGGAGGAGCTGACGGAAGAGGAGCAGCAGGAGAATGCCCAGCTGACGGCAGAGCTTGTGGAGCTGGCGGCAGGAGGTATCATTCTGGCGGTGCTGGTGTTCTGCGCACTGGGAGCCGATAAAAACGGCAGCAAGATTTTCCAGCCCGCAGATATCAATCTGCTGTTTGCATCCCCTTTAAAGCCCCAGTCTGTCCTCATGTTCCGGTTGGCCACCCAGCTGGGAGCCGGTATCATGGCAAGCGTGTACCTGCTGTTCCAGATTCCCAATCTCACCCTAAATCTGGGCCTCGATATATGGGCAGCCATTGCGCTCATTGGCGTGTGGTGCCTCACCATCGTGGTGGGAAAGCTGCTGCAGGTGCTTTTGTACACAGTTTGCTCCACCCATATCACATGGAAAAAATACCTCAGAAACGGAATTTACGCCTTTTTACTGCTGATTGGCGTGAGCTATTATGTATTTCTGAAGACAAGCGGCCTGGACTATCTGGATGCCGCTCTGGCCTTCTTCAACAGTCCTGCCTCCCGGTATATCCCCTTCTGGGGCTGGCTGAAGGGCATGGGCGGATTTGCCATTGCGGGCAATCTCACAGGGGTGCTGCTGAGTGTGGGCGGCATCGTGGCAGGCTGCCTGGTGCTGGGCTATATCATCTGGCATGTGAAGGCGGATTTCTATGAGGATGCCATGGCAAAATCCCAGGAGACCGCACAGCTGATGGAAAAGGCCCAGTCCGATAAAAATGTGATTGTTAAGCGGAAGAAAGACCGGAGCGATAAGCTCCAGCGGGACGGTCTGCGCCACGGCTGGGGTGCCAATGTGTTCTTCACAAAAGCCATGTATAACCGGTTCCGCTTTGCCCATTTGAGAGTGTTCACCAAGACCTCGGAGACCTATCTGGTGGCGGCGGTGGCGGTGGCGGCGCTGTGTAAGTATGTGCTTTACACCCCGGGGCTGCTGCCGGTGGTCCTTACCCTGGGGGCGCTGACCTTCTTCCGGGCGCTGGGAAATCCTCTGGAGGAGGACACAAGGCTTGATTACTTTGCACTGATCCCGGAGAGTGCCTGGAAAAAGCTGTTCTGGTCCGTGATGGGCGGAATTGCCAACTGTTTCCTGGATCTGCTGCCTGCCATTTTTGTGTCCATCCTGTTTTTGGGGGAGAGCCTGCCTGTGGCACTGGCCTGGATCCCTGTGATCGTATCGGTGGACTTCTTCTCCACCACGGTGGGTACATTCATCAGCCTGTCGGTACCGGTGTCCGCCGGAAAGATGGTAAAGCAGTTTGTGCAGATCCTCTTTGTGTATTTCGGACTTCTGCCGGATGTGGGCATTCTGGCCTATGGAATTGTAACGGAACAGATCCTTCCGGCAGCCCTGGGCGCAACGGCTCTGAATCTGGCGCTGGGTTTCCTGTTTTTGGCCCTTACTCCCCGGTTTGTGGCGCCTAAGGACAAAAATTCGGAGAAATCCGGGGGTATCAGGCAGGCGAGAAAGCGTTTTTCCATCATGGGCTTCAGCGCCCTTCTCATTCTGCTGGTAAGCTCGGTTGTGCAGATTCTTGTGATGACGGCCTTCCCCCAGTGGCTTCAGAACTCCTGGGGCATGTGGGCTTGCACCTTCGGCCCCATCTATCTGGTGGGCGTTCCGGCAGGCCTGCTGCTTCTGCGGGCAGTTCCGGCCCAAAAGCCGGAAAAACACGCCATCAAGCCGAGACAGTACATATTCCTTCTGCTGATCTGCTTTTGCATGATGTATGCAGGAAATCTGGTGGGCAGCATTCTCACCAGTGTGTTGCAGGGCATTCTGGGGACATCCCCCGTTAACCCCATTTTGAACTACGCCACCCACCAGTCGGTGCTGCAGAAGATCTTGTTTTTGGTGATTCTGGCACCTATGATCGAGGAGTTTGTCTTCCGTAAACAGCTGATCGATCGGATGCGCCCCTACGGGGAGAAGGCGGCTATTTTTACCTCTGCCGTCATGTTCGGTCTGTTCCACGGGAATCTCTCCCAGCTGTTTTATGCGGCTGCACTGGGTCTGGTGTTCGGCTATGTGTATGTAAAGACCGGAAAGCTCCGCTACAGCATGGGGCTGCATATGATCATCAACTTCCTGGGCGGTGTGGTCGGCCCCATGTTTTTGGAGCATCTGGACTTTACCGCACTGGGTAATTTGGGGCAATTCGATTTTTCGGCGCTGATGCCCATGCTGCCCTGGGTGATTGCCTTTGGGCTCTACTCCCTGCTCCTGTTTGGCCTTGCCATCGCCGGACTTGTGATTCTGTGCATCTATGCGAAAAAGATTCGCCTGGCTCCCGGGGAGTTGCAGCTGCCGGGGAGCACGCTCTGGAAAGCGGTCTGCGGCAATGTGGGGATGATCATGCTGCTGCTCGCCTGCCTTGCCATGATTGCCTCCACCTTTTTTGCAGGATAGAGGGCGAGATGCCAGGACACAAAACCCCGGCTTTCCTTGGGCGTACCCCCCATCATCCCGAGTACGCCCTGGCATCCTAGACACACCCCTGTCATCCTAAGCGAAGCGAAGGATCTGAAAGGAAAGATTCTTCGGTCACTATGTTCCCTCAGAATGACAGGGAGGTGTCATCCTGAGCGGCAGCGAAGGATCTGAAAGGAAAGATTCTTCGGTCACTTCATTCCCTCAGAATGACAGGGAAGTGTCATCCTAAGCGGCAGCGAAGGAGCTTAAAAAAGATTCTTCGGTCACTTCATTCCCTCAGAATGACAGGAGGGGTGCAATGGGCTTTGTCTTTTTATGACAGGCCCTTGAGATACGGAAGAAAATGCCGCCGGATTCGGCGGCATTTTTGTTGTTTGCAAGGAGAAATTCCTGTGGTATAATGAGAGAAAAATCCAAAAGGAGGATACTACTATGAAAACATACGAGCTGATTATCGAGCGCAGCCAGCCTACCTGCGGCGGCAAGGACCCCAAGGAAGTGAAGGTGCTCACCGTTACCACAGAGGATCCTGTTGCCTATGTGCGGGAGATTGAGCAGACCGATGCCCTGCAGGTGGAGGAAAAGCCCAACGGCGAAATTGTCATCTCCCTTGAAATGGGCCTAAAGCGGATCCGGTACAGCTTCACCGAGGAATAAGGAGCGCAATGGAGATTCGGAAGGCCGCACAGGCAGATCTGGAGCGGATCCTGGTGCTTTATGGGGCCGCAAGGGACTATATGCAAAAGGCCGGAAACCGTACCCAGTGGGTCGGGGGCTATCCCCAGCAGGCGCTGATCGAAAGAGACATGGCAGAGGGAAACTGCTATGTGTGTACTCGGGACAGGGAGATTCTGGGGGTGTTCAGCTATTTTGAGGAGCCGGATCCCACATACGCCCGTATCTATGAGGGAGCATGGCAGAATGAAGCGCCATACGGTGTGATTCACCGGATCGCTGTGGGTGTCCACGGACAGGGGGTGGCGGATTTCTGCTATCGCTGGTGCTTTGCCCGGTGCGGCAACCTGAAAATCGACACCCATAAGGACAATCTGCCCATGCAGAAGTCCCTGGAAAAAAACGGATTTGTCCGCTGCGGAATTATCTACCTGAAAAACGGCGATCCTCGAATCGCCTATCAGAAAACAACCTAGCATTGGCCCCACCGGAAATCCGGTGGGGCTTGTGCTGTCTGCACAACTTTATTAAGCTAAAGTGATAAAGAGAAAGGCAATTCTGGAGAAGTCTACAAAAAATCATCTAAAGGAGAACTGGCACTTTACAACTTTAGTTCATTAAAGTATAATCCTTTTATCCATTACAGGCAACCATCAGAAAGGATGAGAGAGTATGAAAAAGTTACTGGCAGTTGTATTGGCGTTGACCCTGGCGGCGCTGGGTATTTCCGGGTGTGGAAAAGAGAGCGGCTCCGATTTGGCCTACATTCAGAAGAAGGGGAAGCTGGTGGTGGGGATCACCGAGTATGCCCCCATGGACTATAAGGACGAAAACGGTCAGTGGACGGGCTTTGATGCGGAGTTTGCCCGGGCTGTGGGGGAGAAGCTGGGGGTGGAAGTGGAGTTTCTGGTGCTTCCCGACTGGGGTCAGAAATTCAATGAGTTGTCCACCAAAAATATCGATGCCATCTGGAATGGCCTCACTCTGACAGAGGAAGTGAAGGCCAACACCAGCTACACCGATGCCTATGTTACCAATGCCCAGGTGGTGGTGATACCTAAGGATCGGGCAGTTACCGATACGGAGGCGCTGAAAAAGCTGAACTTCGCCGCAGAGAACGGCTCTGCCGGAGCGGCAGCTCTGAAGGAGCTGGGGATCGATGATTACGTGGCCCTAAAAAATCAGGCCTCCGCTGTGATGGAGGTGGCTGCCGGAACCTCAGATGCCTGCGTGATCGATATCACCATGGCCAAGGACATGACGGGGGAGGGCACCAATTACGAAGACCTTGCCATATGCACAGCCCTTACGGAGGAGCAGTATGTGGTGGCGTTCCGCAAGAATTCCGATCTGACCGCAAAGGTCAATGAGATCATTGCGGAGCTGAAGCAGGACGGCACCCTTGGACGGCTTGCGGAAACGTATCAGCTGACCCTGGCCGGAAAGTAACAGGAGAGGAAGTCTGCAAATGTTTATGGAAGTCACAATGGCGCTGCTGCTGGCCTTCTGGGAAAACTTAAAAATATTCATCCTCACCCTTGTTTTTGCGGTGCCTTTGGGACTTCTGGTGTGCTTTGGCACCATGAGCAAATGCAGGGTTTTGAAACGGGGGACAGAGGCCTTCGTGTGGGTCATCCGGGGAACCCCTCTTATGTTGCAGCTTATCATCGTGTTTTATGGCCCGGGGCTGCTGCTGGGTCTGCCCTCCATGGGGCGGTTCCAGGCCACCATTTTGGCCTTTGTCATCAATTACGCCTGCTATTTCTCCCAGATTTACCGGGGCGGCATCGAGAGCATCCCCAGGGGGCAGTATGAGGCGGGGCAGGTACTGGGCATGACAAAGGGGCAGATCTTCTTCCGGGTAGTGCTCTTGCAGGTATGCAAGCGCATTCTGGCCCCCATGAGCAATGAGGTGATTACGCTGGTGAAGGACACCTCCCTTGCCCGGATCATTGCGGTGTATGAGATCATTTACATCGGTGAAGCCTACACCCAGAAGGGCCTCATCTGGCCCCTATTTTATACGGGCGTATTTTATCTTGTATTTAATGGGGTGCTGACCCTGCTGTTTGGCAGACTGGAAAAGAAACTGGAGTATATCAGAGGGTAATGTGTATGCAGGTTTTACAGGTTCAGAATCTAAAAAAGAGCTACGGGGACAATCCGGTGCTGAAGGGCGTGTCCTTTTCTCTGGAAAAAGGGCAGGTGCTGGCCCTCATCGGCTCCTCCGGGGGCGGCAAGTCCACCCTTCTGCGGTGCCTCAACTTTCTGGAGACACCGGACGAGGGACAGCTGTTTGTGAGCGGAAAGCCCCTCCTCGGTGATACAGAGGAGAAGCTGCGGGAAAATCGGCTCCATTTCGGGCTGGTGTTTCAAAACTACAATCTCTTTCCTCAGTATACGGCCCTGGAAAATATCATGCTGGCACCGAAGCTCCTCAAAAAGGAGTCCCCGGAGAAAATCAGAGAAAAGGCGCAGGCGCTTTTGGAGCAGGTGGGGCTTTCCCACAAGGCGGAGGCCTATCCCGCCGAGCTGTCCGGGGGTCAGCAGCAGCGGCTTGCCATCGCAAGAGCTCTGGCCCTGCAGCCGGAGGTGCTCTGCTTCGATGAGCCCACTTCCGCTCTGGATCCCAGACTGACCGGGGAGATCCTCCGACTGATCCGGCAGCTGAAAAGCGCCGGGAACACCATGGTGGTGGTGACCCATGAAATGGCATTTGCAAAACAGTGTGCAGATGTGGTATGCTATATGGAAGACGGCATCATAGAGGAGATGGGAACCCCGGAGCAGATTTTCTCCTGCCCTGTGAGCGAGAAAACCAGGGCTTTTATCCGGGGTGCGGAGGAGAACGGATAGCGAGGAGAAATGGATATGTGCCAGAGCACAAAACAGGAAAAGGTCCGGGCTCTTTACGAGCTGCTTGCAGAAATCGACAATGCAGAGGACTGCTGTGCCCTTATGGAGGATCTTTGCACGGTGAAGGAAATTGAAAATATGGCAGAGCGGATCGATGCGGCAAAGCGATTGCTTGCGGGCAATACCTATAACCAGATCATTGCCCAGTCGGATATCTCCTCGGCTACCTTGAGCCGGGTGTCCCGCTGCGTTCAGTACGGCCGGGGCTACTCCAGACTGCTGAAAAAGGGATCTCAAACCGGAAAAGACGGATACACATAGGGTGTATCCGTCTTTTTGCAAGGGGAGATTGTGACAAAATTTATCCCCTCATTTTGTAGGATCGGTATCTTGCTGGATATTTACCGTTGGGTTATAGTATAAATAAGAGCGAAGGTTCTTACCATATTATCGGAGGTGACGGCTATGAGAATTCAATTTATCGGAGCGGCCCATGAGGTGACCGGAAGCTGTACGCTTTTGGAGGTCTGTGGAAAACGGTATCTGGTGGACTGCGGCATGGAGCAGGGACGGGATGCCTTTGAGAATGTCCCCCTGCCCGTGGCTGCCGGGAACATTGAGGCGGTCTTTTTGACCCATGCCCATATTGACCACTCGGGCATGCTGCCGAAGCTCTATAAGGACGGTTTCCGAGGCTCCATCTACGCCACGGAGTCCACCTGTGATCTTTGCAATATTATGCTGAGGGATTCGGCCCATATCCAGATGTCGGAGGCGGAGTGGCGCAATCGGAAGGCCCAGCGTGCCGGACAGGAGCTTGTGAAGCCTGTCTACGATCTGGACGATGCGGTGGGTGCCATCAGCCGGTTCCGCCGCTGCGGATATGGAGAGGTGATTCAGGCGGCTGAGGGCATTGAGCTTCGGTTTTCGGATATCGGACACCTTCTGGGCTCTGCCTGCATTGAGATGTGGCTGACGGAGAACGGAACCACCCGGAAAATCGTATTCAGCGGCGACGTGGGCAACAAGAATCAGCCCCTCATCAAAGATCCCCAGCCGGTGGAGGAGACAGACTATCTGGTGATCGAATCCACCTATGGCAATCGGCTCCATGAGCAGCGAGGCGATACGGTGCAGGAGCTGGCCCAGGTGCTCCAGCGGACACTGGATCGGGGCGGCAATGTGGTCATTCCCTCCTTTGCGGTGGGCAGGACCCAGGAGATGCTCTACGCCATCCGGGAGATTTTACAGCGAGGCCTTGTGAAGGGACACGACGGATTTCCCGTGTATGTGGACAGCCCTCTGGCGGTGGAGGCCACGGGCATCTTCTTGCAGTGTGACCACAGCTGTTTTGATGCGGAGACCGCAGAGCTGGTGAATAATGGGGTCAATCCCATCTGGTTTGACGGGATCCAGCTCTCCGTCACGGCGGAGGAGTCCAAGCAGATCAATTTTGACACCCGGCCCAAGGTGATCCTGTCGGCCAGCGGTATGTGCGAGGCCGGACGGATCCGGCACCATCTGAAGCACAATCTGTGGAGCAGTGCCAACACCATTCTGTTTGTGGGCTATCAGGCGGAAGACTCTCTGGGCAGAAAGCTCCAGGACGGAGCCACAGAGGTGCGGCTCTTCGGGGAGGATATTGCAGTCCATGCGGAAATCGCATCCCTCCACGGCACCAGCGGCCATGCAGACCAGGCGGGGCTGCTCCAGTGGCTGGAGGCCTTCCGGGAGAAGCCGAAGATGGTATTTATCAACCACGGCGAGGATGAGTCCTGTATCGCATTCCAGAAGCTGCTCATTGAGCGGGGCTACCGGGCGGAGGCCCCCTTCAGCGGCACCGAGTACGATCTGGAGAGCGGCAGAATGACGGCCTATGTGGAGGGCAAGCCCATTAAGCGTGAGCAGATTCTGAAGGGTAGCGCAAGAGCACAGGCAGTCTACGGAGAGCTGCTGGCAGCGGCAGAGGCCCTTCTGTCTCTGGTGCACCGGTGCAGAGGGCGCGCCAATAAGGATAACGCCAAGCTGACTGCCCAGATCCGCAATCTGGTGGAAAAATGGAAGTAAAATGCCGGAGGGTATTTCCGGGCAGAAAAATGGGGGACGGCCTTTTAGGCCGTCCCCCATTTCAGCTTGTCAAAAAAGCACATCATTCAGAGAAACGAAACAGCGGAAGCATTCCTCTGTCATTCTGAGGCGCACAGTGACGAAGAATCTTGCGTTTAGGATTCTTCGCTATCGCTCAGAAAGACACAGTTTGTCATTCTGAGGAGTGCAGCGACGAAGAATCTTGCGTTTAGGATTCTTCGCTATCACTCAGAATGATGCAGTTTTGTCATTCTGAGGAGCGCAGCGACGAAGAATCTTGCGTTTAGATTCTTCGCTATCGCTCAGAATGACGGGAAATAAGCCCCTTTGTAGTGCTCAGAGCGGCAAATCGCATCACGATACCTTCGGAGGACAAGAAGTAAGAGGACAAAGCAGCCCAGAGGGGAAAGTGACATCTCATGACGGAATCGTTCTTTGATAGCCGAAAGCGGCACAGTCCTGTTTGGGATCTGTGCCGCTTCCTTTTATAGGGGATCCGATGCCGTGTTTTTTTGAGACTTTACTGCCTGCTTTTTCTTTTTTGCAGCAACCACAATACCGGTCACAGCGGCGGCAATCACAACGCCTGCACCGCCGATGAGGAGCCAGGGCAGGGGTTTCGGGATCTGCACAAGACAGAAGGCATCCTGCTGCGCCGTCACGGAGAAGACCAGATAGCTGCTGTTTACCTCTGTATGGGTCTTCTGCCAGGCGCCCTCTTTGTCTCTCACAAAAACCTCCAGACAGTCCGGGCGCTGCTCCTCCGGGTAGGCAAGGCGAAGGGTCGTATCCTCCTCCTCTGAGAAAACGGGGAGTGCATAGCCCTCCAAGGGGGTCTTCCTGCCGGAGAGGGCGGGAAGCTCGTTTAGAGGGGCGAGGGCGAAATGATCCATATCCCGGAAATGGCCCTGGGCCAGCAGCAGGGGCTTGCCGTTTTCCCGGGTCAGCTGGCTTTGTACGGTGACCTGGTAGGGGGTGTAGTCCAGCTGGGCGGTTTTGTCAAAGTAGATCTGGCTCAGCTCCTCGGGATCCAGATTTCCCCACAGGCCGGTGTGCTCCTCCTTCTGGGGGACTGCCGGAACGGAAGATGTGTCCAAAGAGCCGCCCAGGGGAACCGTTATGCTCTCCCGGGTACCGTCCTCAAAGCAGAATGTGATGGTGGAGGTGGTGAAGGACTCCGGCAGATCGGGCAGCGCCAGAAATTCCTCCAGAGGCAGAGACTCAGCGGCACCGGAATAATTGATGCCGTCCACGGCGCCGTATTCCTCCCTGGTGGTAAGGTAGTAGTTGCCAGAGAGAGGAGACTCGGCTTTGCTGTTTTCCTGTATGCCCAGCACAGAGCCTAGTTTTTCGATGCCGCCATCAATATGGGTGATGCTCCGGCAGTCTGATACCACGGCAGCACTGCCTGCAATGCCGCCTACGCAGGTTTTGCCGGAGAGCTGGGCCTTGGCGCTGCAATTGCGGATAAACCCGGAGCTGGTTCCGGCGATACCGCCCACATAGTCGGCACCGGTTGCCTCCACATCCCCTGTGCTCACGCAGTCTTTCATAAGCCCCAGAGCAGCTCTGCCCACAATGCCGCCCACATTTTCTTTCTTTCCGGTGATGGGGGCGCTGTTTTGGCACTCCCTCACAACCGCCCGAAGCTGACCCTCAAAGTTCAGCGAGCGGCTTCCGCTGAACTGAAAATCGTCCTCCGGATCCAGATCGTTTTCCATGGCCATGGCACCCACAATGCCGCCGGTGTTCCGGTCTCCGTCTACGGCGCCTGCATTGGTGCATCCCAGCAGCTTTCCGGTCTGATCCTCCGGGGTGTCCCCGTCGGAGATGTCCGTGAAGGTGCCGCCCATGTGACTGGAGGCCTCGTTCAGGGTTTGGCTGATGGCATTCATCTGATTGGAGATGGCCCTAATGTCGCTGTTTAACTGCTGAACGCCGGTTTTTGCAGAGGAAGAGATGCTCTGCATGGTACCCTCCATGGCATGCATACTGCTGCCAAGGGTGTTCTTTGCGGCTAAAAGGGCATCGGAGTCGGGCAGCTCCGGGCTGTCCTTGCTGGGAACCAGCTGGGTGATGGCATCGGAGGCTGTCTGGGCATGCTGCCCCAGAAGCCCGATCTGGGTGTCCATCCGGGAGGCGGAGTTGTGGGCATTTGCCGAGGCCTTGTTGACAAGGGCAGAGGTATCTGCCAGCTGTCCCTGGAGAATCTGCAGGGTGTCCTTGGTAAAATCCACCTGGGAGATGGGCTCTACCTGCCCCACAATGCCGCCTACATCCTTGCGGCCGTGAATACTGCCCTTATTGGTGCAGGCCTCTATGTAGCCTTTCTGGCTGCCAGCAATGCCG
>RCNH01000173.1_pt1 | contig 30729 bp, 31 predicted proteins | sample 2041161 | NCBI WGS metagenome assembly RCNH01 (sample SAMN09708215, study PRJNA481090) | Feces metagenome, whole genome shotgun sequencing project. | biome: feces | host: Leptonychotes weddellii | place: Antarctica: Sion Island | collected 2010-03-01 | reverse complement strand
GGATGCTGCATACCATGTTGGCTTTACGCTGGGAACAGAATTGAAATCATTGGGGTTCAACCTGGATTTTGCCCCCGTGGCAGATGTGAACACCAATCCCGATAACCCCGTAATTGGTTCCAGAGCGTTCAGTTCCGATTCCGGCATTGCTGCCGATATGGTTTCTTCCTGTGTTTGCGGCTTTCGTGAAGCCAGAATGATTTCCTGTATTAAGCATTTTCCCGGACATGGAGACACCCAAACCGATACACATTTTGGCAGTGCGCAAACCAGTAAGACCCTGGACGAGATGCAGCAGGAGGAGTTTCTTCCCTTTCGGTCGGGTATTGAAGCTGGTGCACCGGTTGTGATGATCGGCCATATTTCCTGTCCCAATATCACCGGTGATGAAGTGCCTGCTTCCTTATCCCCTGAGATTGTTACAGATGTCCTGCGAAAAGATCTGGGCTTTCAGGGTGTAGTGATTACTGATGCTATGAATATGGGTGCAATTGCCGAATGTTATCCCAGCGGAGAGGCTGCTGTTCTTGCGTTGGAAGCCGGCTGCGATATGATTCTGGTGCCTGATGATCTGCAGGAAGCTGCTGCCGCTGTTCGCTCTGCACTGAATTCCGGTCGGCTGACTGAAAAACGATTGGACGAAAGCATTCTCCGCATTTTAAAGCTAAAACTGGAATATGGCATTATCCCCTATGAGATCAGCTGACAGATGCTTCTGGTTATTCAGAAGAACCCATAGCAAAAAGCAAACAACGCTTTGCAGGAAGGAATGAAATAATGAAAGCTTGGCATCATTTTCTGACTATTACAAAGCACCGCTTTCTGGTAATGGTCAATTGCTTTAAAGTTGGTCTTTATTGGCAGGGCCTGACCCATGACCTTTCCAAGTACTCCCCTACTGAATTTCTGGTAGGAGCACGTTATTATCAAGGAAACCGCAGCCCCAATGCAGCAGAACGCGAGGACAAAGGCTATTCAAGTGCATGGATGCACCATAAAGGACGAAACAAACATCATTATGAGTATTGGACCGACCTAAACATGGACACTCGTTCCTATTGTCCGCTTGAGATGCCAAGACAATACCTTGTAGAGATGGTCATGGACCGCATTGCCGCAAGCAAAGTATATAAAGGCGCAAGCTATACCGATGCAGCTCCTTTGCAATACATTTCAAAAGGGCATGAAGCCCGTTTTATGCATCCAGAAACCAATCGTCAGCTGATTTTTCTGCTTACCATGCTGAGTGAAAAAGGAGAAAAGGAAACCTTCCGATTCATCCGGCAGGTGGTTCTGAAAGGCCTTCCCTTCTGAGGAAAATTCAGCATGCCATAATCGTACCACACAAAGCCAGCTCAACCAGACAGTTCTCCGGTTGAACTGGTTTTTTCTCTATGTAACACCCTTCCTTTGTGAGAAACATATTCACCGGGCCTGTCTCATATTCTTTTTCAGGAGGTGTGGGACATGGTGATGTCATATATATGGAGCGGGATGGTGCTGCTCTCTGTAATATTTGCAATTGAAACCGGGCAGGGTGCTGAATTGACAAGTGCTGTTTTAGAAGGTGCCCAGGGCGGCGTGACCCTCACCTTATCCATGGCAGGAGCAATCTGTCTGTGGTCTGGTGTGGGGCAAGTTATGAAACAGGCGGGCTTGACCAGGTGCCTGGCAAAATTACTGACACCGGTTACAAGTCTGATTTTTCCAAGCTCCAGAACGGATGAAGAAGCCAAGGAGTGGATCAGCGCCAACATCTGCGCAAATCTGCTGGGCCTCGGAAATGCTGCTACACCTATGGGAATTGCCGCAACCAAGCGACTGGGAAAATTTGCTCCTCCGGGTGTGGCATCCCATGAAATGTGCCGTCTGATTGTAATGAACACTGCCTCCATCCAGTTGCTGCCTACCAATGTGGCGGCGGTCCGCGGAAGTTTGGGCTGCTGCAATCCCTTTGATATTCTTCCGGCAGTTTGGGTGACTTCTCTGTGTTCTGTCACCGCAGGTTTGCTGATTGCATTCGGATTTGAGAGGTTTGGAAAAGATGCGTGACTATATCATCCCGGTGGTACTTGGAGGAACCGCCATTTTTTCTTTGGCACAAAAACAAAGTCCCTATGATGCTTTGATTGAAGGCGGCACCCAAGGGCTGAAGCTGTTAATCAGTATTCTTCCCTCCCTCATTCTGCTGCTGACTGCTGTTCGGATGCTTCAGACCAGTGGAGCTATGGAGGCATTGGTTTCTCTGTGTACACCATTTCTTTCCCGGCTGGGAATTCCCGGCGAACTGGCCCCGTTGATTTTAGTTCGCCCCATCAGCGGCAGTGCCGCTCTGGCCGTTGGGGCTGACCTCATGGCACAGTATGGAACAGAAAGCACCATAGGCCGCTGCGCTGCAATTATGCTGGGCAGTACAGAAACGACTTTCTATACGATCAGCGTTTATTTCGGAGCAGCTGGAATTAAAAAGACTCGTTACGCCGTCCCTGCGGCTCTGTTTGCAGATCTCACAGGGTTTGTAATGGCAGCCGTGACGGAACACCTGTTTTTCTAAAAATTCTACTATACTTTTTAGCAAAAATTTGATATACTGGAAGTTATGAATTAGATCAAGTGAGGAATGCAATATGGAGAAAATCTTAACTCTCATTTCCAATAAAATGGCGGATGCCTTCGAGCAGGCCGGATACGACCGTTCCTACGGCCGTGTCACGGTATCCAACCGCCCTGACCTGTGTGAGTACCAGTGTAATGGTGCTCTGGCAGCTGCCAAGGCATACCACAAGGCCCCTATTCAGATTGCTCAGGCTGTCGCAGAAAAATTGGATGCCGCAGACTTTGAACTGGTGGATGCTGTGGCCCCCGGTTTCATCAATCTGCGCCTGTCCGGCAGTTTCCTGCAGAGCTACCTCAATGGTATGCGTGCCGATTCCGGCTTTGGTGTGGAAAAGGAAGCTTCTCCCAAGACCATCGTGGTGGACTATGGCGGACCCAATGCAGCAAAGCCTCTGCACATCGGCCATCTTCGTTCTGCCATCATTGGTGAGAGTGTAAAACGGATTTATAAATTCTTTGGAAACAACGCCATCGGCGATGTGCATTTGGGTGACTGGGGATTGCAGATGGGTCTGATTATCACCGGCCTGAAGGAACAGCAGCCGGAACTGCCCTATTTTGACGAGAACTTTTCCGGTCCCTATCCTGAGGACGCCCCCTTCACCATGAGCGAGCTGGAGCAGATTTATCCTGCTGCCTCCGCTCGCAGCAAGGAAGATGAGGTCTTTGCTCAGGCTGCCCATGAGGCTACCTTTGCCCTCCAGGCTGGCCGTCCCGGCTACCGTGCCCTTTGGAAGCACATTATGAATCTTTCCATTGCCGACATTAAGAAAAACTATGATAATCTGGATGTGCATTTTGAATCCTGGCTGGGCGAAAGCGATGCACAGCCCTTCATCGCCCCGATGCTGGAGCAGATGCGTGCCGACGGCCACGCCGTAGAAAGCAACGGTGCACTGATTTTCCCTGTGGCTCGTGAAGACGACAAGAAGGAAATGCCCCCCTGCATTCTCATGAAGTCTGATGGTGCTACCCTGTATGCCACTACCGACCTGGCTACCCTCATTCAGAGAGAACAGGACTTCCATCCCGATAAGGTTCTGTATCTGGCTGATAAGCGTCAGAGTCTCCACTTTGAGCAGGTTTTCCGTGCTGCACGTGCCTCCGGTATTGTGCGTCCTGAAACTGAGCTGGATTTTCTTGGCTTTGGTACCATGAACGGCAAGGACGGAAAACCCTTCAAGACCAGATCCGGCGGTGTTATGCGTCTGGAACAGCTCATTGCAGAAATTACTGATTTTGTCCGGAAAAAGGTAGTAGAAAATAACATTGTGGAAGCTGATGCAGTGGAAGAAACTACCCGCCGTATTGCCATGGCAGCCCTGAAATACGGCGACCTGTCCAACCAGCCTACCAAGGACTATATCTTTGATATGGACCGCTTCGCTGCATTTGAAGGAAATACCGGCCCCTATATTCTCTATACAATTGTTCGTATCAAGAGCATTCTGGCAAAATATGGTGCCTGGGAGAACCTGCAAATTCAGGCTCCCGTGAATCCCAACCAGAAAAATCTGATGCTTGCCATTACCAAACTGGCTCCCGCCCTGGAGAACGCTTACCGGGATTCTGCTCCCAATGTGATTTGTGCCTATATTTATGAGCTTGCCGGTGCAGTCAATGCATTCTACCATGGCACCCGCATTCTCAGCGAAACAGACGATGCCGTAAAGGCTGGTTATATTGCTCTCATTGGCTTGGCAAAGGATATTCTGGAGTGCTGCATTGGCCTTTTGGGCTTTGAAGCACCCGAAAAGATGTAATTTCCCATTCACATCGCTGGCCTAGGAGGTAATTATGGAACAATTCGTTACTGTTGCAATTCCGGTCATTGCCGCTTTTATTATGATTCGGATTTTGCTGAAGCCTATGAAGCTGCTGACCAAGCTGCTCATCAATACCGGCTTTGGTTTTGCAACCCTGTTTTTGCTGAATATGCTCTCTTCATATACCGGGATTCTTTTTGAACTTGACGCAATCAATGCGGTCACCGTTGGTATTCTGGGACTTCCTGGACTGATTCTTCTGCTGATATTTCATTTTTTCTTGTAATTCTATGAAGTGGGGAGAGAGCTGCATGCTTTCTTCCCACTTTCTGCGTTGTTTTGGACATCTTTTAATTTAGGATTGCGAAATCCTTCAAATTGTATTATAATGTGTGTAATACATACATATATAAGTATAAAACTGGGGTATATCCCCGATTATAAACAGGAGGTTACACATATGCAAAAGCCAGTCCTTGTTGTAATGGCCGCTGGTATGGGCAGCCGCTACGGCGGCCTCAAGCAGCTGGACCCTGTAGGCAACCACGGTCAGCTAATTATAGACTACTCCATTTATGATGCCCACCAGGCCGGATTTGACACAGTTGTTTTTGTGATCAAGCCCGAAATTGAGGAAGCCTTCCGGGAAGGCGTAGGCAATCGTCTGGAAAAGGTGATGGATGTCAAGTATGTCTATCAGTTAAAAGAGGATCTGCCTGAGGGGTATCATTGTCCCGAGGATCGGGTGAAGCCCTGGGGAACTGCCCAGGCTACTTTGGCCGTCCGCAATGTGGTCCACGGACCTTTTGCTGTTATCAATGCCGATGACTATTACGGTCCCAACGGATTCAAAGCCATTTATCAGTATCTGACTGAGAATCCCGATGGAGAAAATCGCTATGAATATGCCATGGTGGGATATCTTCTCAAAAATACCGTAACTGAAAATGGTCATGTGGCTCGCGGCGTATGCGAGGAAACTGCAGATCAGTTCCTTACCAGTGTGGTGGAGCATACAAAAATCATCAAAGGCGAAACCTGTCCCCAGTATACAGAAGATGATGGGGCTACCTGGCATGATTTGGACGAAAATACAGTGGTGTCTATGAACCTCTGGGGCTTCCAGAGAAGCTATCTGGATGAGGCAATGGCCCGTTTCCCTGCATTTCTGGACAAGGCTCTGGCAGAGAATCCCACGAAAGCAGAGTTCTATCTGCCCACTGTGGTTAGTCAGCTGCTGGAAGAAAAGAAAGCCAGAGTAAAGGTTCTGCGCAGCCACGATCATTGGTATGGTGTCACCTACAAAGAGGATAAGCCCACCGTTGTAGAGGCCATTGCCCGGATGACTGCAGAAGGGCTCTACCCTGACTGCCTGTGGGAGAAATAATATGAATCAGGAACTTGTGTATGAGGTTTTGTCTCACTATGAGCTTCCGGCCCCTCTGGTCGGCTATGTCCCCTATGGCTATGGACATATCAACGATACTTTTTGCGTCCTGACTCAGCCAAGAGAGGGCGACTGCATCCGTTTCATTTTACAGCGGATGAATCCCACAGTATTTCCTGACACAAAGGCACTGATGGAGAACATGGTGGGTGTTACCACATTTCTCCGGGAGAGTGTTTTAAAGCAGGGTGGAAATCCTGATCGAGAAGCCATGCAGGTGCTCTTTACCAAGGAAGGCACCTCCTACTATACAGACTGTGAAGGAAACGGATGGCGTCTTCTGCCGTTTGTGGAAGGAACTGTATGCCTCCAAACAGCAGAAACCCCTGCCCTTTTTGAGGCATCCGGTAAGGCTTTTGGACGGTTTCAGCGGATGCTGGGCTCCTACCCTGCCCACACACTGCGGGAAACTTTGCCCGGTTTTCACGATACGGAAAAACGATTTGCACGCTTTCTTACTGTCCTAAAGGCCGACTGCATGGGAAGAGCCAAGGAAGTACAGCCGGAGATTGATTTTCTTCTTGCAAGACAGAAGGATTGCAGTGTTGCTCTGGAAGCTCACCGAAAGGGAATCCTTCCTCTGCGTGTGACTCACAACGACACAAAGCTGAACAATGTTCTGCTTGACCGCAACACTCTGGAGGGCATTTGTGTGATTGATCTGGACACTGTAATGCCCGGGCTTTCTATGAACGATTTTGGTGATTCGATTCGTTTTGGGGCCAATCACTGTGCTGAGGATGAAAAGGATCTGAGTAAAGTTAACTTTGACCTTTCTCTGTTTAAAGTCTTTACCAGAGGGTTCCTGGAAGGTGCTGCCGGCACCTTGACAGAGGCAGAAATTCGTTATCTCCCTTGGGGAGCCAGACTGATGACATTGGAATGCGGTATTCGTTTCCTTACCGACTATCTGGAAGGTGATGTTTACTTCCGCACTACCTATCCTGGACAAAATCTGGACCGCTGTCGCACACAGTTTAAGCTTGTAGCAGATATGGAAGCTGCTTTCCCTCAAATGGAAGCAATTTGTGCAGAGTATATATCGTAACAGTCGCAATTGCGGTGACAGTCTGCGGGTTTTGAGAAGAGCTGTTGCAAGGGTCATTCATAACATAATATCGATTTATACAAAAACAGGCCGCTTTAACAGCGGCCTGTTTTTTCTAAACTATATCGGCAGTAATGGAGTCGTGTACACATATACATTTTCTAATTTAACAGAACTTAAAAAGCTGCCCCCTTTATGGAGGCAGCTTCTAAGTAATTTCACTTGTCTGCTTTGGGTCACGTTTGTATCAGTCCTCATAGAGGGTAATCCAATCAGAGAACCGTGAATGGAATTAAATGTGACGCTCCAGAATGGAGTCTACAACAGGAATGCGGATATAACCCTGCTTCAGAGAGCTGAAGCCCAGAACCAGAAGCAGAATCTTGCCAGCATAACCGACGAGTTTAACCAGGAAATCAGCAATTTCAAAAATCTTTTCCACGTACATAGAACCGCCAAAAACTCGAAGCATGCTGCTAATCAGATTGAATGTGTCAGGGAGCAAATTGATCAAAGCACAGAGAACATCAATGGTCAGCGCCAAAATGAGGGCTTTAACAGCCGTACGGCGAAGCCATTCGTTGGATTCGGAGAGCAGAACATAGCCAGCCATAACAATGAGTGCAACATAGTTGCCGAACATTGCCATAAAATAAGCACTTGCTCCCAAGAGACCCACACTAATACCTAATTTTGTTTTCATAGAAACCTCCATTTTTTCGTTTTCCGCTTCTGCGGTATGCTGGGTTGCCAAGGTGGTAGCATCACCTTGATATTGCAACACCACTTGACAAGTATACAAGTATTCTATAAAAAAAGCAAGTAAATTCTATAAAAATAGACAAATATATTATGCGTTGCACAGAATTAAACTCAAGAAATGATGAAAGCAGCGTGAAAATCTATATTCAATCTGTCATACAACGTTAAAACGAGCAAAACAACCACACCCACTATTTATCTACTGCGATCTGTTCACTCAATATAACAGGGGACGGTTTCCCGTCCCCTGTTGATTTGCCTACTTTGTCGCATGGCTCCAGTAAAGGCTATCCTATATCTCTCTTCATCCAGTCAGGATTCCCCTTGTCCCCTTCTGCTTCGTGCATAGGTACAAGCTATCACCCGTATACTCCATGTAGGGGTGATGATATGATTTCAGCAGTTGGTGTATTTTTAATGGGAAGCATGTTCTGTTCCCTCCGGCTTTCATCGGGCAGTTTCCCTAAACCATTGACTCGAGAAGAAGAAGCACATTACTTAGAGCTGTCATCAAAAGGAAATCTTGAAGCCCGTAATATTCTGATTGAACACAATCTCCGCCTGGTGGCACATATCATGAAAAAATATTATGCCAAAGCCAGCGATCAGGAAGATTTAATATCCATTGGAACCATCGGACTTATCAAAGCCATTTCTACATTTCAGCCAACAAAAGGAATCCGTCTGGCCACCTATGCGGCCCGATGTGTAGAAAATGAAATCTTAATGCATTTTCGCAGTCAGCGGAAGAGCGCATCAGATGTTTCACTTTCCGATTTGATTGAAACAAGCGGAGACGGAACAGCACTTTCACTTATGGATGTGATCGCCGATGAGACAGATCTTGTTGAGCAAGTAAGTACGCAGGAAGATGTGCATCTTCTCAAAAACTATCTGACGACACTGGAACCACGAGAACGACAAGTCCTGATTCTGCGATACGGCCTCAATAACCATCCCGCCCTGCCTCAGCGTGAAGTCGCACGGCAGTGCGGAATCAGCCGCTCCTATGTATCACGCATCGAGAAAAAAGCGCTGGAAAAGCTCCGCAAGGCATTTCAGCAAGAAGGAAAATAGCCGAAAGAAAAAATCAGAGGCACTCCAGCTTTTATCATTCAGCGGGTTTTACATCAATATGATAACGAACCGTTCCGGCGGCAGCCTGCTCCACCAAAATTGCATAGGTGACATCCATATAGCCGCCATTTTCCGAAAGTTCAGCATCAATCTTCTTAGCGCAAACACATACCATCAGTGCGCCCACATCCAGCTGATACAGAGAGTCGTGCCGTACACCTTCTTCAAACACCATCTGTGATTCAAGCGCGCCGGAACGAGACAGCACGATTCGTCCCGGTGTCACTTCAAAAACGGTGGTTGCACCCTGAAGCCCGGTGAGATCACTTTCTTCATAGCAAATCCGCCAGCCATCCTCAGCCTGGGCAAGGATTCCCTCGGAAACCAGTTCTACGGCATCCGGCTCCTGCCCCTCATAAGTTTGCTCCGCACGGATCGTCAAAATTACTTTTTTCTCCATGGTTATGCCTCACAGGCCAGCTTAATCAGCTGATCGATCAGGTCAGAGTAAGGAATACCGCTGGCATCAAAGAGCTTGGGATACATAGAAATAGATGTAAAGCCAGGCAGGCTGTTGATCTCATTAAAGACGACCTCTTCCCCGTCATTGGTGACGAAAAAGTCCACTCTGGAAAGGCCCTGGCAGCCAATGGCTTTATAGATGCGAACGGCTGCATCCCGCACCATTTCAGCAGCATCTTCAGAGATACGGGCAGGGATATAAGCAGTAGAGGTGTCAGTGACATACTTTGCCTCGTAGTCATAAAACTCTACACCGGCATCAATTTCGCCGCAAATGGAGGCTACGGGGCTGTCATTGCCCATCACAGCGACCTCAACCTCCTTGCCGTCGATAAACTCTTCTACCAACACCTTTTTATCAAACACGGAGGCTTCCTTCAATGCCATTTCCAGCGACGTGCGGTCTTTGGCCTTGGCTACGCCAACAGAAGATCCTGTGCCGGCAGGTTTTACGAACATCGGGTAAGAGAACCTTTTTTCAAGGTTGTCCAGCACTCGTTCCATCTGATTTTTCATTTCCCAGTCCCATACCAGCTGCCATGCAGCCTGGCGGACATGTGCCTGATCTGCAACCAGCTTGGTCAGAGTCTTATCCATAGCAACTGCAGAAGCGGCGATGTGGCATCCTACATAAGGAATGCCGGCCAGCTGGAACAGGCCCTGAACAGAACCGTCCTCACCGTTTTCACCATGGAGCACCGGGAAAACCACATCGATATGCTCTGCTGTTACATCCTGGTCTTCAAAAACCAAAAGGCCGGCTCCACGCACGGGAGAAATGACAGCAGGCCGATTATTGGGGTGCTCCTGCCACTGACCGGAAGGAAGAACACTATAGTCTTCTCCGCCAAAGAGAAGCCATGCACCTTCCTTAGTGATGCCCACAGGATAAATATTATATTTGGACTTGTCCATGTTGTTTAAAACGGATTCGGCAGAGCGAAGAGAAACTTCATGTTCAGGGGAAACGCCGCCAAAAAGAACGCAGACACTTAATTTGTTCAAGAAAAACGCCTCATTTCTTACAGACATAATACTTCCTATATAATATACGCCACAAGCCCCAAGAAAACAAGTCCGAATTTATACTTGTGCATGTTTTTCGCTGGAAATTTTTCAAACCTATGGTATAATAGCCCCATTGGTTTTCATCTGTCGCAGTATGCGCATGCGTGGAAGGAGGCAGAGTATGCAGATTGAACTAAGCAACAAGGAATTCAGACGACTTTTAGATCTGGTTTATATTGGAAACTGGGTTTTGAATTCCACCCGCGGATCACAACGGTTTCAGGACTATGATAATTTGGAAAGCAAGCTTTTTGGCCTGTGTCAAAATAGTAATATGAGCGTTCTGGTGGAAAACTGGCAGGGCATCCCTGTCCCCTCCAAAGCGTTTGCCGAAGGTGGAATTCACGAAGCCATTGCCTGCTACGAAGATAATATCTTTTATGAGATTCTGGCCGAGGAGCTCAGTCGCCGGGATATGAACTATCCGGACATTACGGACGAGAACTATGACGAGATCATCCAGAGAATGGACTGCTACATGAATGAATTTGAGGTTTCCGGTGTGGACCATCTGGTTTTAGAAGAGTAACGGTTTCATTCATGCGCTTTATATCTAAAACATCATAAAATGAACTGCACCACATTTACCAGGCAACCCGGTCTGGCAAATGTGGTGCAGTTTGATATTGGTGCTGCTTTTCAAATTATAAAAAGTGAAAAAATGCCGCAGATTCTAAAATCTGCGGCATGATGTTTACTTCTTCTTTTTTGCAGCTTTCCGCTCTTCAATCGCACGCTTGCGATCAGCGGCATCCTTCTCAGCCTTAGCCTTAGCAGCTCTGGTAGCAGTCTCGTTGGAAGAGATAGCCCACTTGGCAAACTCCACACGGACACGGTCAGCGCTGGTCTCAATAACGATCTTGTCGTCCTTTACATGGCAGACAGTGCCTACGATACCACCGATGGTAATGATCTCATCACCGACCTTAACGGCATCGCGCATAGCCTCGGCTTCCTTCTTCTTCTTGTTCTCCGGACGGATCATCAAGAAGTACATGATACCGAACATTGCAATCAGGACAAACAACATGCTGCCCATACCGCCAGCGGCAGAAGGTGCAGCAGCTTCCAGAAAATGATACATTTCGATTCCTCCGTAAATTAATTCCTATTCATTATATCATTTCAGGCAGGATTTTCAAGACATATTTTTAAATTTTTCTGTCCAGTCTCCGGGAATATTCTGCTCTGAACTGCTGGAAGGTTCCTGCATCCAGATGATCCCGAATCACCTGCATAAGATTATTATAGAAATACAGATTGTGCATTACGCTCAGACGCATAGCCAGCATCTCTTCTGCTTTGAAGAGATGGCGCAGATAGGCTCTGGAATATCTCTGACAGACAGGGCAATTGCAATTGGGGTCAATGGGCAGAGGATCTGTCTCATATTTGGCATTCTTCAGGTTGATTGCACCATCCCAGGTAAAGAGTCTGGCATGCCGTGCATTTCTGGCGGGCATGACACAGTCAAAGAAGTCTACACCACGGGCAACTGCCTCAATGATATTGGTGGGTGTACCCACACCCATAAGGTATCTGGTTTTATTGGCGGGCATATAAGGCTCTACAGCTTCAATGATATCATACATTTCTTCTGCCGTCTCACCCACAGCCAGACCGCCGATTGCATAACCAGGCAGATCCAGGTCGGCAATCCGCTTCATGTGGTCGATCCGGATATCCTTATAGGTGCCGCCCTGGTTGATGCCCCAAAGCATCTGGTGGGGATTTACCGTATCCGGAAGACTGTTGAGCCGTGCATTTTCTTCTTTGCAGCGAACCAGCCAGCGATAAGTCCGGTCTACGCTTTTGAGGACATACTCTCTGGGAGAAGGGTTTTCAATGCATTCATCAAAAGCCATACAGATATCAGAACCCAAATTGGACTGAATCTGCATACTTTCCTCAGGTCCCATAAAAATTTTATGCCCGTCAATATGAGATGCAAAATACACACCTTCCTCTTTGATTTTCCGCAAAGAGGACAGACTGAACACCTGGAATCCGCCGGAGTCTGTCAGAATCGGGCCGTCCCAGGTCATGAATTTGTGAAGCCCTCCCATCTGCCGGACGATTTTATCTCCGGGACGAAGGTGAAGGTGATATGTATTGGAAAGCTCCACCTGGCACCCAATATCCTTCAGATCTTTTGCACTGAGCGCACCTTTAATTGCACCTTGGGTGCCTACATTCATAAATACAGGAGTCTGTACCGTACCATGGGCACAGGTAAATACACCACGGCGGGCACTGCCTTCCTTCTTTAAAAGTTCAAACATAGATTACCTCACTTTTGGGGATTTTCCAGAAGGTATAGCTTTTCGTTCTCCACTGTCCCCATTTGACTTTTATATTGTATATTCTGGACACAAGTAAATCCGTTCTTCTCAATTACACGGCGAGATCGATCGTTTCCTACGAAGTGCCCCACAGTCAAATAGTCATAAGACAGCGTATCGAAGCAATAGGAAATCACTTTCTTCACAGCCTCCGTGGCAAGGCCCTGGCCCCAATAGGGTTTTCCAAGGACATAGCCGATTTCACGGCCATAGCATTCCCCTTCTACAGGGTCTACAGATAACTCCTCCATACCGAGAGAGCCAATGACCTTTCCGTTGCTTTTGAGAACGATAGCAAAAGTTTTCTTTTCTCTCATAAACAGGCTCAGGATGCAGCGAGACTCTTCTATGCTTTTATGGTGTTTCCAGCCGGCACACTCGCCTACTCCGTCCACACTGGCATATTCATATAAATCCTGCACATCAGATTCTTTCCAGGGACGCAGATACAACCGTTCTGTTTCCAAGAAAATATCTGTTACATCAAAGGGAGCTAACATGTCCTGCCTCCTTATCCAATAAACATAGCATCTCCAAAGCTAAAGAATCGATAACGCTCCTTTACAGCTTCCTCATAGGCATGCAGCACTCGTTCTCTACCGGCAAAAGCGGAGACCAACATTACAAGGGTACTTTCCGGCAAATGAAAATTCGTAATCAGAGCATCCATGGCTTTGAACTGATAGCCCGGATAAATAAAAATATCCGTCCATCTGCTCTTTGCCTCGAAGGTACCGTCCTCGTTTACCAGAGACTCCAACGTTCTGCAGGAGGTAGTTCCCACACAGACGATCCGGCCGCCGCTGGCCTTTGTTTCATTAAGAAGATCGGCTGTCTCCTGCTCGATCATACACAATTCGGAGTGCATATGATGCTCTGTTATTTTTTCTGCCTTTACGGGACGGAAGGTTCCCAAGCCTACATGGAGTGTCACAAAAGCAGTTTTTACTCCCTTGGCCCGAATTTTATCCAAAAGCTCCGGTGTAAAATGCAGGCCGGCAGTGGGCGCAGCAGCGGAACCCAAATGCTTGGAATACACGGTCTGATAGCGGTCCTGATCCTGAAGCTCTTCCTTAATATAAGGGGGCAGAGGCATCTTACCTAACTGCTCCAGCACCTCCAGGAAGATTCCCTGATAGTGGAATTCCACGACCCGGTTTCCGTCTTCTTGGACTTCCACGACAGTGGCTTTCAGCTTTCCGTCACCGAAGATAACCTCCTGCCCTTCCCGCATCTTGCGGCCCGGCTTGCAGAGACATTCCCATCTATTTCCTCCCAGGTCCCGCAAAAGCAGAACCTCAACTGCTCCGCCCGTCGGACGAGCACCCAGAAGCCGGGCCGGCAGGACACGGGAATCATTCATCACCAGACAGTCGCCAGGCTGCAGTTCGTCTACAATATCATAAAAATGCCGATGTGCAATCGCCCCTGTCTCCCGATTCAAAGTCAAAAGCCGGGAACTATCCCGCTTTTCCAAGGGAGTCTGGGCAATCAGCTCTTCCGGCAGTTCGTACCAAAAATCGTGTGTGCTGAAAGAACAGGCAACTGGGTTGCTGTTTGCGTTATTGTTTTCCAACTTATTAAATCTCCTCTATCTACTAAAATACACAAATGCTCTTTGATCTCTGTCAAAATATCCATGCCAGGAACGAAATATACGTCATCCGAAGTCAGCGAGCATAATTGGCAGTCTGCATCGTATTTTTTTATTATATCATGTCCAGATGCAAAAATCTACAGCAATCTACTTTTGCGATCCTTCAATTTGGGTGGCTTTTACTGGATAGGATGATAAAAAATTACAAAATAATACACAATTGTAGCATTGCTATGCTTGACAGTTTTCCAAAACAGTGATAATATTTTAAAAAATGAACACAAGCTGTTGAAAGCGATCGTAAATTGCACAATTGCGTTTCAGTGTGTGTTCTTAGCATATGAATTCTATTTCTGGAAGAGATATAATATCGAAAGTAGAGGAAATGACATGGATTCCACATTGACACGAAAGCAATTTGATATTCTGACCTGCATAGAGCAAAGCAAAGCCGAACTGACACAGCGGGAACTTTCTGAGATGACAGGGATGTCTCTTGGTTCCGTAAACCGCACAATGGCGTCTCTGGTTGAACAGGGACTGATTGAAAACACAAAGATCACTGAGCAGGGCCTTGCGGCACTGGAGCCTTACCGGGTCAAGCGGGCTGTATTCATTGCCGCAGGTTTTGGGCATCGTCTGGTTCCCATTACTCTCAACACTCCGAAGCCCTTGGTGCGTGTCAACGGAACCCGGATGATTGACACTCTGCTGAATGCCGTTGTTGCTGCGGGAATTACTGAAATTTATGTAGTTCGCGGATATTTGGGTGAACAGTTCGACCAGCTGCTGTACAAATACCCCACAATCCGTTTTATCGAAAATCCGGTCTACAATGAGGCAAATAACATTTCTTCTGCAATGTGTGTACGCCATCTGTTGCAGAATGCTTATGTGTTAGAGGCGGATCTGGTGCTGTATAATCCGAAGCTGATTCAAAAATATCAGTATACCTCCAACTATCTGGGTGTCCCTACAGAAAAAACGGACGACTGGTGCTTTGAGACCAAAAACCATGTGATTACGAATGTAATGGTCGGCGGTACTAACTGCCACCATATGTTCGGCATTTCCTATTGGAATGCGGAAGATGGCGCAAAGCTGTATGAAGACATTAAAACCGTCTATGAAATGCCCGGCGGTAAGGAACGCTACTGGGACGAGGTCGCTTTGCGGTATTGTCAGAAGCATTATCAGGTAGAGGTGCGCAACTGCTCCTTTGATGACATTATTGAAATTGATAATTACTCTGATTTGAAAAAACTTGATAAGGCTTACTGCTGATCAATAGGTGGATATATGAAAAAATGGTTTGTAGTATTGCTGGTTGTGACGCTCATGTTTACATTACTTGCAGATTTCGGTGGCAAGGATAGTATTGTGATCTGTTCATCTGCCGAGCAATTCAGAAACGACGCCTTGCAGAATCAGCTGCATAAGCGTTTCCCGGAGTATAATATTGTTGTCATGTACATGTCTACAGGCAAAGCCGCCGCTAAGATCTATGCGGAAGGTAAAGACTCCGAGGTGGATATTCTAGTAGCACTTGAAACCGGATATCTGAACAAAATCAACGACTCTCTGGAAGATATTTCCGGAATCAGCCGAATCCCGTATCTTGATGGAATTGCTCCTGCTGATAACAATAACCTTTGGATCACCTGGGAGCGTCAGGCCGGTGCAATTGTAGTAAACCAAGACGTTCTGGACAAGTACGGTCTTGAAGCTCCAAAAAGCTATGCCGATCTTTTAAAGCCGGAGTATAAGGGGCTGATTGCTATGCCGGATCCCAAATCCAGCGGCACCGGTTATTTCTTCTATAAAACATGGGTCAATACTATGGGTGAAGAAGGCGCACTGGACTATGTCGATCAGCTCTATGGCAATTTGAAACAGTTTACAGAGTCCGGCTCAGGCCCCATCAAGCTTCTGAAGCAAGGTGAGGTTGCCATCGGACTTGCATTGACCTTCCAGGCAGTGAATGAAATTAACGCCGGTCAGCCTTTTGAGATTATTTTCCCTGAGACTGGTTCTCCCTATTCTCTGACAGGCACTGCCGTTGTCAAGGGCCATGCACAGAAACCCGGCGTGGAAGAAGTGTTTGATTTTATCGCCAACGAGTTCCTCGTATATGACAAAGAGAACTTTTCTCCTGAGGCAGTGTACGAAGACCAGAGTAACCAAATCGAAAATTATCCTCAAAATATCCAGTATGCAGATATGACCGGCATTCAGGATATTCAAGAGAAAGAGAGGCTTCTTGACTTATGGAAGTATTAACTCCCAAACTGTCTGTTCGCAGCATCAGCAAAAGTTTTGATGGTAAAATTGTACTGAATAACCTGTCCTTCGACCTCATGGAGGGCGAGTTCCTTTCGATTCTGGGCCCCAGCGGCTGCGGAAAGACTACCCTGCTCCGAATTCTCGTTGGCCTTGAAAGCGCCGACAGCGGTGAAATTTTGAAAGGCGGCAAGGACATTTCCAATCTCAGCAGTTTTGATCGTGGTATGGGAATCGTATTCCAGAACTATGCACTGTTTCCTAATATGACTGTTTTGGAGAATGTACAGTACGCACTGACTCTGCGTAAAGATACAAAAAAGGATGCCAGGACCATTGCCCAGCGCACACTGGAACAGGTCGGTCTCACAGATCAGATGCACAAAAAACCGAATCAGCTCTCCGGCGGCCAACAGCAGCGTGTAGCCATCGCCCGGACACTGGCCACAAATCCGGATGTCATTTTGCTGGATGAGCCGATTTCTGCATTGGATGTAACAAACCGCGAGATTATGAAAACGGAGCTCAAGGCACTGCAAAAGAAATTCAATGTGACTATGTTGTTCATTACCCACGACCAGGAGGAGGCATTCTTCTTGTCTGATCGGATCATGGTGATGAATGAAGGCAACATTGAACAGATGGATACGCCTCTGGCTATTTATCAGAAGCCTGCTAACAACTATGTAAAGGAATTTGTTGTAGAACAGCTGGACAAGAAGTACACAGATCTTTTGCGCTATACAGGACGGGATAGCCATGAAAAATAAGAGCTTTTATTCCCTGAAATACCTGCTGTTGCTGTACTTAATGGTAACGGTAGCATACCCCTTGATATCACTGATCGGTACCATCCGGAGCGGAGACGTGGTAGATGTATTCACCTCTTCTCAGTTTGTTCCCATGCTCCGAAACTCCCTTATTACTACCATCCTGGCAACGGTCATTTCTGTTGCACTATCCTTTGCTCTTGCCTATGCCCTCAATCGCAGTAACATCCGTTTCAAGTCTTTCTTCGTGATGCTGTTTGCATTGCCGATGCTGATTCCCAGTATCTCCCACGGCATGGGCCTGGTATTGCTGCTTGGTGACAACGGACTTGTTACGAATCTTTTGGGCTGGAATATCGGTCTTTACGGATACAAGGGTATTGTCATGGGCTCGGTACTCTATTCCTTCCCTGTGGCATTTCTGATGTTCCACGACTCCCTGCAGTATGAAGATTACACCATCTATGAAGCTGCAGGTGTCCTGGGCCTGTCCAAATGGAACCAGTTTGTTACCATTACCCTGCCTGCCATGCGCCGCACAATCATTTCTGCTGTACTGGCTGTGTTTACTATGGTGTTTACAGACTATGGCGTTCCTCTGATGACCGGCGGTACCGCCATGACATTGCCTGTTTATATGTATCGTGAAGTAATCGGCATGATGAATTTCTCCAGTGGTGCCGTAATTGGTGTGGTACTGCTGCTGCCTGCTGTGGCCGCCTTCCTCATGGACCTGCGAAACAGCGGTGTAAGCAGTTCCTCCAGTACTGTTACCAAAGCTTATAAAATCGAAGAAAACAAGCGCCGGGATACTCTGGTATATATTTGTTTTGGTGTAGTACTGTTTTTACTGTGCCTGCCCATTATAGCATTTATCTGCCTGAGCTTTGTCAAAAAGTACCCGGTTGATATGTCTTTCTCCCTGGATTCCATTAAAAAGCTGCTGGAAAATAACATTGGCATGTTCTTTGTCAATTCCATGGCTGTCACACTGCTGACCGCTTTGATCGGTACATGTCTGTCCTATTTTGCTGCATATATTACAGCCCGGTCCGGGAAAAAGCTTTCCAATAAGATGATTCACTTTGTCAGCATGCTGTCATTGGCCGTTCCCGGTGTTGTTCTGGGTCTGTCCTTCGTGCTTTCCTTTCAGGGCTTCCCGCTTTACTCTACGATTTTCATCCTGGTAATCGTAAACATTGTCCACTTCTTCTCCTCCCCTTATTTGCTGGCCTATAACTCTCTGTCCAAGTTTAATTCCAATCTGGAAGACGTTGCTCAAACACTCGGAATCAGCCGAATCAGATTGCTTTTCAGCGTGTACATCCCCTGTACGATGTCAACGATTGTAGAAATGTACAGCTACTTCTTTGTAAACTCCATGATTACCATTTCTGCTGTATCGTTCCTGGTGAATTTCCGCACCATGCCGCTGTCGCTGATGATTCCTCAGTTGGAGAGTCAATCTTTTATCGAAGGCACTGCTCTGGTATCTTTGTTAATTCTGGTCATCAACGTGATTGAGAAGTTGATTGCCTTCTGGATAAAGAACAAGATCGAACGCAATGCCAGCAAAGCATTGGAGATGCCGACTGAGCTGTAAAAGCTTTTGTATTTTATCCAGCAAGCACTAAAGTTTATCTCCGATTCTAAAGAAACGATATGGCTTCGGTCATATCGTTTCTTTTCATGTCTATTTTTGTTTCACAATTTGGACGAATTTGAATAAGCAATTGCTTTTAGCAAAGAATTGTGATAAAATGAGATTTAATTGTATGTTAAGGGAGAGATCATTATGCGCTTTTACATAGACCCGGGTACCGGCAGTATGTTGTTTACAATTCTTGTCGGCGTCCTCGGAGCAAGTATATATGCTCTGAGAAATGTGTTTATGAAGCTCCGCTTCATTCTGAGCGGCGGCTCCAAAGAAAAGACAAATACCAATAAAATCCCGATTGCTATTTTTACTGACAGCAAACGATACTGGAACGTCTTTGAGCCAATCTGTGAAGAGTTCGAGAGAAGAGGCCAGGATGTAGTATATATGACCGTTTCCCCAGACGATCCTGCTCTGAAGCGTGAATTCAAACATGTAAAGTGTCAGTTTATCGGTGAAGGAAACCGTGCCTTTGCAAAGCTGAATCTGCTGAACGCTGACATTGTGCTTTCCAGTACCCCCGGTTTGGATGTTTATCAGTGGAAACGCTCCAAGGACGTGAAATGGTATGTCCATATTCCTCATGCTTCCAGTGATATTGTAATCTATCGTATGTTTGGCATTGACTACTTTGATACCGTGCTCCTTTCTGGTGAGTATCAGGTTGAGCAGGTCCGTGAGTTGGAAAAGCTGCGTAATCTGCCTGCCAAAGACTTACACATCGTTGGTATTCCTTATATGGACGAGATGAAAAAACGTCTGGAGCGTGCAGAGGCACTTCCCCCGCACCCCACAACGGTGCTGTTGGCTCCTTCCTGGGGCCCCAGCAGTATCTTTAACCGTTATGGCGGCGAAATGATTGATGCTCTTCTGAAAACAGGCTACCATATCATTGTGAGGCCCCATCCCCAGTCTTATACTTCCGAAAAAGAGATGCTTGAAAGCCTTATGAAGCAGTACCCTGACAGCTCTCAGCTGGAATGGAACAGCGACAATGACAATTTTGAAGTACTGAGACGTTCTGACATCCTGATTTCCGATTTTTCCGGTGTTCTATTCGACTTTTCTCTGGTCTTCGATAAGCCTATTATCTATGCCGACACTTCCTTTGACAAAGCACCTTACGATGCTTGCTGGTTAAAGGACGAGCTGTGGACCTTCACCATTCTTCCCAAAATCGGTCAGCAGTTGACAAAGGAAAATTTCCATTCCATTAAAGATGTGATTGACAGTTGTATGAATGATCCTAAGTACAGCGAAGGAAGGAAGCAGGCCAGAAGCGACACCTGGGCCCACATCGGAGAATCCGCATCCAGAACCGTTGACTACTTGATGGACAAATACGAGCAATTACAGCAGGGAAAAAATTGATATAAGGCCATGACATCTGCACACTTGAAACACTGGGGTTCAATCATCCTCCCTGCCGTGCTGTTCATGCTGGCTCACAGGCTGCTTGCCGCTGTGTTTTCTTCCGGTGTTGTAAGCTCCTGCATATTGACCCCGATTATTGTGCTTTGGTACTATAAAGCAGAGGGCGCAGGTGCGGCATTTCAACCGTCAGCTTTGCATCTTGGTATCGTTCCTTTTTTACACATTTTCGCCTTTGTACTTGGTATCGCTCTTACCTCATCATTTATATTGATGCTGATTAAAGGGAATTCCTATGGCACTGCGTCTTCCGCTCAAATTTTCGCCATTGCAATTGCCGGGCCAATCAATGAAGAACTGATTTATCGGGGTGTAATTTTCAGGCGAGGACAAAGCTTCCTAAAAACCGCCCCAGCGCTCCTTCTTAGCTCGATTTTATTTGGAGTTGCTCATACAGGAATTTTAGAGGCAGGAATTTCTGTAATAGTAGGATTGCTTTTCGGTCTGATCTTCCTGCGGTACCGAAGCCTGACCGCCCCGATTCTGGCTCATGTTGGTGTCAATCTTTTGTCATTCTGTGACATCATGTACCATCTGCCCCAATCAATCTATATTCTTGGGATTTTTGTATTGATTATTTCAATTGGTATCCTTATTGCAGAGATTCCAAAATCAAATTGATTTTGTGGCTTTTGTCCGATGACTAAAACCAAATTAAGGCATTTTTATGGCCTGAACAAGATTTTCTCTTGTTCAGGCCCTTCTTTTTGCAAAATAGGGAATGTAACCTTTCAGCCTTAAAACCGGCTTGTTGTCTGTACAATAAAAATGAGCAGGTAGGTCTTTCAATACATCAATTTTTCGTCACAGGCAGAGTCCTCCCCTACCATTCATTCTGGATCTTACACCACACACCCGAAGCACCAACGCAAGCATTTTCTCTCTTTATGAACCACAAGCCATTGTACATGAATTCAATCAGCGTGCATGCCATTTCATCATAGTCAGATTTAATTATGTCCGTTACATCCTTCGCCATAATCATAGCGGCTTTTTTCCTTTTTCAAAAAACCAAACATAGTACACCACCATATGCTTGTAGCAAAGCAGCATCGTTTTGTCAGTATTCGTGGAATTTGTGTATTCATTATATCAAGGATTTCTGAATGTTCAATCTATCAACTTATAATATATATCGATTATATTGATGAAGTACAGCGATATTAGTCTTCTGATTACCGTCTTTGCTTTATCTCAATTTTCTACGATTTTAAATAGCATATTTAGTAATTCAAATTCTCAATGGCATAGTTCAAAATATTGTTATCTAAAAAGTGTAATGATTTTTTCCCTATCTCATAAGATAAAAAACATAATACAGACTTTTACAACTGTATAATGCTATATCCCGTACTATGCTTAAAAAATTGTATTTTCCAAAAAGCAAACTTTTAATGTCATAATATATTAAAATGATAGTAATAACTATTGACAAATCGATTTAGTTTGTTATAATATAATTACCACATCCAATTGCCATTTCATCGAGGCACATTTTTGGCGGTGTTTGATACTATATCACTTCCGCCATTTTATGCAAACGAGGAGCAGAATGAAAAATCAGGGTGTACAACTGTATTTCTCATATGTTGAGTTTTCTCGCTGTTGGAAGTGGCGTTTGGTTTTGGTAAACAAGTCGAAAATTGCAAAGAATGAAAGGAGAACCGCATTATGAGTATTTGTAAAAAGATGTCCTGTCTGTTGCTTATTGCCGCATTGCTGTTTTCGTTAAATGTTACAGTCTTTGCAGCAGAAAAACACGAAGAAAGTGGCTGTGAGCCTCAGCACATCCATTCCTGGTCGGAAACGCCTGAGCTTATCTTTGTGCTTGGTGCCGGTCAGTATGTATCTGCGAACGGTTGCAACCGATATGTCCAGGAGAAATACACCTGTACAACCTGTGGACAGAGCAAGATTATACGTTCTTACTATTGGCAAAAAGTAACGCCACATGAGAAAGCTGCATATCATGCAACCTGCGATGGTACCACGCAAACTGTAGACTATCGGTGTAAGTATTGTCACCATTATTTATTCACATCCAATCCACGCTGTCCCGGTGGTCCTCATTCCGGCCCATGTCAGTATCTTCCCTGCTGACTTTTATTGAATATTTAGTTAGATAGTACGCTTCGATTCCCCGCAACAAATGTTGTGGGGAATCGTTAGATAGGAGGAAAAACCATGAATATCATTGCAGCCAAGTTTAAACGAGATCGTATCATTGTTCTTCTTTTAACTGTGCTTCTAACCTCCGCTGTAGCATTTGGCTGCCTTGGATTCAATTCCTGGTTTGGAATCCAGCAGCAGGTCTCTTTTATGGAAGAACAGTATACCACTGTTGCAATTCCCGGAAAGGATTTTAATTGGTCACTACTCTATTCTGAGGAACATCAAAAAAGTGTCCCTTTGTCACAGCATTCCGAGCTTTCTCTGCCCGGATACCGGGCAGAGGATCTCAGATGTCTTTTGGGGGCCTATGTGGAGGGCACAAAACGACTTTCTGCTCTGGAATTTGACATACCGCTCTATTACGAAGCGTTTGATATGAGTTCTATGCAATTTGCTGTATTAGCCGTTCGATGCAACAGCGTATCTCCAACCACTGAGCATCCTATGTCGGAGGCTATCTTTGATGAAAATAACGACATTATTGGATATAACGAATATTTCACTTGTAGTTATGAAGCCGAATTCTCTGTACTAAATACTATTTGCCGCTCTGATGCCTACGAAAAATATCCCATAGAAACTGTTCGGGTTTGTTCACCATATACAGCGGATATGCAAGTTCCTTTCCAGAAAGGGCAAACATATCTGTTATTCGGCTTCTGTGGAGATTTCGATACAACCCTTCAGTACACAGATACTAATGACTGCATATATGAAATTGATCCTGCCCGAACAAATGACCTATATTTAAGTCCTATTTTGGAACAATTCGGATTTTCTTCGTTAAATTATATCATTTCAACGGAAAAACAGCATGTAGAAGATCACATTTATACGTGCCTGACTCCGGATTCAATTCCGTTCTATGCTGCCTATAACGATTCCTGGGAAGATTTTCTTAATAGTGAGGAAGGCGCTGTGTGGCGAGACACAATTATACCCTTCTGTGAAGCCAGTTATTCCTCTGCCCGCGTTTTGCTTACAGACAATGTTGATAGTCTCCTCACATTTAACGATGGGAGCACAACAATTCTGGATGGCCGTAAAATCGAAAAAGAAGAATATGAGAATGGAGCGGATGTCTGTTTAGTCAGTGCAGCATATGCTGAACAAAATGGACTCAGCATCGGTGACTCCCTGACCGCAGATCTATACAATAGCCCCTGCGTCATTACAGAAGTGTCTGTTCAGCAAGGAGGCTCCTTACGCACAGATCATGTTAATTTGCAAGCTCCTTTACGAGAAGAAGACAAGCTGAACATTAAGAAAAACTATACCATTGTCGGTATTTACACTGGCCCTGAATTCCAGCCCGGTTATCAGTATTTTGATGCAAATACAATTATCGCACCTAAGGCTTCCGTACCAAATAGTGAACAGTACGAGAAGTTTAATAGCCACTTACTCTATTCAGTCATTTTGGAAAACGGAAGAGAACAGGAATTTGAATCCGCTTTGGAAGAACTTGGATTTGAGGGAAAGTTTGAGTATTTTAACCAGGGCTATGGTGCAGTTGCAGCTTCTTTGCGAAGTGCAGAAGACAATGCAATACGGCTGCTTCTCAGCAGCGCAGGAGCATTTCTTCTGGCTGCCGCCCTCTATCTTTTCTTTATATTCCGCAGAATTACCCCATGTATCCGTTCTATGCGTCTGCTGGGTGTAAAGCCGCAGCTTATACGCAAGCAGGTCTTTGGAACAATTGCGGTGATGATTCTTCTGGCAGTTCTTCTTGGAACCATTCTCGGAACTGCCTTGTTCAGTACCATCAGCAATGCGATTCTTTCTCAACAAATTACCCTGCATCCTCTGTCACTGATCTGCTGTATTTTAGGGCAGCTTGTGATCCTGCTGACTGCCGGATATATCTGGTCCAGAATCGCAGCAAATCAAAATCTGATGCAGCGTAAGTAACTGCATTGGGAGGTGAAGCAATGATCGGTAATTTTGCGCTGTGGAGTACTACATTTTCTACACTTTGGCGAAGAAAGTGGAGCAGTCTCCTTCTGGCCGCTGTGGTAGCATTGGGCGTATTGTCCACTATGCTCCTCGGCAATCTTGAAATCCGGCAAATTGATGGAATTCAGCAGCTTGTAGAAGATACTGAAATCAATTGCATCCTCACCGATCCTCTGGGAATGCACAGCACAGCTCTCTCTATGCCTTCTGCTTATGTCGATCATCTCATTGGAAATCGTCACGAAAAAGGGTGCTATCTGGATTTGTATGTCACGGATATCAATGCCAAAGCTACAATAATAATCCAGAAACCAACCGGCTATGAGCTGCGGCGAATTTACTCCTTTGGTTCTGATCCCAAGCTATCCAGTCTGGAAGGTGCCAAGATTGAACTGTATGATGGATGGACGGAGGAAATTCTTCAATCCAACGAGCCTGTATGCCTTGTTCCCAGCACCATGGAACTGGACCCGTCAGAAGACGGGACTGCCTGGGTTACGCTGGCCACAGCCACGGATGAACGCAGTTTGCAAGTGATTGGTACTATCACCGGAGGTCCGGAGAATGTAATCTACTCCTCCTTTTACTTCAACTGGGACCCGTCTGTTACCGAAGTTTTTTCCGTAGATTCCTGTTCCTTTACGATTCAGGATAATACCCAGCTGGAGAAAGCAAAGGAAGAGCTTTATAAAATTTTTGCAAAACCTGCTCTGAATAATGGCGACAGCACCTCGGAATACGGCGTTCTTGTTCAGGATGAGCTATATCTTAAAAGCCTGGATGAAATGGAATCGAACCTGCATATGCTTCGTCTGCTTCTCCCCCTGCTGACTGTTTTAGGTGGGTGTATTGGCTTTTTCTCCAGCTACCTTGCCACTCGTGGACGAATGCGGGAGTTTGCTGTGATGCGTTGTCTGGGAATGAAGGGAAGGAAAATTTTCTGGCTGGTGTTCAGAGAGCAGGCGGTCCTTGCAATTCTGGGTGCCGTTCTGGGCTTCATCGGTACTCTGCTGATTGAAGGTCCGTTTAATATGCAATCCGTTGGCAAGGCAACTCTGATGATTGCTATTTTCCTGGTCGGAACTGCACTGGCTTCCTTGCGGACAACCGGCATCAATGTGATGAAATTGATGAAAGCGGAGGAATGAATCATGTCTATTTTAATTGCTAATAATGTTTCTTATGATTACCGCAATTCATATCAGACCGTTCACGCCGTTCAAAATGTGAACTGTGATTTTCAGCCAGGCAAGCTGTATGCCATTGTAGGCGCCTCCGGCAGTGGTAAAACCACATTCCTGTCACTTCTTGCTGGACTTGATATTCCTTCTGAAGGCAATATTTCGTTCCAGGGCGAAAGCACAAATGAAATGGACCGGGACAACTTCCGTCTGAATCACGTTTCTGTTATTTACCAGAACTTCAACCTTTTTCAGCATCTCACCGTTCTGGAAAATGCTGCTTATCCCCTGTACCTAAGGAAGCTATCCAAGAAGGATGCGGACAGCACCGCAGAAGCCAAGCTACAGGCCGTTGGCATTAAACCCGATCAATTCTGCCGCCTCCCCAATATGCTCTCTGGCGGCGAGCAGCAGCGTGTGGCGATTGCTCGCGCACTTACGGCTGGCAGTGAAATCATCCTGGCTGATGAGCCTACCGGCAATCTGGACAGTGAAAACAGCAGAAACATCATTCAAATTCTTTCCAGACTTTCCCATGATGAAAATTGCTGTGTCATTATTGTTACACACGATCCGGAAGTAGCTGGTGCTGCAGACATCGTTTTGCAAATGAAAGATGGTAAATTGCAATGACATTTCTTTATGCTTCTGTACTAATCATATTGGGATCACTTGAAGACAATTGCTTCAGTAAATTTGCATAGATCGCAAAAATGCTCCCCACGGGCAGTCTCGAAAGTACACATCTTTCAAGATTGCTTATGGGGAGCATTCTATATTGAAATGGTTGTTTTGATTACTTGGCAGACAATGCAACAGCTCTTCTCACAATGGAAAAGGGCGGAACTGCCTGCGGGAGCTGCATTTTGAAAATCATCTGCGGGGTTCGAGGCTCTGCAAGATCCTCTCCCTCTTCTGTCTTCATCATCGGGGCCTGGAATGCGAAGGGTCTGGTATCCGGACCTACCAATTCCAGTTCATCGCCTGCAGAGAACTTATTCCGAAGGCTCAATGTTGCAAGTCCGTTTGAATCGCATTCCTGCACAATGGCACAGACCTGCCACTCCCGAATATAGCGGGAATTTTCTGTATACTGACCGGGAAAGCCATAATAAAAGCCGGTGGAATAGATTCTGTGAGACACATGCTCAACTTCATTGCGCCATACGGGGTCTACCGGTTGTCCGGCTTCGACGGCATCAATGACATGGCGGTATGCGCCCGTAACAATCGCTGCATAATAGGCAGATTTTGCCCGGCCCTCCAGCTTAATGCAGTCCACACCCGCATCCAGAAGATCATCAATGTGGTCGATCATGCACATATCCCGAGAATTCAGAATATAAGTTCCGTGCTCATCTTCAAACACAGGGAAATACTCTCCCGGCCGCTTTTCTTCCATCAGTGCATACTGGTATCGGCAGGGCTGCGCACAGGCACCACGATTAGAATCCCGGCCTGTCATGTAGTTAGAGAGCAGGCATCTTCCGGAGTAAGAAACGCACATGGCGCCATGGCCAAAGGTCTCAATTTCCAGTTCTTTCGGTGTATCCTGCCGAATGCGGCGGATTTCTTCCAGACTGACCTCTCTGGCCAGTACCACCCGACTGGCTCCCAAATCATACCATGCTTTGGCACAGACACTGTTGGCAATGGATTGCTGGGTGGAAACATGACGCTGACAGTGCGGTGCATACTTCCCTGCCAGAGTAAAGGCACCCAGGTCTGCCAGGATCAGTGCATCCACACCGGCACTGTCCAGCATTTCCAGATGGGCAGGGAGCTGAGGCACTTCGTCCCCACGGGGCATAGTGTTTACCGTTGCATGTACCTTAACTCCGTGAGAATGGGCAAATGCCACTGCCTTGGGCAGCTCCTCCGGGGAAAAATTCCCCGCAAAGGAGCGCATACCAAAGCTGGTACCTGCCAAATATACTGCATCCGCACCGTAGAGAACTGCCATATGGAGCCGTTCCATATCTCCGGCTGGTGCAAGAAGTTCCAGTTTACTCATCGTTATCCTCCTCTAAGGACTCAAGAAATGCATCATGCTCTTCCTGGTTTCTGCTAAAGTGGTGCATTCCGTCTGTATCCAGGGCATAGTAGTAGTAATCTGTGTCCTCAGGGTGGAGCGCTGCACGCAGACTATTGAGGCCGGGGTTGGAAATGGGACCCACAGGAAGGCCAGGATTGGTGTATGTGTTATACGGACTTTCAATCTGAGTATCCTCAAGGGTCAGGTTGGGCTTGCGTTCGCCCAAGGCATACTGGATTGTAGCATCGATATTCAGGTAGGGATAGTCTGGGTTGGACAAACGATTATAAATTACAGAAGCAATCGTATCACTTTCACCGGAGCCAGCGGTCTCACGCTCAATCATTGAAGCGATGGTTACCACATCTCTGACAGACAACGCCTGCTTCTTGACTTCATCTTCCTCATAGCCAAAGGACCGAAGCTTCTCTGCAAACCACACATTAAGCTTCTCTACATCAGCCTGAAGATTCTCATCAAAGCGATTATCGAAGTTCCGCAGCATTTTTCCAATTACACGCTCAGGATCATCAGATTCATAGAATTGATATGTGTCCGGGAATAGGAAGCCTTCCAGGCAGTTTTCTCCGCCAGCAGTAATTTCACTCAGGAACCAATAGTCATCGGGGCTGAATGTTGCTGCGGCATTCTCCAGTTCCTCAACGGTACAAACCTTGTTTGCTTCCAGAAGTTCAAAAATCTGGCGGGTTTCAAAACCTTCGGGAATCATAACCTCAACAATTGTCTGTTTTGACGAATAGCCGGTCATAGAATCCACCAGTGCATGATAGTCGTAGATGCTGTTCAGCATGTACTCACCCTCGTCGATCTTCTCACGGGCACTTGTAATATTGCAGTACATATTGAACAGGAACGGATACCGGATCAGGCCTGCATCTTCCAATTTTTTGGAAATATCATTCATAGTATCACTGTCAGAGATACTCACCTTAATTTCCTGCTCGGTTTTGGTAAGTGCCAGCACATCATCTGCCCACAGCCACAGAACCCGTGCAAGCGTAAGACTCATTGCAATCACCAAAGCCACCAAAATGATGGTGCTGATAAAGTGCGGAATTCCCAGCAAACCGGAGCCTCTCTTTTTGATTGCTTTTCTCTGGGGCCGTCTCAGGTGCTTAGTCTTAGGTGCTTCCAGCACAGCATCATCAGATTCTGTCTCTTCAGGCTGCTCAAACACCTGGTCAAAGCAATCTCCAAGTGCATCCCGGTACTCCTGGTCACGAAACTCCTGCGTTTCTTCAGGAGTCGGCGCATCCGGATCATTCGATGCACTGTCATCGGATTCGTGGGGCTGAAAATCTTCCTTGACCTCTCGCAAGAGCTGTTCTATATCCCACATATCAGGATCTTCCAGATCATACTCGTCCATTGCCTGCGCTTCTTCCTCTGGAGTTGGGTAATCCTCCGGAATTTCAGAATCCATATCCTGACGGTCAAAATGTTCATTTTTCGGCATAGAATTGTCCTCCTGTACCGCCTGGGAGGCGGCGTTGCATCAGCGAATCACGATACCTTCCCGCACTGCAGCCGCAGTCTCTTCTCCGCGAAGTGCCGCAACCAATTCCAGGCCAAATGCCACTGAGCATCCGGCAGAAGTGCCCGTAATCACAGTATCGTCTCGCACACTGGCAGCATCTGCCACCAGAATTGCGTCTTTCATTTGTTCTGTCCAATGGGGATCGGGATAGCAGGTCACACGTTTGTGATCTGTTATATGAAGGGAAGCCAAAATAGTAGGGGCAGCACAAACAGCAGCAACAAATTTATGGTTTTCCCAAGCGAACCGGAGAACATCCAGCACCGCCTGATTTTCTTTCAAATTGGATACGCCCAGCTTTCCACCGGGAAGAACTACCATCTCCAGGTCCGTCAGGTCCACTTGGGAAAGAGCGCAATCTGCCTGAATGACGACTCCCCGTGCACTGGGGACTGCCATAGACTCCGTGCCTACATAGGACACAGCAATTCCTCCACGGCGCAGAAGATCGCAGGGAATAACTGCTTCCATCTCTTCAAATCCAGGTGCCAGCATAATATATACCATAAATTATTCCTCCAGGCACTGCTTCACCAGGCTATAGATTTCCTCATGGATCTCCTGAGGAGACCGCATGGCTCCATCTGCAGCACATTGAATGACCTTCCAGCCATATTCCTTTGCTGCATCTCGGCCGGTTTCTCGGCACAGCCGCAGATATTGCGTATCCTTTTCGTGTATATCTGCCTTTGTGTTAGTGTCATGCTCCCGCTTTCGCATCATAGCTTCAGAAATCTCTGTCGGGACATCTAAGTAGATCACTAAATCAGGTCTCGGCAGTCCAAGATGTTCAAACTCAAAGTCCGCAAGCCAGGTAAAGAATGCATTGCGTTCCTCTCCCTGCAGCTTAGAGCCCTGATGGACCGCATTGGATGTGGTGTAGCGATCCGAAAGAACCAACCCGCCATTTTCGTAGTAGGACTGCCACACCATCTTATAGGAAGCATAGCGATCTACTGCGTAAAATGAAGAGGCCGCATAGGCGTTTACATCATCCGGCTTCTGTCCGAATTCACCACTTAAATACATCCGAATCAACGCCGAAGAAGGTTCTTTATACTGAGGGAATACCAGGCGTTGGAAGGACTGTCCCTCTTGCTCCAGATGCTGTGTCAAAAGCTGAAACTGGGTGGACTTTCCGGACCCATCCGTTCCTTCCAGGACAATTAGCTTACCCATTTTTAGCCTCCTGACGGTGCTGTTTCTTACAGGCCAGAACAAATTTTGGCAAGCGCATCATGCGGCCCAGGCGCTTAGGCTCCTTCATGAGACGGTAGAGCCACTCCAGATTGCACCGGATCATCCACTTGGGAGCTCGTTTCACATTTCCCGCAAAGCCGTCCAGGCTGCCACCGAGGCCGATCATCAAGCCTACATCTAACTCCTCCCGATGGGCTGCCATAAATTTTTCCTGCTTGGGAGCACCAAGGCAGACAAACAGCAC
>RCNH01000172.1_pt1 | contig 30941 bp, 25 predicted proteins | sample 2041161 | NCBI WGS metagenome assembly RCNH01 (sample SAMN09708215, study PRJNA481090) | Feces metagenome, whole genome shotgun sequencing project. | biome: feces | host: Leptonychotes weddellii | place: Antarctica: Sion Island | collected 2010-03-01 | reverse complement strand
ACTACACTCCTTTTGTATGTTTTGCAGTTGTTAACTATAGATTAGAACCGACATTTTATCGTCTGGCAGGGGGCACGAAGGCCTTAGCAAGCTAGAGCGACTAAGCCCCATTGCTTCCTAAGTTAGACATCCAGCGAGTCCATGATGCTGCGCAGCGTATCAGCAGATCGCCTTAGAGCTGCTGCTTCGGCATCGCTAAGTTCAAGCGGAACTGCGCATTCGATGCCTTCTGCACCAACGAGTGCTGGCATGCTCAATACAACATCCGTTATACCTTGGCTACCATCCTGATAATGAGACACAGGAAGGACGGATTTTTCATCACGAAGGACGGCTTCGCAAATGCGTTTTACAGCCATTGCAATGCCATAATAGGTGGCTCGCTTCTTTTCGATAATTTCATAGGCTGCATTCTTCACATCTTCTGCAATGCGCTCCATGGCTTCTTCGTGCTCAAAGTGTCCACGCAGCTCACAAAAGTCATGAATGGGCAGGCCTGATACCGTAGCACTTGACCAGACAGCAATTTCAGAGTCGCCGTGTTCACCTATGATGCGGGCGTGCACATTACGAGGATCAACACCAAGGTGCTCGCCTAAGATGTACTTAAAGCGTGCGCTATCAAGTACTGTGCCTGACCCTATGACCCGGTGGGCAGGAAGGCCTGAGAGTTGTAAGGCAACATGGGTCAGAATATCAACAGGATTAGACACGATAAGCAAAATGCCCTTAAAGTTATCTGTGTCCATCTGTGGGATGATTGAGGATAGGATGCCAACGTTTTTATGGATAAGATCTAGGCGGGTTTCACCCGGTTCTTGAGCTGCACCTGCTGTAATGATTACCATGGCAGCATCTTGGATGTCGTCATACGTACCAGCATAGATAGTAATAGGTTGGGCAAAGGTCATGCCATGGTTAAGGTCAAGGGCCTCGCCTTGGGCTCGGGCATACGAGCTGTCAATAAGGACAATTTCATTACACAGCCCGCTTTGCATCAAGGCAAAGGCACAGGAAGAACCAACAAATCCGCAGCCAATAATGGCAATCTTACGGGGATTAACGTGGGGCATGGGGCCCGCCTTTCACTTGTGGGGTATTGGTATGTATGATAGACCGAAGGGGTGCATATTTGCCTTGTCACGATGAGGGCTACACAAGAAATGTAGAAGCTATGAGCTTTTGTAAAGTAGGGGCATGCAGCCACAAGATAAGGTACAACGTACTACCACTGATAATTTTTGACGTAAGTCAGCACCCACTACATATAGGGGTTTAGAAAAAAGGTTTAGTGTTTATATTGGGTTATATCGAAGTGACACAGAAATGCTCGCAATTCTGTGGTATTCTTCATCACAGACTTTTTTACACTTTAGGTCACCTAGACTAAGGGGATGTATACATGCAAATTACCAAACGAAGTGGTGCGTATGAAGCCTATGATGGCGCAAAAATTGTACGTGCTATGGCAAAATCGTTTGAATCGACACAAAAAGTACTAGCAGACGACGAGGCGCTTCGCCTGTTGTCCCTGGTTGAGAAAGCCATGGAAGACAAGCAGCGTCACACAGTAGAAGATATTCAAGACATCGTAGAAGAAGTCTTGATGCAGGAAGGCTATTTTGCCCAGGCAAAGGCCTATATTTTGTACCGCTCCCAGCGTGCTATTTTGCGTCAGGCTCGCCTTGATGTGGTTGAGGCCGTAGGCGTACCTGAGCTCGATTCAGTCCTGACTTCCATTCAAAAGGACTTCTTGCAGGATGTGTATTCCATGAGTGCCTGGCGTGCCAAGTTCCAGGCCTTCCAAAAGCACGACATGACCACAGCTGAAAAGCTTGATGCCCTTATTCGTGCTGCCGTTGAGCTTACAAGCGTAGAAGCTCCTCAGTGGAGCTATATTGCTGCCCGCGTTCGCTCCTTTGCCTATAAGCGTGAGCTTGCTGAGCTTATGGAAGCACGCGGCATACATTCCTATTATGAGAAAATCCGCGCCTTAACAGATCTTGGCTTGTATGGCTCGTACATTCTTGAGCACTACAGCAGGGAAGACCTAGAAACGGCCGCACAGTTTATCGACGATGAGCGTAACAACCTGTTTGACTACGCTGCTCTTGACCTGATGCTGCGCCGTTATGTTATCCGCGACTATGATCATTCTCCTATCGAAAGTCCTCAGGAGATGTTCTTGGGAGTTGCCCTGCATCTTGCCATGCAGGAAGGCGATGCTCGCATGGAGTGGGTACGTAAGTTCTATGACATGCTGTCGCTTCTAAAGGTAACTATGGCAACTCCTACCCTGTCTAACGCTCGCAAGCCCCAGCACCAGCTGTCAAGCTGCTTTATCGATACGGTTCCAGACTCTCTTGAAGGCATCTATCGAAGCATCGACAACTTTGCCCAGGTGTCTAAGTATGGTGGAGGCATGGGCATGTATCTGGGCAAGGTACGTGCAGCTGGTAGTACTATTCGAGGCTTCCAGGGTGCCGCAGGTGGCGTAATTCGCTGGATTCGTGTTATCAATGACACGGCCGTTGCCGTAGATCAGCTTGGTATGCGTGCTGGCGCTGTTGCGGTCTATCTGGATGCCTGGCATCGTGACCTTCCTGAATTTTTGCAGCTGCGCACTAACAATGGTGACGAGCGCACCAAGGCCCATGACGTATTTCCGGCCGTATGCTATCCCGATTTGTTCTGGGAAATGGCTCGAACAGACATGTCTCAGCCCTGGCATTTGATGGATCCTCATGAGATTTCTGTTGTTAAGGGCTACAATCTTGAAGATTTCTATGGTGAAGAATGGGAGCGCCGCTACCACGACTGCGTAGCTGACCCTCGTATTGCAAAGCGCACCATTAGTGTTCGAGATCTTGTGCGTCTTATTATTAAAAGCGCTGTTGAGACCGGCACACCCTTTGCCTTTATGCGTGACATTGTTAATCGCGCAAACCCTAATCCTCAGGCAGGCATCATTTATTGTTCTAACCTGTGTACTGAAATCGCTCAGAATACCAGTGCCATGGAAACTGTGTCTCGCGAAGTACAGACCCACGAAGGCGATAGCGTAGTTGTCACGCAAACGCGTCCGGGTGACTTTGTTGTATGTAACCTAGCAAGTCTTGTCTTAGGTAATATCGACCTTGATGACACGTGCGAGTTGCGTGATACCGTGCATACGGTTGTGCGTGCCCTTGATAATGTTATTGACCTTAATTTCTACGCCCTGCCCTATGCCAAGATCACCAACAAGCAGTATCGATCCATTGGTCTAGGTGTATCGGGCTATCACCATATGCTTGCAAAGCGTGGTTTGGCCTGGGAGAGCGAAGAGCATCTAGCCTTTACTGATGCCGTCTTTGAGCGCATTGCCTACTATGCCATTGAAGCTTCGAGCAGCATTGCTGAAGAAAAGGGAAGCTATGGCCTGTTTGAGGGCTCCGACTGGCAAACAGGCGCCTATTTTGACAAGCGTGACTACCAGGGCAGTGATTGGGATGCTCTGCGCGAGCGTGTTGCCCAGAAGGGTATGCGCAATGCCTACCTGATGGCAGTAGCACCTACGTCTTCTACATCCATTCTTGCCTGCACAACAGCCGGCACCGATCCCATCATGAAGCGCTTCTTCCTGGAAGAGAAGAAGGGCATGATGCTTCCTCGCGTGGCACCGGATTTGTCTACCGAAACGTACTGGCACTATAAGCCAGCTCATCTGGTAAACCAGGAGTGGAGCATTCGTGCAACAGGCATTCGTCAGCGTCATATTGACCAGGCCCAATCGATGAACCTCTATATCACCAACGACTTTACTATGCGCGAGGTGCTTAATTTGTATATTCGTGCCTGGGAAGAGGGCGTAAAGACGGTATATTATGTTCGAAGCAAGTCTCTTGAAGTAGAAGAATGCGAAAGCTGCTCTGCTTAGTTGATAGAAAGGATAGACATGGCTATCAATGTACATGAGCCTCTTGTTCGCAAGCCGCTCTTTAATCCCGATGGCGACATTGACGTTCGTGAGCGTCGTATGATTGGCGGTAATACCACCAACCTCAACGACTTTAACAATATGCGCTATACCTGGGTAAGCGACTGGTATCGTCAGGCTATGAATAACTTCTGGATCCCAGAAGAGATAAACCTTTCTCAGGACATCAAGGACTATCCCTTGCTTGATCCTGTAGAAAAAAGCGCCTACGACAAAATTTTGTCCTTCCTGGTATTTTTGGACTCCCTACAAAGTGCTAACCTGCCCAATATTGGTGCCTATGTAACCGCTAATGAGGTTAACCTGTGTATCGACATTCAAACCTTCCAGGAGTGCGTACATTCTCAGTCCTATTCCTATATGATTGACACCATCGTATCTCCCGAAGAGCGCAATGAAATCTTGTATCAGTGGCGCGATGACGAACATCTCCTGCGTCGCAACACCTTCATTGGAGATCGGTACAATGCATTCGTTGACGATCAAAGCCCGCAAGAGTTCCTGCGTGTTTTGATGGCAAACTATATCCTGGAAGGCGTGTACTTCTATTCAGGATTTATGTTCTTCTACGCCATGGCGCGTAATGGCAAAATGCCAGGTAGTGCCCAGGAAATCCGATATATTAATCGCGATGAAAATACTCACCTGTGGTTGTTCCGCAATATCATTGTTGAGTTGCAGAAAGAAGAACCTGAGCTCTTTACGCAAGAGGCCATTGATGAGCTTCGTGAGATGCTTATCGAAGGAGTTGAGCAAGAAATTGCCTGGGGACATTATGTAATTGGTGATGAAATTGCTGGCCTCACCCGTGATATGATTACCGATTATGTACGCTATTTAGGCAACCTTCGTTGGTCGGGCTTAGGCTATGGTCCGCTTTTTGAGGACAACCAAGATGAGCCAGCCGACATGGAATGGGTAAGCCAGTATGCTGATGCTAATATGGTAAAGACTGACTTCTTTGAAGCTCGCTCAACAGCATATGCAAAGTCAACCGCCTTGGTTGATGACTTATAAGAAAAATAGGGTGCTTGCACCCTATTTTTATTAAGGGGGCTTATGGCTCTCGCGATAAGAAAGGCAGATAATCTATGCTTGTAACGTGCCTGGATATGGAAGGGGTTTTAGTCCCTGAGATTTGGATTGCCTTTGCTGAGGCAACAGGCATTCCTGAATTTGCGCGTACCACCCGCGACGAGCCTGACTATGCCCGCCTTATGCACTATCGCATGGATCTTTTGCACAAGCATGGTCTGGGCTTGTCTGACATTCAGGCCTGTGTTGAAGGCATAGAGCCCTATCCAGGGGCAAAGGAATTTCTAGGGCGTCTACGTAAACGAGGGCAGTTTGTTATTGTGAGTGATGTCATGTATGAAATCGCCCTGCCCGTGTTTGAAAAACTCGGAAACCCCTTTGTAATTTGCAATAATCTGCACACCAACGAGCAGGGTGAGATCTGTGACTTTACCTTGCATGCCGGCAATTCTAAGGGAGAGGTTGTAAGGGGCTTACAAAAGCTTGGCATGACCACCTTCGCGGCGGGGGATAGCCACAATGACCTCTCTATGATCAAAGCAAGTGCATGCGGAGCCTTCTTTAGGGCGCCTGAAAACCTGCGTCTTGCCCACCCTGACATTCCTGCATTCCAAGACTATGACGAGCTCTATGACTTTCTTGATGCAGCCTATTCACGCTTTGGCGCATAAGTAATGCCAAGCTATCTCGTATATCTTTCTGCCCACCGATACCAAGGATGAAATTCACTATGACTAATTCTTCTGCTGCCCTGCATGGCTTTGATACTGAAAAACTCCGCGTGGTGTTAGGAGAAGAGGGCCTCGAAAAACTTGCCCATGCTCACGTGCTTGTCTTGGGCTGTGGTGGGGTAGGTTCTAACTGCGTAGAAGCCTTGGCTCGCGGGGGAGTGGGTGAGCTTACCATCTTCGACCACGACGTAGTAAGTCTAAGCAATATTAATCGTCAGGCCATCGCCTTTCATAGTACGGTTGGCAAGGCTAAGGTTCATGTTATGCGCGACATGATTGCTGACATAAATCCCCTCGCCACCGTGCATGCGCGTCCTGAGTTTGTGCTGACGAGTAATCTTGCTGAATGTCTTGAAGGCGACTACGACTACATTATTGATGCCATCGATACCATCAGCACAAAGCTCAGCCTGGCAAAATATGCCCAAGATCACAATCTGCCCTTGATTAGCGCCATGGGTGCAGCAAACAAGCGCGACCCCTTTAGCCTGCGTTGTAGTGACGTATTTGATACGGTAAATTGTCCGGTATGTCGTATCATGCGCAAGGAGGGTCGCAAGCGTGGCATTGAGCGCTTGCAAGTTGTATATTCCTGCGAACAGCCCATTGCAACTCAGGCACAGGCTGGCACGGAGCGTCGTGAGCGCACCCAGTTGGGCACCATGTCCTATATGCCGGCCCTCATGGGTCAGATGATAGCGAGCTTTGTTATATGCTCGCTCCTCGGATGGAATGAAGATTCTGTTAGATAGCGATATATCTCACCCCTATGGGTGCCTAAGCTGCGGTATAACAAGTAGGTCAGGAGTGACTGGTGCATGCTTGGCATAGTAAGCCAAGGGCAAAATCCCCCAGGCGTAGTATTTGTAAGCCTTGCAACCCCTTGGGGCCTAGTACTTTTTTATTAAATGCTAGGCTATGGGCTCATGGGCCTCGATGGGCCCTAACAGTTCACTTTTGACAGTGTATAAATGTTTCGCCCTCTTTCGGGCTGTGTATACAAGGAGAAGAAATATGAGCGTTGTAGAACAGATTGTCGGCCAGACCCCGCTTGTTAAACTTGAGTACTTCTCTGAGAAGTGGGGAGCTTCTATTTATGCTAAATATGAAGCGGTAAACCCTGGTTCCTCTATTAAAGACCGTCCTGCTCGCACCATGATAGAACAGGCAGAAGCTCGTGGCGTCATCGCGCCTGGCAAGACTACCCTGATTGAGCCAACCAGTGGCAACACAGGCATCGCCCTTGCCATGCTTGGCGCTACCAAGGGCTACGATGTTGTATTAGTTATGCCTGAATCTATGAGTAAAGAGCGCCGCGCCCTTTTGCGTGCCTATGGTGCTCGCCTGGAGCTTACCCCAGCAGCCGAAGGCATGGCAGGCGCCCTGCGTCGTGCTGACGAACTTGCAGCACAGATGGATAATGCCTGGATTGTAGGTCAGTTTACCAACCCCGATAATCCCCTGGCACATGAGCGTGGTACCGGTCCAGAAATTGAGGCAGCCCTCGGACATGCCCCCGATGTACTAGTTGCAGGTGTGGGAACTGGCGGTACCGTTTCAGGAACTGCCCATTATTTTGAAAAATCCGGCGCTCAGGTTGCTGTATGGGCTGTTGAGCCAGCTGAAAGCCCACTTATTTCTCAGCACTTGGCCCAGCAAGAGCTCACCCCAGCAAGCCATGGCATCCAGGGCATAGGGGCTAATTTCATCCCCGCGAATCTGGACGCCCAAGCTCTTACAGGCGCAGTGAGTGTGCCTACGGCTGAGGCCATAGAGCTTGCTCGCGAGATTGCCCAGAAGGAAGGCTTTTTGGTAGGCATATCAAGCGGTGCCAATTTGGCAGCTGTTCGCAGATTATTGCTCGAACATCCTGAATACCAGGGTTCCTGCATTACAACATTCTTAGTTGATACGGGTGAGCGTTATATTTCCACCCCCTTGTTTGAAGGAATTGCATAAGTGTCCCCTTTAGTTGAACGTATCTATACCACCATACAACTCCATACTATGGCACCCGAATCGGGTGCCTGCTTAGGTCTTATCTCGGGCGGCTCAGATTCAGTCGCCCTTGCCTATGTTTTGGCAGAATTGCGCTCTGAAGGCCGTATTGGCCCTTTGGCCTTTATGCATGTCAACCACAAGTTGCGCGCAGATGACTCAGATACCGATCAGGTATTTGTTCGCAATCTTGCCGCCTACTTAGATGTGCCCTTATTCGAGTGTGAGATCGATATTGCTGCCGAAGCCCAACATACAGGCGAAAACGTCGAAGCGCTTGCTCGCCGAGAGCGCTATGCGGCAGCGCGCTATGGTCTGCGTTCCCTATGTGAGCACTGTGGGGCAGACCTGGATCAATCCTACCTATATACGGCCCACACCCAAGACGATAGGGTAGAAAACTTTTATATGCGCTCCATTGTAGGCACAGGCCCAGGAGGATTTCGTTCCATGCGCTACGTCTATGATGACATCGCGCGTCCCTGCTTGGATGTTAGTCGCGAGGACCTGCGTGACTATATTGCAAAGCGCGATGCCGCCTCCCAAGCCTATAGCCTGGCTGGTGAGCTCTGGCGTGAAGATGCAAGTAATCAGGATACTGAGTATTTTCGTGCCTACGTCCGCCATGAAATTGTTCCTCGTGCCAAAGAGCGCAACGGCCAACTCCTAGATGTCTTGAGTCGTACGATGAATCTCATTGCCGAAGAAGATGATATGCTCAACGAAATGGCCGTGGCTCAAAGTGCTAGCTGTGTGAGATACGTATGCGAAGAAGAGGGTCATGAGGACAAGGCTGCCGGAGCCCTTTTGTTGCCAACGTGTGGATTTTTACCACGCCCTCTGTTGCGTCGTATGACAGCACAGGTGCTCCTGAGTATTCTTGGCCAGGATGCGCGCATAGAGTCGGCTAGCATAGATGCCATTCTTCAGGGATTTACCGATGAACAGATTCCTCGCAGTGGCTATGTCACCAATATTCAGGGTAATTTAGCGGTGTCTGCTAATAAGCAGGGTGTTCGTATAGAGCCCATGGCGGCATTCCGCTCTCGCCGTAAGCGTCAGTAGGGTATAAGGAGTACATGCTATGACAGACATGACACAAGAACAGGAACTTCCCTCGGTGGATGTTTTCCTTTGCTCGCAATCACCTCGCCGCAAAGAGCTTCTTGAGCGCGAGGGAGTGCGTTTTGAAGTTCGTGTTTCACATGCGGACGAGACGATTGACGACCCCTTCCTTACTGAACCTGTTGAAATTGCCAAAAAAATAGCTGAACGCAAGGCCCAGGCTGTTGTACAAGAGGTGCTTGATGACGGCTACGAAGGCATGGCTTTGTTTATTGCGGCCGACACCATGGTGGTCTACGGTAGTGAGATATTTGGCAAGCCGCGTGATGTTGAACATGCCTACGACATGCTAAAAACCCTTTCAGACAAGGTGCATGAAGTTATCACAGGCGTTTCTGTTTGGATGGTGCTTTCACAAGGCGAGGATATTTCTATCGGCATGCGCAGCTTTACAGAAACAAGCTATGTGCGCTTCCGTGACTTAAGCGATGACGATATTGCAGCCTATATAGAAACAGGGGAGCCCTTTGACAAGGCTGGAGCCTATGGCATCCAAGGCCAGGGTGGAGGCTTGGTCGCATCCTATGAAGGCGACTTCGATACTATTGTTGGCCTTCCTGTGAAATCGCTGATAGAAAAATTCCCTCAGCTCGTAGGAGACTTTAGTTCATTTGTGAACTAGGTCACAAGACCTACGTTTTAGGTTAAGGCTCGGTTATAAATAACGAGCTGTTGCCGTATTGTTACAGATTTTTATCATCTGAGTGGTACACTAATGTTTTAAGTTTCCCTATATGACCATCGAAAAGGGGTAATTGTGGATATGCAACAGCATCCAGATATTAAGGAAATTCTGTATACCCAAGAGGATTTGCGCGCCTGCGTTAAAGCCATGGGTGAGCAAATTACCAAAGATTATGAAGGCAAGGATGTTGTACTTATTTCTGTATTGCGAGGTGCAGCCATATTTATGTCTGACCTGGCACGCGAAATTCGTCTTCCTCTTGAGATGGACTATATGGCCGTTTCTTCCTACGGAGATGCAGCCGTAAGCTCAGGCGTTGTACGCATTTTGAAGGACCTGTCATCAAGCATCGAGGGTCGTCACGTGATTATCGCTGAAGACATCCTTGATTCTGGCCTTACCCTAGAATATCTATTGCATGAATTTGAGGCTCGCAAACCTGCCTCTGTTGCCATTGCTACCTTGCTTCGCAAAGAAGGTACCCAAAAGGCAGACATTGCATGCAAGTATGTAGGCTTTGATTGTCCCAATGAATTTATCGTAGGCTATGGCCTTGACTTCGCCGAGCGCTACCGCAATCTTCCGTATATTGGAATTTTGAAACCTGAATTGTACTAGCTAAGAAACGCGCCGTGTATCCATGGCGCGTCTTCGCACAATGTGAGAAAGATACAAGGTATATGGCAGAAAAGAAAAAGCTCAAACAGCCGAATTCAAAAAACCTGGTTACCGCCCTTGGTTTAGTGCTTATCGCTGTCTTGCTTGGAAGCCAGTTTATGGCTTTCTTGGATAACGACGTTAAGCCTGCCGACACCCTGCTGACCTCAGAGTTTGTAGCTGCTGTCGAACAGGGTCGTGTGACCAAGGTCGTGTTGGATGCCAGCGAGTCAACGGTCAGTGGCTCCTATTATCCAGCCGCTACTGCAGGCGCTCGTGCATCTGATGCCTTCAATAGGTCATTCGAGGCCTTGAATGCACGCATGGGCATGGTAGAAACTGCTAACAAAAAGCCCCTGCCTACCATTGCAACCACCGAAATTGACCCCAGCAAGTTAGGCCGTGAGCATCGCTTCCATTCCACCTATGTGGGAAGTGACTCACTGGGTGAGCTGATGGCAGCACATCCTCAGATTCAGTACGAGGTTAAGCTTCCTTCTCCTGCCCTTCGTATGCTCGGCTCCCTGCTTCCCTTTGTGTTGATTGCTGCGTTGTTCTTTTTCTTCTTTAGCCAGATGCAAAAGGCAAACAACTCTCAAATGTCCTTTGGTAAGGCAAAGACCAAAAATGTGGCAAAGGATCGCCCTGACGTTCGCTTCTCTGACGTTGCCGGTGTTGATGAGGCCGTTGAAGAACTCAAAGAAATCAAGGACTTCTTGGCCAATCCCCAGAAGTATCATGCCATGGGTGCAAAAATTCCTCGTGGCTGCTTGCTCGTAGGCCCTCCGGGTACAGGAAAGACCCTGCTTGCTCGAGCAGTTGCTGGTGAGGCAGGCGTTCCCTTCTTTAGTATTTCTGGCTCTGACTTTGTAGAGATGTTTGTTGGTGTTGGTGCAAGCCGTGTTCGTGACCTGTTCCAGCAGGCAAAAGAGGCTGCTCCTTCCATCATCTTTATTGACGAAATTGACGCAGTCGGTCGCCAACGTGGTGCCGGCCTTGGTGGCGGTCACGACGAGCGCGAGCAAACCTTAAACCAACTCTTGGTTGAAATGGACGGTTTTGCCTCTAACGACTCAGTTGTCTTGATTGCAGCTACCAACCGCTCTGACGTACTAGACCCTGCCTTGCTTCGCCCTGGCCGCTTTGACCGCCAGATTATTGTGGATGCACCAGATGTTAAGGGTCGCGAAAAGATCCTTAAGGTACATGCGAAAAACAAGCCTTTGGCTCGAAATGTTGATTTGGCTACCATCGCAAAACTTACTCCTGGCTTCACGGGCGCCGACTTGGCAAACCTGCTTAATGAATCTGCCCTTCTGACAGCTCGTCGCAACCGTAGCGTTGTTACCATGCAAGAGGTTAACGAGTCCATGGAGCGCGTTATCGCAGGTCCCGAGCGCAAGGGTCGTGTGCTTGACGAAAAGAGCAGGACGACCATTGCCTACCATGAATCCGGTCATGCTCTTGTAGGTCACAGCCTCGAACATGCCGATCCTGTACACAAAATTACGATTATCTCTCGTGGTCGTGCCCTAGGCTACACCTTGTCCATCCCTGATGAGGACAAGGTATTAAACTCCCGTAACGAGATGCTTGATGAACTTGCTGTATTCATGGGTGGTCGTGTTGCAGAAGAAATCTTCTGCGAAGACATCACTACGGGTGCTTCTAATGACCTTGAACGTGCTACCAAGATGGCACGTGCCATGGTTGTTCAGTATGGCATGAGCAGCGAAATGGGCATGCAGATCTTTGGTCAGCCCAACCATGAGGTATTCTTGGGTCGCGATTATGGCAACACTCAGGATTACTCTGATGAAACGGCAAAGCGCATCGATGACGAAGTTGCTCGCATCATGAAGCAGGCTCATGACCGCGCCTATGACATTTTGATGGAGCGCAAGGATCAGATGCATCTTATGGCAGCTGTTTTGCTCGAACGTGAAACGGTTGATGGCGAAGCTTGCCAGGCCCTGTTAAACAATACCTGGGACGAATTTTTAGCCCATGAGGCTTCTGAAGAAGGTAAGCGCGAACGCGCCGAGCAGGAATCTACGCTTGCAGAAGGCTATGAGGCCCCTGTAGTTGAAGAAACTCCTGCAAGCCCAGCAGCAGAAACCAAGGCTCAGCCAGACTTCTTTAGCCGCATTGAGCAGACTGTTCGTGAGCGTGAAGCACTTCTGCGCAAGCTTGAAGCTGAAGAACGTGCTCGCATTGAAGCTGCCCAGAAGCAGGATAATCAGACCTCTGATGCATCTCAAGCTGAGCGGGATGAGTCTGATAAGAAATCAAACGAGTAAATAAGGAGCCCTGACACCGCGTATGTTCTGGCAGTGCAACAGCTATACCTTTGATACAAGAATGCCCATTATTATGGGCATTCTTAATGTTACGCCCGATTCCTTTTCTGATGGCGGCCTGTATGTCGATCTTGATGCAGCCCTTGCGCATGCGCATCAAATGCGCGACGAGGGGGCTTTGATTATCGACGTTGGTGGCGAGTCTACGCGCCCGGGTTCTGTTGAAGTTAGTAGGGAAGAGGAGCTTCGTCGATGCCTGCCGGTTGTTAAAGCCTTGGCAGAAGAGGGATTATGTGTAAGCATTGACACGCGCCATGTAGAGGTGGCGCGTGCCTGTGTTGAAGCAGGTGCCAGCATCATCAATGACGTATCGGGCTTTAGAGATCCTGCCATGGTTGAACTTGCTGCAAGCTGTAAGGCTGGTCTTGTGGTCATGCATATGCAGGGTGTCCCTAAGACCATGCAGGAAGCACCTCAGTATACTGATGTTGTACAAGAGGTAGGAAGCTATCTCAAACAACGTGCCCATGAGCTTGAGACAGCGGGTGTTGAGAGAAATCGTATCTGCATAGACCCAGGTCCCGGCTTTGGTAAAACAGCTGAACAGACCTATGACCTGGTGCGCAACATGCATGAATTCGCCCGCCTGGGCTATCCTGTCATGGTAGCCCTTTCTCGTAAGAGCTTCCTTGGTGTCTACTATGGTATTGATACGCCTGCAGAGCGCGATCAGGTGTCGGCTCAGGAAAATCTTCGTGCCTGTGAACTAGGTGCAAGCATCATTCGAACTCACAATGTGGCAGCGACTGCCAAGGCCCTCAAAGACCTGCGTCCGTATGCGTTTATTGCACTCGGGAGCAATGTTGCCCTTGTGGCTAATCCAGGCGAAGAGCGTAGGGCAAAGGTAGATCAGATACATCTTGCCCTTGCTGATATGTGCAAGCTCGATGATACTGACATTATTGATTTGTCTCGCTTATACGAGTCTGAACCGGCTTATGTAACTGACCAGGATAGTTTTGTGAATGCTGTTTGTTTAATCCGCACAGGGCTTCCTCCTCGTACCCTGTTGCAGTATCTCCAGATCATTGAGCAACATCTTGGGCGTGTGCGCCACTATCCCAATGGTCCGCGTACCATCGACTTAGATATTCTGGATTACCAAAATTACATAAGCGATGATGATCAGCTTAGCTTGCCTCATCCTCGTATTTTAGAGCGAGATTTTGTAGTGTCTCCTCTGCAGGACATTCGTCCCCATCACATATTTTCTGACGGAACAGCCCTGACACGTGATGCTGTTGCCTACGGTAAGGCCTGGCCTTTAGGCTCTCGCGATAAGTCATAGCCTAAAGCCTCCTGTGATATATCACGCAAACATTTGTCGCTCATGAGGCTTTTGCTTATGCCTTTCGCACAGGTAGATGAGCCCCTGCCACTGCCTGTGCAGCAACTCGCATGTGCGCGTACCGCAGCCCTTCTGGTAATGACGACCCTCAGCACAAGAGGGTCGTCCTTTTTTGTCTCAGCCTGACACACTAAGGATATGCCTATGGATCAAAAAGAACGAATCCCTCGGGGGGACGACCCTCAGGATGCAGAAACGTTTGCCTCTGTGTCTGACGTACAGGACACGCCTGCGCACGAACGGGGGTCAAGACAGGCCCCCGCAAGCCAAGAGCAAATTGCACGCATGGGTGAAGCATCCCCTGCACGCCTGCTGTTTGAGTTTTCTCTTCCCGCAATCCTTGGCATGCTTGTAAATGGTGCCTACAACTTAATTGACTCTATCTTTCTTGGACAGGGTGTGGGAGAGCTGGGTCTGTCAACCATTACAGTCGCCACCCCTATCATGACGGTCTATATTTCTTTAGCCTTGTTGGTGGGTAATGGCGGTAATGCTGTTGCGGCCTTGCGTCTTGGTGCGGGACGTCATGACCAGGCCGAACTGGCACTGGGGAATACAATAATTCTATCCCTTATCGTGTCATTGAGCATGGCCATCCTAGCCTGTTCGCCTGCGATTGAAGGGCTTCTTGCCCTATCTTCGGCAACGCCTGAGGTCTGGGATCATGCTCGTATTTTCATTCAGATCATTAGTGTGGGCTATGTGTTTCAGATGCTCTCTTTGGGCTTAAATAATTTTATTCGTACTTCAGGCGCTCCCAATAGGGCCTTGCTTACCATGCTGGTAGGCGCACTTGCCTGTACGGCGTTTAACTACCTATTTGTTCTTGTACTAGACGGGGGAGTAGTAGGAAGTGCGTGTGCCACGGTGTTGGGTCAGGCGCTATCTTTTGCCTGTGTGCTGTGGTACTTTATCCGCCCCCAAAAGGCACCCCTCCAGATACGCTTGAGCTTTCTTCGCCCCGATCGCAAAATGGTAGGCGCTATTGTATCCCTTGGCATGGCAAGCTTTGTGGTGGAGCTCGGCTTTGCTCTTATTAACTTTGCAACTAATTACCTGCTTGTGCGCTGGGGTCATACGAGTCCCCTCGGAGCTGAGCAGGCCCTCGCCTCCATTGGCGTTGTGCAGCGTGTTACCATGTTTACCATCCTGCCTTTGATAGGTCTGGCTGTGGCCGTACAACCCCTGCTCGGTTACAACTATGGTGCTGGTTTGTATGGGCGTGTGCGTGCTCTCATGCGCGATGCAATAGTGTCCACCATCGTACTCGGCTCGCTTATGTGGCTTGTTGTACACATTTGGCCCTCTCAAATTGTGTCTGTCTTTGGCATTACCGATCCCGATCTTTTAGCCTTTACGATTTTTGCCCTGCAGGTAAACCTATTTGCACTGCCCCTTATTGGCTACCAAGTACTGAGTGCTAACTACTTCCAGGCCATAGGCCAGCCAGTGACTTCGATATTTCTAAGTCTGACACGAGAAATACTATTCTTAATGCCTTTGTTATTTGGCCTGCCGTATCTTATGCCCTATGTCACACAGCGCTTTACGAGCCTCGATGCCATCTATTTTGCTGCCCCCTTGGCTGACATGCTCTCCATTGTTGTTACTACCTGGTTTATCGCACGTGAGTTTTCTCGCACCCGAAAACTAGAAGCTAAGCTACTTCATTCGCAATAAATTACAAACAAAAGCCCCCTTGGTCATTCGGTCACCAAGGGGGCTTTTGTTACGTCTGTGTTTCTAGGGGTGCTGGTAGTGGAAGGTCCCCGAGGGCTCTAATCCGAATTTCGAGAAATCCACAAAAATAACCCATATACATGGTATAATCTTGTCCGTTGTTGTCTGAATTCCTGAGGCCCTATTTTTAGAACAGGGTGTCATCAGGAAATATATAGGGTAGTTACGGCATAGAAGAGCTCATGTGCGTGCAAAATGCCTCCGCTCAGGGCTCAAAACAACCGTTCACATGCATGTGTATTGATTTAAGCTTGCATCGCATCCATGGCGTGGTTTAATGCTAAAACTGCTTTTTGACTGACCATCAGTCTATGTAGACGAGAAGGAAAAACATGGAAAGTGTTGAAATTACCATTCAGCATGCGCTGAAAAAATACGGGGAAGCAGTGGTAATTCCCGATCTCAACTTGAAGGTAAACAAGGGCGAGTTCTTTACCTTGCTCGGTCCTTCTGGCTGCGGTAAGACCACCTTGCTGCGCATGATTGCTGGCTTTAACTCTATCGAGGGCGGCGATTTTTGCTTTAACGATACGCGCATCAACGATCTTGATCCTGCAAAGCGCAACATCGGCATGGTTTTTCAAAATTATGCAATTTTCCCTCACTTGACCGTACGTAAGAATGTTGAATTTGGTCTAAAGAACAAGAAGTTCCCAAAGAACGAAATCGCTGAACGTGCTGACAAGTTTTTGAAGCTCATGCAGATTGACCATTTGGCCGATCGCATGCCTGATCGCCTATCTGGTGGCCAGCAGCAGCGTGTTGCTCTCGCACGTGCCCTGTCTATCGAGCCTGACGTGCTTTTGATGGACGAGCCCTTGTCTAACTTGGATGCGAAGCTGCGCGTTGACATGCGTACCATCATCAAAAAGATTCAGCATGAAGTAGGCATCACCTGTATTTATGTTACCCATGACCAAGAAGAGGCCATGGCTGTTTCTGACCGCATTGCTGTTATGAACAAGGGTGTTATTCAGCACATCGGCACTCCTCAGAACATCTATCAGCGTCCAGCTAATCAGTTTGTTAGTGACTTTATTGGTCGCTCCAATCAGATTAACGCTAAGCTTGTTATGGAAGGCGAGATGCCTGTTGTGCATATTGGCGATTACCGTCTGCCTATGCCTAATGTTGCTCCTGAGTACCGCCGTGACATGGATGTCATCGTGTGCGCTCGTCCTGAAGAGCTCAAGATGGCACAGCCTGGTCAGCCTGGCATGCCAGGTGTTGTAGATGATTCTGTATTCTTGGGCTTGAACACCCACTACACCGTGCGTTTGAACAATGGCCTAGAAGTAGAATCCATCGAAGAATCTACCATCAACAGCCTCATTCCTGCTGGCACCGAAGTTGCAGTAAGCATCAATGCTGAAAAGGTTAACATCTTCACAGCTGATGGATCTGCCAATGTGCTCGAGGGTGTTATCAACGACAACGAAGCCTAGGTGATTTCGTTGATGAAACAGAAAAAACTGGATTTATGGAGCTTTGTTTCCATTACCATCCTTGCTTTATTCTTGCTGTTTTTGATCTATCCGATGCTGGGTATTTTAAAGCAGTCTGTAATTTCGCCTGAGGGAGGCTATTCCCTTGCTGGATTTCAGAAGTTTTTTGCTGAATCCTACTACAGTACGACCATTGTGAATTCCTTCACAGTATCCATTGCGATTACGGTCGTGTCCCTGCTCATTGGCATTCCGCTGTCTTATTTTTATTCGTTTTATAAGCTCAAAGGCTCTAAGGCGATTTTGATCATCAGTGTTTTGTGTGCCATGAGCGCGCCCTTCATTGGTGCCTATGCCTGGATTTTGCTTCTCGGCCGCTCTGGCATCATTACCACTTTGATCCATGATCTAACAGGCATTACCTTGGGTAGCATCTATGGCTTTAACGGCATCTTGTTTGTACAGGCCCTAAAGCTCTTCCCCTTGGTTTTCATTTTTATGAATGGTGCGTTTAAGAACATCGACAGTACCTTGATGGAAGCTGCTTCCAACATGGGCTGCTCGGGCTTCAAGCGCTTCTTTACGGTAGTGCTCAAGCTGACCATGCCTACCATCTTGGCATCTGCCCTTTTGGTGTTCATGCGTGCCTTTGCAGACTTTGGTACTCCTTTGTTGATTGGTGAAGGCTATCGTACCTTTCCGGTTGAAATTTACAACCAGTACCTGGGCGAAAATGGTACCGACCATAACTTCGCTGCTGCTATTTCTGTTATTGCCATCGTACTAACGGCTGCTGTCTTTTTCTTGCAGAAGTGGGCTACGAGCAAATATCAGTTCTCTATGTCTGCCTTGCATCCTGTAGAGCGCAAGACCGCCCATGGTCTCAAGGGTGTTTTGATGCATGCATATAGCTACATCTTGGTTGGCGTTGCCTTCCTGCCACAGCTCTACATCATCTACCTGTCCTTCAGGAATGTTGATGGCGCAGTATTTAAGCCAGGCTTCTCGCTTGAATCCTATCGCTTGGCATCCACTAAGCTCCTTGAGCGCTCGATTGCCAATACGATGATCTTGGGCTTTGGCGCTCTTGCTATTATTATTGTGCTTTCAATTTTGATTGCCTACTTAGTAGTACGTAAGAACAATGCCTTAAGCCATACTTTGGACACCATGTCTATGTTGCCCTACATCATGCCTGGTTCTGTTATTGGTATTGCTTTGGTCATCGCCTTTGGCAAGCAGCCACTGGCTCTGACTGGCACCATGTCCATCCTGCTTATTTCCTACGTCATTAGGCGTATGCCTTATACGATTCGTTCTGCAACGGCTACCTTGATGCAAATTCCAGAAAGCATCGACGAAGCCTCCCAGAGCCTTGGTGCTTCTAAGCTCAAGACCTTCGTTACCGTAACGGTTCCTATGATGGCAAGCGGCATCGTATCAGGTGCAGTCTTAAGCTGGATTACTATCGTGACCGAGCTTTCAAGCTCCATTATCTTGTACAACAACAAGACCATCACGCTTACCATGTCTGCCTATGTAGCTATCTCTCGTGGCAACTATGGTCTTGCAGCTGCATTCTCGGCTATTCTGACCGTTCTCACGGCTGTGGCCTTGTTGATTTACATGAGGCTCAACAAGAACGAGCAAATTAATCTATAACCCAGAAAATCTGGTTTATAAAAGATGTAAGAGAAGGGATCTTCAATGAAGAAACTGATTGCAGGCATTTGCCTGTCAGCAGTTATGGCAGTAGGCCTTACTGCCTGTGGTGGCGATAACGCTGCTTCTGACAATGGTGACGGCTTGGGCGACACCCTTGTTCTGTATTCACCTATGACTGACAACGACATCAACAACTTGATCGAGGCTTTCAACGAAAAGTATCCTGACATCACTGTTGAAGTTGTAAGTGGTTCTGCTGGCGAGCTTGCTGCTCGTATCCAGGCAGAAGCTGAAAACCCTCAGGGTGACGTTATGTGGGGTGGCTTGGGCGACTCCGAAGGCGACCAGTACAGCGAAATCTTTGAGCACTGGTTGAGCCAGTATGAAGACCAGGTTATGGAAGACTACAAGTCTACCAACGGCTTCTACAACTTTGACCACATCTCCACCTGCGTTTTGTGTGTAAACACCGAACTCGAAAAAGAGTTGGGCATGGAAATCAAGGGCTACAAAGACTTGCTCGACCCACGTTTGGCTGGCAAGATCGTATTCTCTGATCCTAATTCTTCCAGCGCTGCTTGGAACAATGTATGCAACATCATGTCTGTATATGGCAACGATTCTGCAGAGTCCTGGGACTACATTGAAAACCTTATGAAGAATGGTCTTACCATTTCCACTTCTTCTTCCGTATGCTTCAAGAGTGTTGAAACTGGCGAATACGTTGTAGGTTTGACCTACGAAGACGGCGCTGCAACCTTGATTAAGTCTGGCGCTAAGAACATCCGCGTTGTATACCCAGAAGAGGGCACCAGCGCTGCTGCTCTTGGTTGTGCTGTAATCAAGAATGCTCCACATGAGAAGGCTGCTAAGGCTATGGTTGACTTCTTGATGAGCTCCGAAGGTCAGGACAAGGTTGGTGACGCTTTGGGCACCCTCCGTATGACCAACGTTAATGACACCTATGTTCCTAAGTACCTCCCACCTGTTGACGAGGTTACCTGGGTAAAGCGTGACACTAAGTTCTTGACTGAACATAAGGAAGAAATCCTCAAGCACTGGAATGACTTGAAGACTTCCACCAAATAACAAAAAAGCGCCCGGAAACGGGCGCTTTTCTTTGTTTTTAGGGACCCTAGAGTTTAGGGGGAAGGGCTGGTAGAGAGATGGCAAATACGGCGCCTCCCTGGGCACCGTTAAAGGCGGTGATGGAGCCGTCGTGAGCTTCTATAATGGATTGAGCAATAGACAGGCCAAGTCCGGTACCACCAGTCGTGCGGGTGCGGGATGAGTCGGCTCGGTAGAAGCGTTGGAACAGAAGGCTTGGATCTATGTCACCAAAGCCAGGTCCCGTGTCAGCTATGACGAGTACAGCCTGCTCACGCAATCCCGTGCATTCAAGCTTAATGCTGCCTCCTTCTGGCGTAAAGCGCAGGGCATTTTCTACAATGTTTGTGATAACTTCTTTAAGCCTATCTGCATTGCCTAAAATGTCAGGGCATTCGCCTGAGATGCTCAGCTCTATGCCGTCCTGTCCTGCTTCGCCTGCCATAAGGTCGAGCACCTCAGTCGCCACCGTTTTTAGATTAAGGCGTGACATGCTCATAGGAACAGTGTCCGTTTCGATGTGCTGCAAGCTTAAAAGCTCGTTGGACAGACGAGAGAGTCGATCGCTTTCATCCATAATGGTATGACAAAAGCGATCGTGGAGCTCCTGGGGCATGTCGCTATCAAGCAAAAGTTCAGCATTGCCTCGAATGGCTGTTAGGGGAGTGCGCAGCTCATGAGCCACATCTCCGATGAAATTTGCCTGTCGGCATTCTCGCTGTTCGAGGTTTTTCTGTTGCACAAGATTACGCTTACACAAATCCACGATGTCGCGATTGAGGACATCTGCTTCGTAGAGCTTTCCTTCTGCAATAAAATCTATTGACTGCGAGCCTTGCATATTGGCAATAATTTTACGGTGGAGCTCTCGCAGGGGCTCACCTAGGAAATGACCGAGGAGCAGGCTTAGGAAAAAGGTGCCAAGGGCTAGGGGAAGCAATGCCAGATACAGCCAACCGCTCACGTCAAAGATCAGAATGGCCATGCCAACGAGCAGGGCATTTGATAGGATTGACAAAAGAGTGGTAAGTAGGCAGATATAGGTTGATAGATGATTCATGATATCTTCTATATCCTACTTGCGAAAACGATAGCCATAGCCTCGCACGGTTTCGATAAGGCGAGGGTCATAGCCTGCCTCGTCAATTTTGTCGCGCAGGCGCTTGATATGGGTGTCCACCGTTTTGGTTTCCGTGATATAATCCCAACCCCAGGCATCGCGCAGCAAATCCTGACGGGAAACGACTTCTCCTGCATGTTTCATAAGAGCAGCTAGAAGCTCGAATTCTCGGGGAGTAAGATTAATATCCCCCTTGTCGCCACGGGCCAGGTGGGCGTTTTCATCCAGTTGAATGCCGCCGGCCTCTATGCAGTGGGATTTGCCCGCCTCATGTGCACTGCTGCTACGACGCAAAAGGGCGCGCACACGTGCTAGAAGCTCGCGTACGCCAAAGGGCTTAGCTAGGTAGTCATCTGCACCCATTTCCAAACCTATGACCTTGTCGAGCTCGGTATCGCGGGCACTTAAGAACAACACAGGAGCATTGCTTATGCGGCGAACAGCGCGGCAAAGGTCGTGTCCATTTGTTCCCGGTAGCATAATGTCTAGGATGTAGAGATCAAATAGCCCAGCCTCGATTTCTGCAAGAGCCTCACTTCCATCGTGGGCAACTGTGACAGAAAAACCTTCCTTTTGTAGGGCATAGCTTACAAAGTCAGTAATGGTTTGCTCGTCGTCAACCAATAAGATGCGGGTTTTATCAAGTGACATACCTGCTCCTTTCACGGTTTAAGCACATATGTGGGACAATTCTTTACAGATGTCGTGTACTATATACTCTTTATCTAGCACAATATGATACCATGCAGGCACGTAAGGCTTTGTGTATCACAGGGTAAAATCACAAGACCAAAGGACGGAGGCTTTATGCTCCTTGCCATTGACGTGGGCAATACCAATACAGTCATTGGTTTGTATCGACATTCTCAGCTGGTGCATATGTGGCGTATCTCTACCGAGCGCAACCGTACCTCTGACGAGTTACGGCTCTCCCTTTGTGCCTTGCTTGAAAAAGACGGCTGTGACCCTTGCGAGGCTCGAGGCCTGGTACTGGCCTCAGTGGTTCCAAGCCTTAGTACGGCCTGGAATGGTGTGAGTGAGACACTCTTTGGTCGTCCTGCTGTTTTGGCCCATGCTGCCATAGACTGTGGGCTGTTTCAGGCAGATTATCCCTATCCTGAAGAAATAGGCGCCGACCGTATTGCGGATGCCGTTGGTGCACAGCAGTTGTATGGAGCTCCAGCGATTGTGGTTGACTTTGGTACGGCTACTAATATAGAAGTAATAGATGCCCAAGGCGTTTTTCTTGGTGGCGTTATTGCTCCTGGTGTAGAAACCTCTGCTCAGGCCCTATTTTCTCGCGCAGCTCGTCTGTCGGCTATTGAACTAAAAGACCCCCATACTGCCATTGGTAAAAACACCGATGAGGCAGTACAGGCTGGAATCTTTTATGGAGAAATAGACCGTGTTGATGGGCTTGTACGACGCATCTTTAATCAGTTGGGCTATGAGGCTCCTGTTATTGCAACGGGTGGCCTTGCACAGCGCATAGCGCCAACGTCTCAAACCATTACCTATATAGACGAAGAACTTACCCTAGAAGGGCTTCGTCTCATTTTTGAATATATACACACCCTCTCCCCAGAAAGGACTCACCATGATTCATGACATCATGCATGTTGGCGTTACTGTAAGCGATTTAGATCGTGCTAAGGAATTTTATGGTGGCATCCTTGGCCTTAGCTTTGAAGGCGAACTTCTTATGGAAGGTCCCGAGACCGACGCCTTATTTGCTCGTGAAAATGCCCGCGCTCGTGTTGCCTATTTTAATGGCGCCCAGCATGGCATTTCTGCTCCTCCTGTAGAGCTTATTGAATTTTGCGATGCTCAGGTAGAAGAAGAGCCTGCTAGCCTGTTTAGAACATCCATTTCTGAAATTTGTTTTGACGTATCCGACATTGATCTGGCATATCGTCATCTCATGGACTGTGGCGTTGAATGCCTCTCAGAGCCTCAGCTCTTTGACTTTAGCAAGGATGGCTTTGGTGTCAGCAAGGCCTTGTATTTCAAAGACCCTGATGGCAACATCTTAGAGCTCATGCAAAAAATAAGCTAAAACTATTACGTTTCCTAGAGAGACATAAGGATGCATTAGTCCACAAAATACAGTATAGTGTTACTAGCCAAGCCACTGCTTATAGGGCTTGGCTAGTCTCATATTCTAGGCACGTAGCTAAAGGAGTCGCTTGTTGCACCCCCGCTCTATGTACGCCTATGTTTAGTTATTTGTACCACTGTTTATATCCAAGCAAAGGGAGGCCCTATGCTCTCAGATATCGAAATTGCCCAGGCAGCAAAGCCTTTGCCTATTACCGACCTTGCCGCATCCCTTGGCATCGATGCCTCTTGTGTGGAGTGCTATGGCACGTCTAAGGCAAAAATCGACCTTTCGGTCTTAGAAGACCCACGTCTGACTCCAGGAAAGCTTGTATTGGTAACGGCCATCAACCCTACTCCAGCAGGTGAAGGCAAGACCACCACCACGGTAGGCCTTACGGATGCCCTGGCACGCAAGGGTGTAAGAGCCATTGCTGCCTTGCGTGAGCCTTCCTTGGGTCCTGTATTTGGTCTTAAGGGCGGTGCCGCTGGTGGCGGCTATGCCCAGGTCATCCCTATGGAAGACATTAACCTACACTTCACCGGCGACTTTCATGCCATAGGTGCCGCCAATAACCTACTTGCAGCCATGTTGGATAATCATATCTACCAGGGCAACGAGCTTGGTATTGATGTGCGTCGCATTTGCTGGAAGCGTGTTGTTGATATGAACGACCGCCAGCTCCGCCACATTGTTGACGGCATGGGAGGCTCTAGTTCAGGCATGCCCCGTGAAGACGGCTTTGACATTACCGTTGCAAGTGAAATCATGGCAGTCTTTTGCCTGGCCTCTTCCTTGCGTGATTTAAAAGAGCGCCTGGCACGCATTGTAGTTGCCTATACCTATGAAGGCAGTCCTGTCTGCGCCGGTGATCTTGGTGCAGAAGGTGCCCTATGTGCCCTGCTCAAGGATGCCTTTAAGCCAAACCTCGTTCAAACCCTGGAAGGCACCCCTGCTCTTGTGCACGGTGGTCCCTTTGCCAACATTGCACATGGTTGCAACTCCTTAGTAGCAACTCGCATGGCGCTTGCCTTAGGTGACTATTGCGTAACTGAGGCAGGTTTTGGTGCTGACCTAGGTGCAGAAAAGTTTCTTGATATTACCTGTCGCATGGGTGGGCTTACTCCTGATGCAGTAGTTGTGGTAGCAACCATGCGCGCCTTAAAGCACCATGGTGGAGCCGAGCGTGATAAGCTTGATCGTGAAGATCTTAATGCCTTGGAGCAGGGTCTTCCTAACTTGCTTCAGCATGTAGAAACTATTACACAGGTTTTTGGCCTGCCCTGCGTGGTAGCCTTAAATGCCTTCCCAAGTGACACAGAGGCAGAACTTGCATTAGTCAAAGATGCCTGCGAGCGCCTGGGTTGTCGCGCTGTAGTTTCCCGCGTTTGGGCAGAAGGGGGCGAAGGTGGCCTTGAGCTTGCCCAGGAAGTCATGGATCTTTGTGAAAGCAATGAGGCTTCCCAATCCTTCAACTTTGCCTATGACGACCAGCTAAGCTTGCGTGACAAAATAGAAGCCATTGCCCGGCGCGTCTATCGAGCTGACGGTGTGGAATTTACGCCTGCTGCAAAAAAAGACCTCACCCAGCTTGAGCGTCTTGGCTTTGACAAGGTGCCCGTTTGTATGGCAAAAACACCCTATAGCTTCTCCGATGACGCCCGCTTATTAGGCGCGCCGCGCGACTTTACCATTACCGTGCGTCAGGTAAAGATTTCTGCTGGTGCCGGCTTTGCCGTTGCCCTGGTAGGTAATGTACTTACCATGCCAGGTCTTCCTAAAAAACCTGCAGCATGTATGATTGATGTTGATGACTCAGGTCGTATTACTGGCCTTTTCTAGAAAGAAGGATGAGACCTATGGAACGAGCAATGTGTGAGCTTCCTACGCGTGAATTTTTAGATGCCCTAGCTTCTGCTTCTCCAACTCCTGGTGGCGGCGGGGCTAGTGCCCATATGGGCGCTCTTGCAGCGGCCCTCTCTGCCATGGTTGCTCATTTAACCCTGGGTAAAAAACGCTACGAACAGGTGCAAGATCAAATTGAACAGCTCTTGCAGGATCTAGATCACGAGCGTGCCCTCCTCTTGCAGTTCATCGACGACGACGCTCGTGTTTTTGAGCCCCTAGCAGCTGCCTACCGCATGCCTTCTGCAAGCCCTGAAGAACAGGCTGCTAAAGAGGCTGCCATGCAGGTGGCCTTGATTGGCGCAACCGAGGTGCCACTGGCCATTATGCGCCACTGTGCACGCGTGATTGACTGCGCCGACACGGCAGCTCACATAGGCTCTCGCCTTGCCTTGTCAGATGCGGGTGTCTCAGCTGTGTGCGCAAAAGCAGCGCTCCTAGGCGCTTCCTTAAATGTACGCATCAATGTTGCAAGCATGAATGATCCATCCCAGGCCCAGAGCTACGTAGAAGATATGGAAGCTTTGATTGCAGACTATACGCGCAAGGCAGATGCGACCTTTGACTTTGTTGTTAAGGAGCTGAGTGCCTAGATGAAGCGCTTAGAAGGAAAGCCGGTCGCTCAGAGTATTTCTGAGCGTATTAAACAGCAGGTTGAGCTATTAAAGGCACATCATAGTGTTCCGTGTCTTGCAACCCTGCGTCTTGGCAACAATCCTGACGACGCCTATTACAGCTCCATGATTGAAAAAAAGGCAGCCCAGCTGGGTATTTCTGTTGTATCTCATATACTTGATGCTCATGCCTCACAAGATGAGGTGCTAGGGCTCCTGCAGAACATCAATGCCGATGCAAACATCCATGGCTGCCTGTTGTTTAGGCCTTTGCCGAACCATTTGGATGAACAGCTCATCTGCAATGCCCTAGATCCAGCCAAGGATATTGATGGCATAACAGACGGCTCCCTTGCAGGCATACTTACTCAAACGAAGCTTGGCTATCCTCCTGCGACTGCCGAGGCCTGTCTTGAGCTGCTTAGGTATTATGGCTATGAACTCAGTGGCGCTCACGCCTTGGTCGTAGGTCGATCCTTGGTGGTAGGAAAGCCTGTGTCTTTGATGCTGCAAAATTGTAATGCAACCGTGACCATGGCTCACTCACGTACTCGCAATCTTGCCCATCTTGCCCAAGAGGCCGACATTGTTATTTATGCAACAGGTAGGCCTCGTGCGTTTGGGGCAGCCTATGGTGCTCCCGGACAAGTGGTAGTCGATGTTGGTATTAACTTTGACGAAGAAGGCACGCTCTGTGGAGATGCTCACTATGACGAGCTTGCTCCTCTTGTATCTGCCATCACGCCTGTTCCAGGCGGCATTGGGTCAGTTACAACCATGCTCAGCCTTGAACACGTGGTTCAGAGTGCCCTTGCAGCTCATCACATACAGAAGGGCGCATAGCCTATGCTTGCCTTTATTTCTCCCGCTAAGGGTTTCTCCGAAGCACCTCTTCCAGCAAAAACACAGCCTGCTTGTTTGCAGCAGGCCCAGATGATTGTTGATACCCTTCGAAAGCTATCGGTAGAAGAGCTCGGGCAGCTTATGAAAATAAGCCCCGAGCTTGCGCGCCTTAACTACGAGCGCTACCAGCAGATGGATCTCTGTTCAGCATCTGCTGCTGCCATGAGTGCCTACCAGGGCCAGCAGTATGCAAGCCTTAACTTTGCCGAGCTTAGCGCTCAACAGCAAGACTACCTGCAGGATAGGGTAGTTATACTCTCTGGCTTGTACGGCTATCTGCGCCCCTTTGATGCCATCACCCCCTATCGCCTTGAAATGCAAACGCGTCTGTCGGTTGCAGAGAGTAAGCACCTCATGGATTTTTGGGGTGACACCATAGCTCGTGCCTTGGTTGACGCATCTGAGGGCTGCCTTGTTGATCTAGCTTCTAAGGAGTATGCACGGGTAATTGAGCCCCATGTGTTCGACACCCGTCTTGTGCGTTGTAGCTTTTTAACTCATAAGGGAAATAAGCTAAGCTCGCCGAGTGTGGCAGTAAAGCAGGCTCGTGGCGCATTAGTTCGCTATATGGCCCTCACGCAGGCCCAAGACGCAGAAGACTTGAAAGGCTTTTCTGATCTGGGATATGTTTTTGATGAGAAAAGGTCGAAGTGTGAGGGTAGGCAGCAAGAATTTGTATTTATACGCCAGGTAGAAGGCGATGGTTCAGGGAGGACAGCATGCGAGAAATCGAAGTAGTCGCAGCCATTATTGCCTCTGAGGGTAAGGTATTTGCCACCCAGCGAGGCTATGGGCATTTTAAGGGTAAGTGGGAATTCCCTGGTGGCAAGGTTGAGCCAGGGGAGTCACTTGAGGATGCTCTTGTACGCGAGATTCATGAAGAGCTCAATACCCAGATTTCACCTGAATACTTGCTCGATACCATAGTGTATGAATATCCTGATTTTCATATGACCATGCATTGTTTTATGTGTCGTGTCGTTTCCGGGAATTTAGAGCTCTTGGAGCATTCCGACGCTCGTTGGGTGGATGCCCAGTCAATAGCCGAGCTTGATTGGCTGCCTTCTGACGAGGGCTTGCTTCAAAAGCTCGTAGAGCAAAAAATTATATAACGAGTATTGTGTAATGTTTATATGCACGCCGTCGCCCCAGCTATCTCATGAGTATACTAAATGGGATAAAGGCGATAGCGTATCCTTTGTTTAGTAGTGATAACGTCGTCATACTATGCAGGCTCATGATAGCCTGTATGGGAGGCGACGTTTTTTATTAGCTCCCGATAAGAGAGTAGGGTCCCATGACTCAGAATACACGAGCTCATACTAAGCTCAATAAAGCCACGGCTTTTGGCGTGGCAGGTGCCCTGGTTGTATCAGCAACCCCTTATGCGCACGCTGCCGAGCCCGCCGATGTTCGTGATGACAAGCTTATGCCAGCGCCTGCTGTAGCAGAGGCTCCAAATCCCACCGAAGAATTTGCCTTGCAAACTCCACCAGCAAGCAAGGAAGAAGCCACTGAGCGTGTAGCCCAGTATACGGCTGCCCTTGATAAGGCGAGTGCTAATAAGCTTAAGGCCGATAAGGCGCTTGCAGATCTTGAAGAACAGATTGCAGCCTTAGATGCCGCCAAGCAGGCCTTTGATGCTGCTGATAAGGCAGCGGCCGCTGCGTATGCGGCGGCTCGCACACAGGCACAGACCGCTCTAAAGGATGCCCAGGCTCAGGTAGATAAGGCGCAAGAAGCCCTTGAGCAGGCAAAGCAGGATAAGGCTCGTATTCTTGAAGAAGTAGCTACTGCCCAAGAGGCTCAAAGCACGGCACAGGATGCTCTCGAAGCAGAAAAGCAGGCAGCTCGTGCAGAAGGCCATAATCCAGAAGATCTTGATGCTGCCAAACACGAAGTAGCAGTACTTGGTGACGAAGTGGGCATTGCTAAAACTGCCCTGGCTCAGGCTCAGGAAGAACAAAAGCAGGCAGCTGCCCAGCTTGACCAGGCACACTCCCAGCATGCACGTGCAGAAGCTCATCTTGAAGCTGCAAGGTCTGAAGATGCCCAGGCTAAGGCTGGGGTAGACGCAGCCCAAAGCGAGCTCACGCAGGCACAGGCTGCCCTTGATGAGGCACAGAGCCCTGAGCAAAAGGTGGCTCTCGCGACAGCTAAAGAGCAGCTCGAAGCTGCAAAGCAGGCCCATGAGCAGGCTAAGGAGACGCTTGAGCAGGATACGCAGGCAGAACAAGCCGCTGCTGCTGCCGTAACAGCTGCCCAGTCCGAGCTTGATCAGGCGCAGGCTTCCGTAGAAGAAAAACAAAAGCTTGTCGACCAGGCCCAGGATGCTGTTCGTGCTGCTGATGCAAACAAGCTTGCGGCTATTGATGCTGCCAAGGCAGATGCCCAGGCTAAAAAAGATGAACAGGCTCGCCTAATAGCCCAGACACCTGAGTTAACTGCAAAGATAGCCGAGCTCGATGATGCCATCGTACAGGCTGAGTCTGAACTTGCAAGCGCCCAGGAAGGCCTTGCTGCAGCCGAAGAAGCCCTCGCTCGTGTAACTCCTTCTGAAGAAGAACAGGCAAGAAAAATGCGCGACGGTGCCTTTGCCTGGTTTGCTGACCTCGGTGTTGATGGTGCCCAGGCTCTGTGGATTTTGGAGCATGGCGATGCGAGCGATAAAACCCACAAGGGCGCCCAGGGTGATGCTACATCCTTTGAGCACATCCGAGAAGGCTTCCAGTATATTCGTGAAGCATCCGAGCTTCGTGCTAAATATCATGGCATCACCGAGCCCTTACTTACAAGCTATAGCCTCCTGGCCATTTCTATGGTTAATACCAACTGGTCCTTTAACAAGGTTAAGCACTCAAAACTCAACATGCTCAATCATTCTGACAAGGCCTTCTACAATGGAGAAAATCTTGCTTGGGCACGTATTGACCCCTTTATTCAGTGGTATTGGCTCGAAAAGGGTAACTACTACCTAAAGCATGGCCTGGAATTTGATCAGGACATGAAAGATCAGTTTGCCTACTTCCAGACAACTCCCTTTAGGAAGTCTTTGATCCCTAATCCTAATGGCGTTACGGGTCACTATGAAGTAATGATTGACCCAGATTTTAAGGCAGCAGGCATTGGCATTAACAATGCTCCCGGTGTTTTGAATAAAAAGGCCTGGGGTCAAGATTATGCCAGCAGCTACTTCCTGTCTGACACGCCGGGTGATCCTAATAAGGCACCGGGTAAAAATGGTATCTATGCTGACAAGGCCTATACTGTTGACGAGATGGAAGCTTCCTTTAATGCATGGTTTGAAGGCGGAGAAGCTGTTATAGCTGCCAAGCAAAAGGTCGCTGATGAAACGGCCAAGCGCGACGCTCTGGCGAAACAGCTTGAGGACAAGAAGGCCGAGCGCGCTTCTGCCCTTAAGGCTAAAAGCGATGGAGAAGCACGCCTAGAGGCATTAGTTTCAGAAATTCCTGCAGCTGAGCAGGCAATTACCGAAGCAGAAAATGCCCCTGTTGCCGAAAACGATGCCTTGGACGCTGCGATCGTAGCTCTCGGCGATGCACGTGGTAAGCTTGCTACCAAGCAGGCTGCTCGTAGCGCCGCACAAACCAATCTTGAGCAGGCTCAGACCAAGCTCGCCGACGCTCAGACAAATGTTGATACCCTAGGCCAGGCACAAGACAATGCTCAAGCCACCTATGATGAGAAAATTGCAGCAGGTGGCCCCCTGCTTAAACGCAAGCTTGATGCAGAAGAGGCCAAACAGCGTGCTGATGAGCGCAAGAGCGCAGCTGATGCAGCCCTTCAGCTGGCTACCCAGGACCTCACTGCCAAAGAAGCAGCTAAAACAAGGTCTGAGGCTACAGCAGCCCAGGCGCAAACTGCAGTTGAGCAGGCGCAGAACTCCCTCAGCTCACGTACGGCTGCTCTTGCAACAGCGCAAGGCCAGCTAGAGCAAACCAAGCGTGCCCTAGCTAAGCTTGAAGCTGCCCAGGTAGCCTTGGATCAGGCACGATCAGTTGTGGCTGAAAAGCAGGCTGCTCTTGGCACCGCTGACGCACGCATTCTTGCTGCCCAGACTGCACAAACTCAGGCAGAAGCGGGCAAAACCCAGGCTGCTGCAACCCTCACCGAGGCGGAAGGCCTTGTTTATGCTGGCCTTACAAGCCCTCGTTTGAGCAATCCCTTCTTTGCATCCCTCAACCAGGCTGTTGACAAGTTGCGCAAGCTTGATGCCGCACGTCAGGTTCAGGCAGGCGTTGCAGCAACAGCTCTTGCCGCCCTGCCTGCTGCTCGCAGTGCTGCCGAGCTAGCACAGTCAGGCTATGTGGCTGCCCTTGCAAATGCTGCCCTTGCCCAGCAGCAACTATCTAACATCTTAGATGCTGAGGCTCGCTCTCGTGCAGCAGCTCGTGTGGCCCCAGAT
>RCNH01000170.1_pt1 | contig 31284 bp, 26 predicted proteins | sample 2041161 | NCBI WGS metagenome assembly RCNH01 (sample SAMN09708215, study PRJNA481090) | Feces metagenome, whole genome shotgun sequencing project. | biome: feces | host: Leptonychotes weddellii | place: Antarctica: Sion Island | collected 2010-03-01 | reverse complement strand
AGGTCAGATTTTAAAACTTGATTTTAACGAGGCATATTATGATATTCCAAAACTGGAAGAAAAACTTGTGCAGGCAGCGATCGTAAAGTCACTTGTAAAAATTGATGGGGTCAGTGCTTTATGGCTGACAGTAAATGGAACAGAAATGATTGCTTCAGATGGAAGACCACTTGGGTATTTGAATGACGATGATTATGTTCGAAATATAGGAGAATCAGTGAGTACCTATCAGACCGAGACATTCACATTGTATTTTGCAAATGATGCAGGAGACAAGCTTATTCCATGTGAATATAATGTAAAGTACAATAGTAATACACCAAAAGAAAAACTGATCGTTGAAAAATTGTTAAATGGTCCGCAAAAAGGAAAAGGTAAACCGACGTTGAATCCAGATACCGTTTTACTTGGCGTGACGATCAAGGATGGAATCTGTTACGTAAATTTTGATGGACAGTTTTTAAATGCACAGGTAGATGTCAAACCAGAGATTACGATTCATTCTATTGTAAATTCTTTGATTGATGGAACCGTGGCAAGTAAAGTACAGATTACGGTTAATGGTGAAAAAAATGTAATGTATAAGCAGATGGTTGATCTTACGAAACCGTTCCAAAGAGATAATGACTGGATTATGGAGGATGAACCTTCATGAGAAAAAGACCACTTTGTTTTGTAACAATGGGGTTGATAATTGTTCAGATTCTGCTGACAGGAGGACACTTTATCGGATACGATAGGGCGTTTTCCTTTTTGGCGGAAGATGAAAGTTATGTGGCAGAAGTAGTTGGTACTGTATATAAAAGAGAAGAAAAATCGAAATGTCAGATTTTATATCTGAAAAAGAGTCGCATCCATATAAATAAAAAATCTATAGATAATTCTAATATTCTGGTCCGTGTCGAGACCAAAAATCACATTTTAATTGGTAATAAAATAAAAGTAATAGGAAAAGCAACCGGGTTTCAATCTGCGAGGAATGCAGGCAATTTCGACCTGAAGAAATACTATGCATCAAGAAAAATTTATATGCAGATTCAGGCAGACAATGTGAAGATTCTAGATTACAAAGTATCCTGTTTAAAAGAAAAACTTGCAGTTTTAAGAAAGAAGTGGAAAAATCTTCTTCTTGAACAAATGGGAGAACAGTATGGAAACATAGTAAGTGCTATGCTTATAGGAGATAAAAGTGAGTTGGATGCAAAAACAGCAAGGATGTATAAACAAACTGGCATTGGGCATGTACTGGCTATTTCGGGACTTCATATGTCATTTATCGGAGTTGGGATCTACAGTATTTTAAGAAAATCAGGTCTATCTTTTGTAGGTTCTGGAATTATAAGTTTTGTTTTTCTTACGACATATACAGTTTTAACAGGGTGTGGAGTATCCTCGCTAAGGGCTCTTATTATGTTTCTGATAAGAATGGGAGCAGAAATAACTGGAAAAGATTATGATATGGTGACTTCTATGGCGGTTACTGCGTGCGTTATGTGTCTAGTTAGACCATTGTATCTTATGGATGCAGGATTTATTCTTTCAAACACTGCGTTGATTGGAATAGCAGTGGTCATGCCATGTATACAGGAATGTTTTCCCTCAAAAAATAAATTTGCAAAGGCATTACTGTCTGGAATCGGGATACAGATAACATTACTTCCAGTCATATTGTATTATTATTTTGAAATTCCATTATTTTCCATTGCAATCAATATTTTGGTAGTTCCCTTGATGTCGGCAGTTTTAGGAACAGGAATATTTGGATCTTTATTCGGTATATTTTGGGGCCAAGGTGCGAAAATTCTTTTTTCAATCTGTAAATTTATTTTATGGTTTTACGGAGTATTATGTAACATTTCTTTAAAAATACCAAAAAGCATATGGATAACCGGACGACCAATGTTTGCAGGAATATTGATTTATTACGGAAGTTTGTTCTGCTTTTGTTATATTGTTGTTTGCGCAAGATCGTGGAAGATCAAATTAAGAAAAAAGCGGATAGCAGGACTGTCTGGAGTGATTTTGTTCAGTACACTATGGCTCTCATGTTATATACCTCAAATAAATAAAAATGAACTAGTTGTAACAATGTTAGATGTAGGGCAGGGAGATGGGCTGCATATTAAAACACCAACCGGTCAGCATCTTTTTATAGATGGAGGAAGTAGTAATATTGCGCATATAGGAGAACAAAGAATAGGACCTTTTTTAAAATGCAATGGGGTAAAAAAGTTAGAATATGTTATGATCTCCCATAGTGATGCGGACCACAAAAATGGAATCGAGGAATTGCTGAAAGATCAGAAAAACGGAATAAAGATTGGTACATTATTATTACCAGAGAAAAAAGTCTGGGATGAAGGAATTGAAGAACTTGCCCAACTGGCAAATAAAACAGGCACAAACGTTAAAATTTTTGGGGCGGGACAAACGATGACAGATGGAAAGATCCGTATGAAATGTCTGGCACCCGGCAAAGAGTATCAAAGTGGAAGTGGAAATCAGGCTTCTATGGTATTGGAATTGAAGTACAAGAAATTTTCTATGCTTTTTACTGGAGATATTGAAGGAGAAGGAGAGAGACAACTTGAAAATTCAGGAAAACTAAGGAAATATTATGTGTTGAAAGTGGCGCATCATGGATCAAAAAATTCTACATCAGAGAAGTTTCTTGAGAAAACAAAACCTGAAATTGCATGGATATCATCTGGAATAAATAATAGGTACGGGCATCCAGGTAAAGAAACTTTAAAACGTCTTAAAAAGTATGGCTGTCAAATATACAGAACACAAAAAAATGGAGCCGTTACATTGAAAACAGATGGTCATAAAATAGAGCTGTATAGTGTCATAAAATAAAATATGTGGAAACCTTTTGCAAACTAATTCATTTTCATATATAATAATAGCATTATGAAAAGTTTAAAACAGGATATTAAAACAGGACAATTTAAACAGATATATCTTCTATACGGACAGGAAAGTTATTTAAAAAAACAATATAAAAATATGTTTATAAAAGCCATGATCCCGCCAGGAGATACCATGAATTATGCGTACTATGAAGGGAAGAGTGTAAATATAGCTGAGGTTATAGATCTTGCAGAAACGCTTCCTTTTTTTGCGGAACGAAGATTGATCGTATTTGAAAATACTGGGTTATTCAAAGCAAAAGGTGCAGAATTAGCTGATTATATTAAAGAGCTTCCAGAGACTACGTATTTTATTTTTATTGAAGATGAAATTGATCAGCGAAGCAAATTGTTTAAGGCTGTAAAAGCAAAAGGACATATTACAGAGCTTAAAGTGCAAGATGCAAGTACTTTAAAAAAATGGGTGCTTGGAAAGATTGCAAAAGAGAAAAAAAAGGTCAGCGAATCGACAGTAGATTATTTTTTAAATAAAGTTGGCACGGATATGGAGCAGATAGATACAGAACTGGAAAAATTATTTGGCTACACCTACGATAAAGATTTTATTACGGAAAAAGATGTAGAAGAGGTCTGTACTGCACACATTTCTACCAATATTTTTTCAATGATCGATGCTGTGGCAAATAAAGAGCAAAGAAAAGCTTTAGATTTATACTATGAACTTCTCGCTATGAAAGAACCGCCTATGAGAATACTGGCTTTACTTGTAAAGCAATATAATATGCTTTATGTTACAAAAAGTCTGGTAAAAAAAGGGTACAGACAGAATGAGATTGCATCTAAGATAGGGGCACATCCTTATGTGACGAGTAAATATATGAATCAGTCCAGAAGATTTAAGTCAGTGGAATTACGAGCCATCATAGAAGAAGGAGTAGATTTAGAGGAACGTGTAAAGACCGGAAAGTTGAAAGATATTCTGGCAGTGGAGCTATTTCTTGTTAAAAATTCATCGCCGACCACATGATGAGGATGCATTTTGATGAAAAACTGTTGCCAGAAGATACAGTGACATGGTAGGATAACACTGTTTGATAGATATAGGAGGATTTAAAATTGTCAGGAATAGATCAGAGTAAGATAAGAAATTTTTGTATTATTGCGCATATAGATCATGGTAAATCTACACTTGCAGACCGTATTATAGAAAAGACAGGATTGTTAACAAGCAGGGAAATGCAATCACAGGTTCTGGACAATATGGATCTGGAAAGAGAGCGTGGAATTACGATCAAAGCACAGACTGTACGTACAGTATACAAGGCAAAGGATGGAGAAGAATATATTTTTAACCTCATCGATACACCAGGACATGTGGATTTTAATTATGAGGTTTCACGAAGCCTTGCAGCATGTGATGGAGCAATTCTTGTTGTAGATGCAGCTCAGGGAGTGGAGGCACAGACACTTGCAAATGTATATTTAGCACTGGATCATGATCTTGATGTTATGCCGGTTATCAATAAAATTGACCTTCCAAGCGCAGATGCACCACGTGTAATAGAAGAAATAGAAGATGTGATCGGTATTGAGGCAGAAGATGCACCGCTTATTTCTGCAAAGACTGGACTTAATATAGAAGATGTGCTGGAGCAGATCGTTAAAAAGATTCCGGCACCAAAAGGAGATGCAAGCCAACCACTTAAGGCGCTTATCTTTGATTCCGTTTATGACTCTTATAAGGGAGTTATCGTTTTCTGTAGGATTAAAGAAGGAAAAGTGAGAAAAGGAACAAAAATCCGTATGATGGCTACTGGCGCGCAGGCAGATGTAGTTGAAGTTGGATATTTTGGAGCAGGCCAGTTTATACCTTGTGATGAATTGAGCGCAGGAATGGTTGGATATATTACAGCCAGCTTAAAGAATGTAAAAGATACACGAGTAGGTGATACGATCACAGATGCACTAAGACCATGTGAAGAACCACTTCCAGGTTACAAGAAAGTAAATCCAATGGTTTATTGTGGACTTTATCCAGCAGATGGTGCCAAATATCCAGATTTAAGGGATGCATTGGAAAAACTTCAGCTCAATGATGCTGCCCTTCAGTTTGAAGCTGAGACATCCATTGCGCTTGGGTTTGGATTCCGTTGTGGATTTTTAGGACTTCTGCATTTGGAAATTATCCAGGAACGACTGGAAAGAGAGTATAATCTTGATCTTGTTACAACAGCACCAAGTGTTATTTACAAAGTACATAAGACAAATGGAGAAGTGATCGACCTTACAAATCCGACAAACCTTCCAGATCCGGCAGAGATTGATTACATGGAAGAGCCTATGGTTAAAGCCGAGATCATGGTAACTACAGAGTATATAGGGGCCATTATGGAGTTATGTCAGGAACGTCGAGGGGAATACAAAGGACTTGATTATATAGAAGCAAGTCGTGCAGTACTTCATTACCAACTTCCTCTTAATGAGATTATATACGATTTCTTTGATGCACTTAAATCACGTTCAAGAGGTTATGCTTCATTTGATTATGAGATGTTAGGATATGTACGATCTGAACTTGTAAAACTGGACATCCTGATCAATAAAGAAGAAGTCGATGCGCTTTCATTTATTGTTCACAGTGGAACAGCATATGAACGTGGAAGAAAGATGTGTGAAAAGCTTAAAGAAGAAATACCGAGACAGCTTTTCGAAATACCAATCCAGGCAGCAGTTGGAAGCAAGATCATTGCCCGAGAGACTGTTCGAGCAATGAGAAAAGATGTGCTTGCAAAATGCTATGGTGGAGATATTTCACGTAAGAAGAAACTGTTAGAAAAACAGAAAGAAGGAAAGAAACGTATGCGTCAGGTCGGTAACGTAGAAATTCCGCAGAAAGCATTTATGAGTGTATTAAAATTAGATGATAAATAAAGGAAAGCTCTGGGGAACTAAGCCCCGGGGCTTTTATTTAAAGGGTCAGGTACTTAAGAAAGTTCCTGACCCTCAAATGAAAGGAGAAAGATTTGAAAAAGAAACTGGAGTTATATATACATATTCCGTTTTGTGTACGAAAATGCGCATATTGTGATTTTTTATCAGGACCGGCTGATTTTTCTTATCGTAAACAGTATGTGGAAACGTTAATTACTGAAATTTATGATATGGGAAAAGCATATGGTGAAACTTATGAAGTGTCTACTGTTTTTATAGGAGGAGGAACTCCTTCTATATTAGAGGAAGAACAGATTATAAAGATTGCAGAAGCAATCAAAAATAGTTTTGAATTATCAAAAGATGCGGAGATTACAATGGAAGTAAACCCGGGGACAGTAGACGAATCCAAATTTAGGACAATGAAAAAGGCAGGAATCAATCGTTTAAGTATTGGTCTTCAGTCCGTGGATGATGGGGAATTAAAAATGTTAGGCAGAATTCATACATTTGCAGAATTTAAGGAAACATATGAGAAAGCCAGACAATCGGGATTCGAAAATGTGAATGTTGATCTTATTTCTGCAATTCCGGGACAGACTTATGAAAGCTGGATCAATACATTGGAAACCGTGGCTTTGTTAGAACCGGAACATATTTCTGCCTACAGCCTTATTATAGAAGAAGGAACACCATTTTATGAAAAATATGGAAATAATGAATGTGATACAAAAAACGAGATGCCATCACTTCCAGATGAAGAAACAGAACGAATGATATACAAGGCCACAGAAACTTTTTTACATAAATATGGGTATCATAGGTATGAAATTTCGAATTATGCAAAGAATGGATTTGAATGTAAACATAATCTGGGGTATTGGGAGCGAAAAGATTATTTAGGACTGGGGCTTGGTGCAGCATCGTTGATCGGACATGAACGTTTTTCAAATACATCAGATTACAATCTATATATACAACGAAATAAGGGAAAAGATATTCGTGTAGAAAAGCAGAAGCTGACAACCGGGGATGAGATAGAAGAATTTATATTCCTTGGATTGCGCAAAACAAATGGGATTTCAGTGATAGAATTTGAACAAACTTTCCACAGGTCCATCTGGGAAGTTTATGAGAAACAGATTCATAAATTTGTGGAAGAAAGACTACTTGAAGTTGAAGGGGATAGGATTTATCTAACAGAATTGGGTCTGGATTTGTGCAATAGTGTTTTTGTGGATTTTTTAGATCCGTTTGAACAAACAGATTGTTAAATAAATATGAACTCATATAAAAAAATGTGTAAAGAGTGTTGACAAAAACAATACGTGGTGATATCTTAATATACGTAAGGTGTTAGCACTCAAAAGTGTGGAGTGCTAATAAACTAAAAGGCATACGAAAGAAAGGAGGGACCTATGGCGGTAAGAGATGAACTGGGAGAGAGAAAGCTCATTATACTAAAAGCAATCATCCAGAATTATCTGGAAACAGGAGAGCCGGTTGGTTCCAGAACACTTTCCAAGTATACTGATTTAAAATTGAGCTCGGCAACGATCCGAAATGAGATGGCGGATCTGGAAGATTTAGGATATATTTTTCAGCCACATACTTCAGCAGGACGTATTCCTTCTGATAAAGGATATCGTTTTTATGTAGATATGCTGATGGAAGAAAAAGAGCAGGAAATCACAGAATTGAAAAATATCATGCTTGATAAGACAGACAAAGTCGATAAAGTGTTAAAGAAAGCGGCAAAGATGCTTGCAGTTAATACAAATTATGCAACCATGATATCGGCTCCCGTAAACAGCAGGAATACATTGAAGTTTATTCAGCTATCACAAGTAGATGAAGAACAGATTGTAGCTGTGATCGTTATGAATGGAAATATTATTAAAAATAAGATCATTCATGTTGGAGAAACTTTAAGTAATGAAAACCTGTTAAAACTGAATATGCTTCTAAATACCACATTAAATGGAATGGCGATAGAGCAGATTAATCTTGGCTTGATCGCAAAACTGAAAGAAGAAGCAGGAATTCACAGTCAGGTGATCAGCAATGTTCTGGATGCAGTCGCAGAAATCATCCATGTCGATGATGATATGGAGATTTATACAAGCGGTGCTACAAATATTTTCAAATATCCAGAATTAAGTGATAAACAAAGTGCACAAGAAATCATCAGTGCCTTTGAAGAAAAACAACAACTGGCAGAACTCGTTACTGAAACATTATCAAGTGAAGAGAATCAGGGAATTCAGGTGTATATCGGGGATGAAGCACCGGTAAAGACTATGAAAGACTGCAGTGTTGTTACAGCCACTTATGAATTGGGTGAGGGAATGAAAGGTACCATTGGTATCATCGGTCCGAAACGTATGGATTACGAACATGTTATGAAAACGTTGAAAACTCTTCAGACAGAACTGGAGGGAATAAATAATAAAGAAAATCCGGAAGGATAGGAAGGTGAACAGCTGGTGGAAGAAAAAATGAGCAATGAAGAGATGGTCAAAGAAGCTGTGGAAGAAGCAAAAGCAAAAGCTGCTGAAGAGGCTTTAAAAGACCAGACAGAAGAAGATACAGAAGCAGAGACTGTTGAAGCAACAGAGGAAGCAGAGGAAGTTGAAGAAGCTGAACAAACAGAGGAATCAGCAGAAGATTCCAAAGAAAAAAAGAAATTCGGCAGAAAAAATAAAAAAGATAAAAAAGACGAGAAAATTGAAGAATTGAATGATAAACTTACTCGTCAGATGGCAGAGTTTGATAACTTTCGTAAACGTACAGAGAAAGAAAAATCTGCGATGTATGAGATTGGAGCGAAAGATATCATAGAGAAGATTCTACCTATAGTAGATAATTTCGAAAGAGGTCTGGCAGCTGTGCCAGAAGAGGAATCTGAGAATCCATTTGCACAAGGAATGGAAAAAATATATAAACAGCTTATGACTACACTGGAAGGAATCGGTGTGAAACCGATCGAAGCAGTTGGTAATCAGTTTGATCCAGATTATCACAATGCAGTAATGCATGAAGATAACGATGAATATGGTGAAAACATTGTAACAGAAGAGTTCCAGAAAGGTTACACATATCGCGACAGCGTAGTGAGACATAGTATGGTAAAGGTAGCAAACTAAATTTCAAATTTATTTAGGAGGAAATAAATCATGGGAAAAATAATTGGTATTGACTTAGGTACAACAAACAGTTGTGTCGCAGTTATGGAAGGTGGACAGCCGACAGTTATCGCTAACACAGAAGGCGCAAGAACAACACCATCTGTAGTAGCTTTTACAAAAAGTGGTGAGCGTTTAGTAGGTGAGCCTGCAAAACGTCAGGCAGTAACAAATGCTGACAAAACAATCTCTTCAATCAAAAGAGAGATGGGTTCTGATTTTAAAGTAGCTATTGATGATAAAAAATACTCTCCACAGGAAATTTCAGCCATGATTCTTCAGAAACTGAAAGCAGATGCTGAAGGATATTTGGGAGAAAAAGTTACAGAAGCTGTTATTACAGTTCCTGCTTACTTTAATGATGCTCAGCGTCAGGCAACAAAAGATGCTGGTAAGATTGCAGGTCTTGATGTAAAACGTATCATCAATGAGCCTACAGCAGCAGCACTTGCATATGGACTTGACAATGAAAAAGAGCAGAAGATCATGGTATATGACCTTGGTGGTGGTACATTTGATGTATCTATTATCGAAATTGGTGATGGTGTTATCGAAGTATTATCTACAGCTGGTAATAACAAACTTGGTGGAGATGATTTCGATCAGAAGATTACAGATTATATGCTTGCAGATTTCAAAGCAAAAGAAGGTGTAGATCTTTCTACAGATAAGATGGCTCTTCAGAGATTGAAAGAAGCAGCTGAGAAAGCTAAAAAAGAACTTTCTTCTGCAACAACAACAAATATCAACCTTCCATTTATCACAGCAACAAGCGAAGGTCCAAAACATTTCGATATGAACCTTACAAGAGCTAAATTTGATGAACTTACAGTTGATCTTGTAAATAAAACAGCAGAACCAGTTAACCGTGCAATTTCAGATGCAGGTATCTCAGCATCTGAACTTGGTCAGGTATTATTAGTTGGTGGTTCTACACGTATTCCAGCAGTACAGGAAGCAGTAAAACGTCTTACAGGAAAAGAACCAAGCAAATCTTTGAACCCAGATGAATGTGTAGCACTCGGTGCATCAGTTCAGGGTGGTAAATTAGCAGGAGACGCAGGTGCAGGAGATATTCTTCTTCTTGATGTTACTCCACTTTCACTTTCTATTGAAACAATGGGTGGTGTTGCTACAAGACTGATCGAAAGAAATACAACAATTCCTACAAAGAAGAGTCAGATATTCTCTACAGCAGCAGATAATCAGACAGCAGTAGATATCAATGTTGTACAGGGAGAAAGACAGTTCGCAAGAGATAATAAATCCCTCGGACAGTTCAGACTTGATGGAATCCCTCCAGCTCCACGTGGAATCCCACAGATTGAGGTTACATTCGATATTGATGCCAATGGTATTGTTAATGTTTCAGCAAAAGATCTTGGAACAGGAAAAGAACAGCACATTACAATTACAGCTGGATCAAACATGTCAGATGATGATATCGATAAAGCAGTAAAAGAAGCAGCTGAGTTCGAAGCACAGGATAAGAAACGTAAAGAAGCAATTGATGCAAGAAATGAAGCAGATGCTATGGTATTCCAGACAGAAAAAGCAGTGAAAGAAGTTGGCGATAAACTGGATGCTACAGATAAAGCAGCAGTAGAAGCTGATTGCCAGGCATTAAAAGATCTTCTTGCAAAATCTACTCCTGAAGAAACAACAGAAGCACAGGTTGCAGAAATCAACGCAGCAAAAGAAAAATTAATGGAAAGTGCTCAGAAACTCTTTACAAAGATGTATGAGCAGGCAGGAGCAGCTCAGGGAGCAGGTCCACAGGCTGGTCCAACACCAGAAGCAGGCCCGGCACCAGAAGGTTTCCAGGGAGATGACGTAGTAGACGGAGATTATAAGGAAGTCTAATATGAATAGGATTCTACGGGGGCAAAAGGCTTCCGTAGAATTTCTTTGTTACATTTAGAAGGACATATGAAAGGGTAGAGTGTTATGGCAGAGTCAAAAAGAGATTATTACGAGGTACTCGGTGTAGGCCGGGACGCCAATGATTCTGAAATCAAAAAGGCATACCGTGCTTTAGCAAAAAAGTACCATCCGGATATGAATCCCGGAGATGCCGAAGCAGAGAAAAAATTTAAAGAGGCATCCGAAGCGTATGCAGTGCTCAGCGATTCTGAAAAACGCCGCCAGTACGACCAGTTTGGACACGCAGCATTTGAAGGCGGAGCCGGCGGATCTGGTGGATTCGGCGGATTTGACTTTAACGGAGCTGATTTCAGCGATATATTCGGTGATATTTTTGGAGATTTATTTGGCGGCGGAAGAAGAGGCGGTCGTGCAAATAATGGACCAATGAAAGGTGCAAACATCCGTAAGAGCATAAGAATTACGTTTGAGGAAGCAGTTTTTGGATGTGAAAAAGAACTGGAAGTTGTATTAAAAGATCCTTGTACTACATGTAATGGAACGGGAGCAAAACCGGGAACATCTCCGGAAACATGTCCGAAATGTGGTGGAAAGGGTCAGGTAGTATATACATCACAGTCTTTCTTTGGAACAGTACAAAATGTACAGCCATGTCCAAATTGTGGTGGTACAGGAAAAGTTATAAAAGAAAAATGTTCTTCTTGCGGTGGAACAGGATTTACAGCAAGCAAAAAACGTATTTCAGTCAATGTTCCAGCAGGTATTGATAATGGACAGAGTATCCGCATTCGCGAAAAAGGTGAGCCAGGAGCAAATGGCGGACCAAGAGGTGATCTTCTTGTAGAAGTAAATGTTTCAAAACATCCGACATTCCAAAGACAGGATATGCATATCTTTTCAACAGTACCGATCAGCTTTGCACAGGCAGCTTTAGGTGGAGATGTACGTATAAAAACAGTAGATGGAGATGTGCTCTATACAGTGAAACCTGGAACAAAGACAGATACGAAAGTACGTCTGAAAGGAAAGGGTGTTCCATCACTTCGAAATTCACAGGTTCGTGGAGATCATTATGTTACACTTGTAATCCAGACACCGGATCATTTAAGTGCTGAAGCAAAAGAAGCTCTTCGTGAATTTGACAGACTTTCTGGTAATTCTCTGAATCAGGGAAGTGAAGATGAGTCTGGGAAAAAAAAGAAAAAAGGGTTCATGGATAAAGTAAAAGAAGCATTTGAAGATTAGAAAGAAGGATGAGTTCTAGCAGAGATAGAGCTCATCCTTTTTTGTGTAAAAATAATAAAAAAATTGAAAAGTTCATTAACTTAGAATAGACATAAAGAACGGTTTGTGATAAAGTAACAACTATTGATAAAAAATATTAGTTGTTATAAGGTGGTGAGTAGAGGTGAACTGTCTGGTAAAAAAAGAGAGTTCCTCAACAGTAAGTTTCAATAAAAAAGAATTTTATAAAAATGTTTTTGCGCTTGTTATACCTATGGCAATTCAGAATCTTATTAATGTAGGAGTTCTAGCAGCAGACGTCTTTATGCTCGGAAAAGTGGGGGAGAATTCCCTTTCTGGAGCATCTTTGGCTGGACAGATTTATTATGTTATGACGTTGTTTTTGTTTGGCCTAACTTCAGGGGCAACGGTACTTACTTCGCAGTATTGGGGAAAAAGAGATATTACAACAATTGAAAAAATACTGGCTCTTGGAATGAAATCGGCAGTTTTGGTTACATCAATTTTTGCAGTAGTTTCATTTATTATTCCAGATAAGCTACTTCGAATTTTCACCAGTGAACCGGCGGTTATAGCAGAAGGCGTGATTTATCTTAGAATTATTGCATTTTCGTTTGTGATCACAGGTATCACACAAACCTATCTTCTTGTTATGAGAAGCGTTGAGCGTGTTATGGTGGCAACAGTTGTTTACTTTGTTTCTTTGATTTGTAATGTTGCACTGAATGCAGTATTTATTTTTGGACTTTTAGGATGTCCGTCGATGGGAGTCGCCGGTGCTGGCCTTGGAACATTGATTTCCAGAATCATAGAATTGATTCTGGTTGGCGGATATGCGCGAATTTACAATAAAGAGATAAAGTTCCGGTGGAAATATTTCTTGAAATGTGACCGATGGCTGATAAAAGACTTTCTGATTTTTGCACTCCCTGTAGTTATGAATGAAGTGTTATGGGGGATTGGTGGTTCAGCAAATACTGCAATTTTAGGTCATATGGGTAGCGCAGCTGTTGCTGCAAATTCTGTGGCACAAGTAGCAAGGCAACTAGCAACGGTTGTTACATTTGGAATCAGTACAGCAACTGCGATTTATCTAGGGAAGACAATTGGAGAGAAGAAAAAAGAACTTGCAAAAGTTTATGCAAAACGTTTTATCGGAATGAGTATTATTTTAGGAATTCTTGGTGGTGTTATGATTCTGTTATTTTCACCTCTGGCAATTTCTTTCCTGGAATTGTCTTTACAGGCAAAGAAATATCTTAAATTTATGTTCTTTGTAATGTCCTATTTTGTTATGGCGCAGGCTTACAACTGTACATTAATCGTAGGTATATTCCGCGCAGGAGGAGATACAAAGATTGGACTTAAATTCGATGTGATCAGTATGTGGGGATTTTCAATTTTGACAGGAGCGCTGGCTGCATTTGTATTTAAATGTAGTGTGCCAGTTGTATATGTATTACTTATGAGTGATGAGCTTATTAAGATTCCTCTAGCTACAATCAGATACCGAAAATATATCTGGCTTAGAGATATTACAAGAGAAGCATAAATAAAAATCAGCCTGAAACTAAAACTGGTTTCAAGCTGATTTTTTTGATTATAATTGAATATTTTTAAATAAATCTCCAAGTGTTGTACCGATTTCTTCGGCTTCTGGGATTTCAATTTTTTCTTCCTCTTCTTCAGGAACTTCTTCAAGGGCTTTTATACTTAAACTTAGCTTTCCGTCTTTGATGGCAATTACTTTCACAGTAACTTCATCACCGGTTTTTAAAACTTCTCCAGGAGTTTTGAGTCGTTTTTGTGCGATTTCAGAAATATGTACAAGTCCAGAAAGACCGTTTTCAAGACGAACAAATGCACCGTAGTTCTGAAGTGTCTCTACAGTACCAGTAAAAACAGAACCAACGTTAATGCTGTTAATAAGCTCTTCACGGGCTTTGTTTTCCTGCTCTCGTAAAATTTCACGGGCAGATAATACAAGTCTGTTTTCAGCTTGATCAACATCGATAACACGTACATTAATATCCTTTAAAAGATAAGTCTCAAGGTCTTCGATGTAGGAAAGAGAAAGTCTGGATGCAGGAATGAATCCTCGTATTCCCTCTACCATAGCAATGGCGCCACCATTTACAATCCCTTCAACCTTGACAGGAAGAATCGTTTTTTCTTCCATGTATTTTAAAACTCTGTTCCATGGATTTGCGTCATCAAAATGGTCTTCGTAATCGGCCATTGTTTCAACTGGTTGTTCATTTGTAAGAATTTCATCTGATTTCATTTCTTCACTCATTTTGGCACCTCAACTTTGCTTTCAATTTCTTTAAAGATACATAGCACCAGTATAGCATACATTTATAAAAAATAACAAGATATCTAAAAAATTACATTGACGAATCAAACAAAAAATGGCATTCTTAAATAGATAACTATAAAATCAGGAGGCGAACAGAGTGGAAGATACTATGAAAAAGAGAAAAGTATATGTAGTAGGACATAAAAATCCTGATACGGATTCTATCTGTTCGGCAATTGCCTACGCAAGATTAAAATCAAAACTCACAAATGATGAGTATACACCAAGGAGAGCCGGACAGTTAAATGAAGAAACACAGTATGTGTTAGATAGATTTGAAGTTGCAGTACCACCACTTTTATCAGATCTTCGTGTACAGATTAAAGATGTTGATCTAAGAAAAGTAGATGGACTTAATGGCAGCGTTTCGATAAAAACAGCCTGGGCAAAGATGACAGAATTTAATATTCATACCATGCCAGTTACAAGAGCAGGAAAGTTGGAGGGACTGATCACAAAAGGTGATATTGCCACGTCCTATATGGATGTGTATGACAGCACGATTTTGTCTACTGCAAAGACGCAGTATCGCAATATAGCATCTACAATAGATGGAAAGATTATTACAGGAAATGAGCATAGTTATCTTTTAAAGGGAAAGGTATGCATTGCAGCATCAAGCCGTACACTTATGGCTGATTTTATTGATAAAGACGATCTGGTTATTTTGGGGGATCGTCAGGAAGCGCAGCAATATGCTGTGGATCTGAATGTGGGATGTATAGTAGTATGCCAAAATGCACAGATTAGTGCGGAAATTATTCGACAGGCAGAAGAACGACAGATTGTTATTATTCAAACACCAAATGACACATTTACGGTAGCAAGGCAGATCAACCAGAGTATTCCAGTAAGACATTTTATGACAAAAAGTGGATTTGTATGTTTCCGTTTACGTGATTATGTAGATGATGTAAAAGAAGTTATGGCACATAAAAGATTTCGAGATTTTCCGATTTTGGATTATCAGGGAAATTTTGTTGGATTTATATCCAGAAGACGATTGTTGAACTGTCATAAAAAACAGGTTATTTTAGTTGATCATAATGAAAAGAATCAGGCGGTTGATGGAGTAGAAGAGGCAGATGTATTAGAAATTATCGATCATCACAGATTAAGTAGTATTGAAACGATGGGCCCTGTGTTTTTTAGAAACCAACCAGTTGGATGTACTGCCACAATCATATATCAGATGTACCAAGAAGAAGGTGTAGAGGTTGACATCCAGACAGCATCACTATTATGTTCAGCGATTATTTCGGATACACTGATGTTTCGTTCACCGACATGTACAGCACTTGATGAAAGATTTGCCAGAGAACTTGCCGAGATTGCAGAAATTAATATAGAAGAGCTTGCACAGGAAATGTTTAATGCAGGAAGCAACCTAAAAGGAAAAACGCCAGAAGAGATCATATTCCTTGATTTCAAACAGTTTACGGTGAATGATACAGTATTTGGAGTTGGCCAGGTAAATTCTATGAATGGGGAAGAATTAAAAGAGATTAAATCTAAAATACTTCCATATATAGATAAAATCCGAGAAGAAAATCAGTTAAACATGATTTTCTTTATGCTTACAAATATCATAACAGAATCTTCAGAGTTATTGTGTTGTGGTATAGACGCAAGAGCAAAAATACTTTCAGCATTCGATCTTCCAGAAGATACAGAAGAGCTTATGTTAAAAGGAGTTGTGTCTAGAAAGAAGCAGCTTGTGCCTACACTCGTAAGTGCATTACAACAGTAAAAGAGGAGATACAGATGGGAAAAGAAGTATGGAAACCGGGAAATATGCTTTATCCGCTTCCAGCGGTTATGGTAAGTACCGGAGATCAAGAAGGTAACACAAATATTTTGGCGATAGCATGGACTGGTACGATCTGTACAAATCCGGCTATGGTTTATATTTCGGTCCGTCCAGAACGATATTCTTACCAAATGATTAAAGAATCAGGTGAGTTTGTGATTAATCTGACAACAGAAAAGCTTGTAAAAGCAACTGACTATTGTGGAGTCCGTTCTGGAAAAGATGTAGATAAATGGGTGGAAACTGGACTTACAAAGGGAAAGGCAGAAACATTAAATTATGCTCCTGTCATTGAAGAATCACCGGTTAACATTGAGTGCAAAGTAAAAGAAATTAAAGAATTAGGAAGTCATCATATGTTTATTGCAGAAGTTACTTCTGTTCAGGTTGATGATTCTTATATGGATGAAAATAATAAGTTCAACTTGAACAAGACAGGACTTTTAGCATATTCTCATGGTGAATATTTAGGCTTAGGTAAAAAAATAGGCACTTTTGGCTATAGTGTGAGAAAAAAGCCTAGAAAACAAACAAATAAGAAAAATAACAAGAAAAAATGAGACATTAGAAAAATGGAGTGTATCGAAAAAGCGATACACTCCATTTTTTTGGCTTTATAAAGAATTATAATGTATCAATAAATTTCTGGAATGAAGCCAGTCCTTGTTCTGTGCATTTGTAAACGCCGGCATCCTCCAACACCTGACAGAATACTTTTCCGATTTCCTGCTGAAGGATAGAATTAATATTTTCAGCAGTGATAGTTTCATATTGTGGAAGAAAGTCTTCTACCCAGTCAGCATGTTTTTCAAGAATCTCATTGCTTCGGATGTCTTTCTTTTCGAGAATATATTCTGCAAGAAGTTCCATTTCACCTTTTAATCTTGCAGGAAGAACTGCAAGCCCCATAACCTCGATCAGTCCAATATTTTCTTTCTTGATGTGATGAAGTTTTGCATGAGGGTGGTAAACACCAAGAGGATGTTCGTCTGTAGTGATATTATTACGAAGAGTAAGGTCTAATTCATACATATCATCATGCATTCTTGCAATTGGTGTAATCGTATTGTGTGGTTGTCCATCTGTTTCAGCAAAGATAAAAGCACTTTCATCTGTATAGCTTCGCCATGCTTTTAAGATATGGTCGGCAAGTTCAATAATACGATTTTCGTCTTTTCCCTGTAAACGGATTACAGAAAGTGGCCATTTAACGATACCGGCCTTCACATCTTCAAATCCGTCGATAGTGAATTCTCTGATAAATGGAGCTTTCGCCATAGCAAAAGTATAATTTCCACCTTGGAAATGGTCATGGCTTAAGATAGAGCCACCAACGATTGGGAGATCTGCATTAGAACCAAGGAAGTAATGTGGAAATAACTTCACAAAGTCGAATAATTTACGAAATGTATTTTTTTCGATTTTCATTGGAACATGCTGACCATTAAACACGATACAGTGCTCGTTATAGTAAACATAAGGTGAATACTGGAATCCCCATTTACTGTCATTTACAGTGATAGGCATGATCCTGTGGTTCTCTCTTGCAGGATGATTTGTACGTCCTGCATAGCCTTCATTTTCAATACAAAGCAGACATTTTGGATAGGAAGATGTTTTTGCATTTCTTGCAGCAGCAATGGCCTTTGGATCTTTCTCTGGTTTGGAGAGATTGATAGTGACATCCAATACACCATAATCTGTATCTACAGTCCATTTCTGGTCCTTACAGACACGATATCTACGGATATAATCACTGTCCTGACTAAGTTTATAGAAATAGTCAGTTGCTTCTTTAGGAGAAGCTTCATAGCGTTTCCAAAACTCTGCCTGAACCTGTGCAGGACGTGGCATCAGACAATTCATCAGTTTTGTATCAAACAGATCTCTGCTGACGATATTGTCATCGATGATATTTCTTGCGACAGCTTCGTCAAGAAGCTCTTTTAAAACGTCTTCTAGTATAATGTTTTGAAGAGCACAGTCTGTGTCTACGTATTCGTCTTCATGAAAACAGTCCAAAAGAAGATTTGTAGTGTAGATTCGTTCACATTCAGGGGTAAGTCCGCTGGAAATGCCATACTGTACTAATTTTTTGATTGCATCACTTAACATTCCTATGTTCCTCCTGTATAAATAATTATTAGTCTAATCTGCAGGCTCCGTTTCCAATGTCTACAGTGTAAAATTCGGCCTCATGGCCAACTTTTTCTATATATTTTGAACCAACTGTTTTGATAAATGTATCAACAGCTTCGTTTTTGACAATACTTACAGTGCAGCCACCAAAACCACCGCCAGTGATTCTAGAACCGATAACACCAGGGATAGACCATGCAAGATCAACAAGAATATCAATTTCTTCACAAGAAACTTCATAATCATCTCTAAGGGAAATGTGAGATTGGTTCATTAATTGTCCAAAATGAGCAATATCTCCGTCTTTTAATGCTTTAACAGCTTCTATTGTACGTTGATTTTCAGCAACAGCATGTCTTGCTCGTCTGATTTTTACTGGGTCATTGATAAGATTTTTGTTGTTTTCGAATGTATCAACATCAAGCTCACCAAGTGATTTAATATCAAGTTTTGTCTGAAGAGCAGCAAGTGCATCTGCACACTCCTGACGACGGTCATTGTACTTAGAGTCTACGAGACTATGTTTTACTTTACTGTTTGTAATGATAATCTTTGCATCGTTTAATGCAACTGGTGCATATTCATAGCTTAAATCAGAAGTATCAAGGAAGATAGCGTGGTCTTTTTTACCCATGGCAACAGCAAACTGATCCATGATACCACAATTGCAACCATTAAAGTTGTTTTCAGACTGCTGACCGATAAGTGCGAGATCTATCATATTAAATTTGTGAATGTTAAATAAGTTGCTAATGACAAGTCCTGTCAGTACTTCTAATGAAGCTGAAGAAGATAATCCTGAACCATTAGGAATGTTACCCCAGATAATCATGTCAAAACCATTTTCAAGCTCTATACCGCGTTCCTTAAAAGCCCACACGATTCCAAGAGGATAGTTTGCCCATCCATATTCTTTTTTGTTTGTAAGATCGTCGAGAGATGCTTCAACAACACCAAAGTGTGTAAGGTTAAGAGAATAGAAGTGCATAAGTCTGTCAGAACGTTTTCTTGCCAGAGCATATGTACCAAGAGTCAGTGCGCAAGGAAAAACATGTCCGCCATTGTAATCTGTATGCTCACCAATAAGGTTGACGCGTCCAGGAGAAAAGAAGAATTCTGTGTTCTGCGCATCACCAAATAACTCTATGAATTTTGTGGTTAATGTCTCTTTCATTTGAAGGTCCTCGCTTTCATTTTAAAAAAATTGTATTTTTATCCATACACATCCATTATAACTGAAAGTATGGGCATTGTATATAATAAATGTTGAAAAATTCATTAAAATGATTTGGCTGCATTAAAGTGGGGTTGTGAGTATGATTTACTTTAAAAGAGCATACAATGTAACAAAAAGCGGTCAAAGTGGAGAAAAGATGGGGTTAAAAAAATACATACAGTGTTTACAGGTTGTTTATATAATGTTGCTTACAGGAATGGTATTTCCATGGTCATTCCTTGATAATACAAGCAAGATTGAAAGTATGGATCCTGGCAGGGCAGAGGTGTTTTCAACAAATGCAAGATCATGTGTTTCAGAAACAGAATTTGAAAAACCTAAGATTGCTATTACATTTGACGATGGACCGAATATTACATATACACCACAATTATTAGATGGCCTCAAAAAAAGAAACGTAAAGGCAACTTTTTTTCTGGTGGGGCAGAATATGGAGGCAGAGCAAAACCAGGCAATTGTTCGGAGGATGTTTGAAGAAGGACATTTGATTGGAAATCATTCATATCATCATTTAGAAATTCCAAAACTTGAGCTAGAAGAGGCAGTAAAAGAAATAAAAGATACAGAAATGTTGATTGAACAGATAACAGGTGAAAAGTCAGGCTATTTTCGTCCACCGTATGGCTCGTGGGATAAACGATTAGAAAAACAGGTTTCTGTCATTCCTATTTTATGGACGATAGATCCAAGAGACTGGGAGAATAAAAATAGAGCTCAAATTGTCAATAAGGTAGTGACGGAAGTGAAAGAAAATGATATTATTTTGTTGCATGACTGTTATGGCAGTTCTGTAGAAGCAGCCTTAGAGATTATTGATATTTTAAAAAATAAAGGTTTTGATTTTGTTACAGTAGAGCAGCTTATTATGGATTAAGATTCATACATAGGATAAAGGGAGACTAGATATGAGCGAGAAAGTTAATGAATATTCAAGGACAGAGCTTTTGATTGGAAAAGCAGGAATGCATAATTTAAGAAATGCATCGGTTATGGTGTTTGGTATCGGCGGTGTAGGTTCTCACTGTGTAGAAGCACTTGCACGAAGTGGCGTAGGAAAATTGATACTGATCGATAATGATACGGTATCGTTGACAAATATAAACAGACAGTCCATTGCTTTCCATAGCACGATAGGAAAATACAAGACAGAAGTCATGAAAGACAGGATTAAAGACATTGATCCAACGATTGAAGTGGAGACATATGAAATGTTTGTTCTCCCAGATAATATAGAAGAATTATTTAAAGATACTCCAGATTATATCATTGATGCGATTGATACAGTGACAGCTAAACTCGCACTTACTCAGATAGCCATAAAAAAAGAAATACCGATTATAAGTAGCATGGGAACTGGAAATAAACTGCATCCAGAGTTATTTGAGATTACAGATATTTCAAAGACAAGTGTTTGTCCATTATGCAAAGTTATGAGAAAAGAATTAAAAGCACGGGGAATTAAAAAACTCACAGTACTTTATTCAAAAGAAAAACCAATAGATATTTCTGGGAAAGAAACAGGAGAAGACAAAGGCCTAAGACGTCAGATTCCGGGAAGTATTTCGTTTGTTCCGCCAGTTGCCGGAATAATGATCGCAGGATACGTGATCAGAGATATTTCAGGTGTCGGACAGGATTGTAGATAAAGTGAGGAGATAGGCATGAAGAAAAATAATAAGGTCAGAGAATATATTATGATAACAATTGCAATGTTGATTGTTTCGGCGGCAGTGTATTATTTTATGATCTCAAGCGGAATTGTCATTGGAAGTGTTTCCGGACTTGCACTGGTATTGTCACATCTGTTTCATATACCGGTTTCACTGATCACATTTGCGTTAAATGGAGTTCTTTTGATCATCGGCTTTATATTTGTCGGTAAAGATTTTGGAGCAAAAACTGTTTATACATCGATGCTTTTGCCAGTGTTTCTTGGTATATTTGAGCAGATTTCGCCGAATGCAGGCTCTGCTACCGGAAATATCGTTTTTGACCTGATGGCATATATTCTTGTTGCAGGGCTTGGACAGGCACTATTATTTCATGTAAATGCTTCTTCAGGTGGATTAGATGTTGTTGCAAAAATTATTAATAAATTCACACGTATGGAACTTGGAAAAGCGGTCACGATTACAGGAATTGCTACAGCACTTACATCGGTTCTTGCATACGATGTGCCTACCTTGATCATTAGTATACTGGGAACATACGCCAATGGAATTGCAGTCGATTATTTTATAGATGGGTTTAATAAGAAAAAAAGAGTATGCATACTTTCCGATGATTATGTCGTAATTCAAGAATATATCATGAATGAGCTGCATAGAGGAGTTACAAAATATGAGGCACAGGGAGCATATGGCGGAAAAACACATACAGAGCTTGTAACGATTCTTTCACAGCAGGAATACAAGCAGCTTTTAAACTATTTGCATTGCAACCATACAAATATTTTCGTGACGGTATCTACGGTAAATGAAGTGATCGGCCAGTGGAATTAAAAGATACGTAGGATGAAGAGGAGAATGGTAAATGGATTTATTTGATTATATGAGAGAAACAAGAAAAGAAAGTGAATCACCACTTGCTTCAAGAATGCGTCCAGAGACTTTAGATGAAGTTGTGGGACAACAGCACATTATTGGCAAAGATAAACTTTTATATCGTGCCATTAAGGCAGATAAATTAGGGTCTCTTATTTTCTATGGACCACCTGGAACGGGAAAGACGACTCTTGCCAAAGTGATCGCAAATACTACAAGTGCAGAATTTAAACAGATCAATGCTACAATTGCCGGCAAAAAAGATATGGAAGAAGTAGTCAGACAGGCAAAAGACCTTCTTGGAATGTACCAGAAAAAGACAATACTTTTTGTGGATGAGATCCATAGATTTAATAAAGGACAGCAGGACTATCTGCTTCCATATGTGGAAGATGGAACAATCACGTTGATTGGAGCAACGACAGAAAATCCATATTTTGAGGTGAACGGAGCTCTTATTTCAAGATCAAGTGTTTTTGAATTAAAAACTCTGGACAAGGAGGATATCAAAACTCTGATCAAAAGAGCCGTGACAGATGATAAAAAAGGGATGGGAAGTTTCCATGCCCGGATTGACGAGGATGCACTTGAGTTTTTGGCGGACGTTTCTGGCGGAGATGCGAGAAATGCTTTAAATGCGATTGAACTTGGAATTCTTACTACAAAAAGAAGCGAGGATGGTATAATACATATCACATTGGATGTTGCTTCGGAATGCATACAAAAAAGAGTGGTTCGCTATGATAAAGGCGGGGATAATCATTATGATACGATTTCGGCTTTTATAAAAAGTATGCGAGGATCAGATCCAGATGCAGCGGTCTTTTATCTTGCTAAAATGCTTTATGCAGGAGAAGATATTAAATTTATTGCAAGAAGAATTATGATCAGCGCATCAGAGGATGTGGGAAATGCAGATCCAATGGCACTTAATGTGGCTGTTGCGGCATCACAGGCTGTTGAAAGAATCGGGATGCCCGAAGCACAGATTATATTAGCGCAGGCAGTAACATATATTGCATCAGCACCAAAGAGCAATGCATCCTATAATGCTATATTATCTGCCATGGATGCAGTAAAACATAACAAGACTACGATTCCATCCCACCTTCAGGATGCACATTACAAAGGTTCACAGAAATTAGGGCACGGTGTAGGGTATAAATATGCACATGACTATCCAAATCACTATGTGGATCAGCAGTATCTGCCGGATGAAATAAAAAATGCCAGATTCTATGAACCTGGCACATTAGGATATGAAAAGAAAATAAAAGAACATTTAGAGAAGCTTAGACAGGATTAATGAATAAAGATCCTGACTAACAGCATTCCAGTTATTAGCAATGGTTTCCGCCTCAACTTCCGTAGGAACAGTTAGTTTCAAATCGATGAGGCTGAAACCATTTTCTACAATCTGGCAGCATACTTCATATTCATGGTTTGTATTTAAATAATAATCAGATTTAATGGAGACTTCTTCTTTTAATTCAAATTTCTTTTCAACAAGAAAATCATCAATGTCTTTTTGGATGGCAGGAGAAATCTTGTTGGCAAAGAAATGTATGGTCTCTGATCCTTCATCTGTTATATGATACAAAGTACGATTGTGAGTAGTCTCAACTCTTAAAAGACCAGAATCGACCATTTCCGATAATGTTTTTTGTAACTTGAAATATGTGGTATATTCCTTATCTAAAATAAATTCAGAAATCTGAGAAGTAGTCAGCGGAAAATCTACCTTTTCCAGCATATAAAGTACGATCAGCTTATAAAGTGTAAATGACTCAGGCATGATACTCCTTTCCCTGCCATATATCCTGTTCTTTAAGATAACGATGCAGTGAGTTTAATACGGTTCTTTTGTTACTGGACCATAGTGGTGCGATCAGAAGGTCTTCCGGACCATCACCGGTGAGACGATGAATCGTGATATCAGGATTTAGATGTGATACGCATTTTCCTACTAATTTGATGTAATCCATCATCTCAGGTACAAAAAATGGTTCCTTTTCGTATACTTTTGCAAGCATAGTCTTTTTTAAGATATGCAGAAGCTGCAATTTTATGCCTTGAATATCACAATGATTTAGATAATCCAGAGTTTCTAACATCATAGATTCTGTTTCACCTGGAAGATACAAGATAGTGTGTACGATCACTTGTATTCCAAGAAGACGAAGATTTTTTACAGCTTCTTCAAAAACCGGAAGTTCATAACCTCTTCGTATAAAACGAGCGGTTTCTTCGTGGATCGTCTGTAATCCAAGCTCAACCCAGACTGGTTTGATCTGTGCCAGTTCGCCCAGCAAAGCTAGTACATCTGGACCTAGACAGTCGGGTCTTGTGGCTATGGAAAGAATTTTTACATCTTCGTCCATAATGGCTTCAGTAAAAATCTTACGTAAATGCTCAATAGGTGCATAAGTATTAGTGAAAGCCTGAAAATAAGCAATATATGAATGAACAGGACGTTTTCCGTTTAAGTCTTGTTTTCCTTTTTTTAGTTGCTCTGATATGGATAAATCACGAGAACCGGCAAAATCGCCGGAACCATGGGCGCTGCAGAAAATACAGCCTCCTCTGCCAATTGTTCCATCTCTGTTTGGACAGCTCATACCACCGTCCAGCGTAATTTTATAAACTTTTTCTCCATAGGTGGCTTTCAGATCATAATCCATGGAGTGGTATCTTTTTTCTCCCCAGCGGTTCATAAAAATCCTTTCTATTATAACTTTTCTGATAATTATCATATCACTGATAGAAAATTCGTGCAAGAGTACAAATATCAGCAATATTCCTCTTTTCATTTCGATAAGGATGTTGTATAATACAAGCTGTATTTAAAAAATATCTAAAAGTCAATTCAGACAAAGGTTCCCAAAGATTAAAAATTCAAATTATATATTGTAGAAATAAGATTGCAGTTAAGGAAAGGAAAAAATATGACCAGGGAAAAGTATGAAACGCTTCCTCTTACAACGTTAAAAGAACTGGCAAAAGCAAGACATATGAAAGGAATATCCACTATGAAAAAAAGTGAACTTATCAATGCCATGCTTGAACAAGATGAAAAGGATAACGTGGAAGAAGTTAAAGAAGAAGTCAAAGAAGAAATGAAAGAAAAAAAAGAAGGGGCAGATTTTGAACAGCTTGATAGTGGAGAGATGGCAAACGGAATCCTTGAAGTACTTCAGGACGGATATGGATTTATCCGTAGTGAAAATTATCTTCCGGGAGAAAATGATGTTTATGTATCCCCTTCTCAGATCAGAAGATTTAATTTAAAAACAGGAGATATCATTACAGGAAATAAACGTGTAAAATCACAGGCAGAGAAATTTAGTGCACTTTTGTTTGTTTCATCCATTAATGGAATAAAGCCTTCGGTTGCTGCACATCGTCCAAATTTTGAAGAGTTGACCCCAATCTTTCCAAATCAGAGACTACGTCTTGAAACACCGGGAAGCAGCACAGCTATGAGAATAGTGGATCTGCTCTCACCAATAGGAAAGGGACAGCGTGGTATGATCGTATCACCACCGAAAGCGGGCAAAACTACATTATTAAAGCAGGTGGCACTTTCTATTCAAAAGAGAAATCCGAAAATGCATATTTTAATATTGTTGATCGATGAACGTCCAGAAGAGGTGACAGATATAAAAGAGGCAATTACAGGAGAAAATGTGGAGGTGATCTATTCTACATTTGATGAGTTGCCAGAGCATCATAAACGTGTTTCAGAAATGGTGATTGAACGTGCAAAACGTCTGGTAGAGCACGGGAAAGATGTAACAATTCTGCTTGACAGTATTACGAGACTTGCAAGAGCTTATAATCTCACAGTACCACCATCCGGAAGAACACTTTCAGGTGGTCTGGATCCGGCTGCACTTCACATGCCTAAACGATTCTTTGGAGCTGCAAGAAATATGAGAGAGGGTGGAAGCCTTACGATCCTTGCTACAGCACTTGTGGATACAGGAAGCAAAATGGACGATGTTGTTTATGAGGAATTTAAAGGAACCGGTAATATGGAATTAGTACTTGATCGTAAGTTACAGGAAAAAAGAGTCTTTCCGGCAATTGATATTCCAAAATCAGGAACAAGAAATGAAAACCTTCTTCTTAAAAGAGAAGAGCAGGAAGCAGTCTATATTATTCGAAGAGCAATGAACGGTTTAAAGGCAGATGAAGCAGTAGATAATCTAATAAATATGTTCTCTCAGACCAAAACAAATGAAGAACTTGTACAAATGGTTATTAAAAAGAAATTTATTTAGAAGAAAAATGCTTGCAAAAATGTTTAAACTATGTTACACTCAAATAGCTGTTTAGAGATTTTAATAATTATATTTAAAATAGAGAGGTGAAAATCATGAGAGAAGGAATACATCCAGAATACCATCAGGCAACAGTAACATGCAACTGTGGAAACACATTTGTAACAGGTTCTACAAAAGAAGATATCCACGTAGAAATTTGTTCAAAATGTCATCCATTCTACACAGGCCAGCAGAAAGCTACTCAGGCTCGTGGACGTGTTGATAAATTCAACAAAAAATATGGTATTAAATAAGAATGATTTATCACAGGCTGAGGTATTATATCTCAGCCTGTTGTACAATGTAGAAATATAGTGACATGAATTAAAGACAGGTATGATAGAGAAACGGTCAGCGCTTCATAGAAGTAACTGACCATTTTCTGCTATATAGACAGGAGGAAGAATGAAGTCATCTAATATAGGTGGACAGGCAGTACTTGAAGGCATAATGATGAAAAATAAAGATCGATATGCTGTGGCTGTTAGAAAGCCGGATCATGAGATCGAAGTAGATGTGCAACAGTACAAAAGCGTTGTTCCTTGGAAATCGGTTACAAAAATTCCATTCATACGAGGAATTTTTAATTTTATAGATTCTATGATTTTAGGGATGAAGACACTTACATTTTCTGCAAGCTTTTTTGAAGATGAGGAAGATAATCAGGAAAAGGTGATACTTACAGAAGAGGAATTAAAAAAAGAAGAAAAGAAAGAAAAGCGAATGATGACCATGGTGGTTTGTGTTTCAGTTGTGCTTGCAATTGCAATTTTCATGGTGCTCCCATACTTTCTGAGTGGCCTTCTTAAAAAAGTGATATCTTCAAGAGCGTTGCTTACTGTTTTGGAAGGAGTTATAAGGCTGGGAATCTTTTTGCTTTATATTCTTATAATTTCCAGAATGGAAGATATACAAAGAACATTTATGTATCATGGTGCGGAGCATAAGTGCATTAATTGTATTGAGAATGGTCTGGATCTTACAGTAGAAAACGTGCGCAAAAGTTCAAGACAGCATAAAAGATGTGGTACGAGCTTTTTATTCTTTGTAATGATTGTCAGTATTATTTTTTGCTTTTTTATTACAACACAGTCTCACGTTATGCGAGTGGTATTGCGTATTGCAATGTTTCCATTGATTGCAGGGGTTTCTTATGAAATTATCAGGCTTGCAGGAAACAGTGACAATGTTTTTATAAATCTTTTGAGTAAACCAGGATTGTTGGTACAAAAACTTACGACCAAAGAACCGGATGACAGCATGATTGAAGTTGCTATTTCAGCTGTAGAGGCAGTGTTTGATTGGAAAGCATACCAAAAAGAAAATTTTGGAGATGTTAAAGTAGGAGAAAGTGCATTATGACCATAGAAGAAGCACTAAAAAATGGAACAAAAATCCTAAAACAGGCAGGTATCGAAGAAGCTGGTCTAGATGCGTGGTATCTTCTTGAGTATGTAACAAATGTAAGTAGAGCTATGTATTTTGCGCTTCCTTCCAGAAGTATTTCACAAGAAGAACAAAATAAATATGATTTTTACATAGAGCAAAGAAGTATGCACATACCGCTGCAACATCTTACCGGGGAACAGCAGTTTATGGGACTTGATTTTAAGGTGACTCCAGATGTACTGATTCCGCGACAGGATACAGAAATATTGGTAGAAGAAGCGCTTTCTCTTATTAATAATCCACTGAAAATTTTGGATGTTTGTACTGGCTCAGGATGTATATTACTTAGTATTTTGCGCTATGCAAGAGAAGAAAAGAAAATTCAACTGGATGGAATGGGAATTGATATATCAGATAAAGCCCTTGATATTGCAAAAAAGAATGCGGAAAATTTGGGAATCGAAGCAACTTTTGCTCAAAGTGATTTGTTTCAAAATGTTTCCGGAAAGTGGAATATGATTGTATCCAATCCACCATACATCCGCACAGAAGTAATCCATACGCTTCAAGAAGAAGTGAAACTCCATGATCCATGGATTGCATTAGATGGGAAAGAAGATGGATTGTATTTTTACAGAAAGATAATTAAAGAGGCAGGAGAATACCTGGAAGAGGGCGGAAACTTGTTGTTTGAAATTGGTCATGACCAGGGGCAAGATGTAAAGGCTTTATTTGAAGAGGCCGGATATAGTGAAGTCAAAGTAAAAAAGGACCTTGCAGGTCTTGACCGTGTTGTAATTGGCGTGTATGATAGGAAAGTAAGTGCCAAAGATTGAACGAAACTGAAAGGATAGATAAACAATGTTTGACAGATTAGAAGATCTTATAATCCGTTATGAAGAAGTTATGGGCGAGCTTCAGGAGCCAGATGTGGCAAATGACGCTGCGCGTTTTAGAAGTCTTATGAAAGAACAAAGTGATCTTGCACCACTTGTAGATACATTTAAAGAATATAAAAAGTGCAAGCAGAATATTGAAGACAGTCTCATGCTGTTAGATGAAGAGTCTGATGAAGAGATGCGTGAACTTGCAAAAGAAGAATTGAACGAGTCAAAGGCACGCGTAGAAGAGTTGGAACAGGAATTAAAGATCCTTCTTCTTCCAAAGGATCCAAATGATGATAAAAACGTTATCGTAGAGATTCGAGCAGGAGCAGGTGGTGATGAAGCAGCTCTTTTTGCTATGGAAGTCTATCGTATGTATGTGCATTATGCAGAAGATCGTCACTGGAAGATTGAGATGATTTCATTAAATGAAAATGGAATCGGTGGATTCAAAGAGTGCGTCTTTATGATCACAGGACAGGGTGCCTATTCAAGATTAAAATATGAAAGTGGAGTACATCGAGTACAGCGTGTACCAGAGACAGAAAGTGGTGGAAGAATCCACACATCTACTATTACAGTTGCAATTATGCCAGAAGCTGAAGATGTTGATGTTGTAATTGACGAAAAAGATGTTCGTATTGATGTTATGCGTGCGTCAGGAAATGGTGGACAGTGTGTCAATACAACAGACTCAGCAGTTCGATTAACACATTATCCTACAGGAATTGTAATCTATAGTCAGACAGAAAAATCACAGCATCAGAACAAAGATAAAGCATTCCGCTTACTTCGTTCTAAATTATATGATCTGGAAATGGAGAAAAAACAGGCTTCAGAGGCAGAAGCAAGAAGAAGTCAGATTGGTACAGGAGACAGATCTGAAAAAATCAGAACATACAATTTCCCACAGGGACGAGTGACAGATCATAGAATCAAACTTACACTTCATAAATTAGATACTGTAATGAACGGTGACCTTGATGAGATCATCGACAGCCTGATCGCAGCAGACCAGACAGCGAAACTTGCAAAAATGAACGAGGATTAGGAATTGGGGCTCTATATCAGTGGTTCAGCTGATATAGAGCGTTTTTTAAATTAGCTGACAGATAAGAGGATATATTATGGAAATAACTGTGTTAGTTGAAAATACAACAGATACAGAGCTTCAGTGCGAACATGGTCTGAGCTTTTGGATTTCCTACAAGGGAAAAAACTATCTTTTAGATGCAGGCAGCACAGATCTTTTTATGCAGAATGCATATATACTTCAAATACCTTTAGAGAGGGCAGACGCCTGCGTTTTATCTCATGGCCATTATGATCATAGTGGTGGATTTACATCATATCTTGAAAAAAACAAATCGGTGCCTGTTTATGCGTGTCAGGGATTTGATGAAGAATATTTTTCTCAATCTGGAGGTATGCACTATATCGGGGTCTCCAAAGAGCTTTCACAAGGATACAAAGAACGTTTTATAGTTATTGATGGACCTCAAAAACTAGATGATACTGTTTGGCTGATTCCACATAAGACAAAGGGTCTGGAAAAAGTCGCAGAAGAAGCGGGACTGTATAAAAAGAAAAATGAAAAATTTGAACCAGATGATTTCTTGCATGAGTTAAGTCTTGTTTTTGACACAGAAAAAGGAATCATTATATTTAATAGTTGTTCTCATTCTGGATTTGGAGTCATCATAAGAGAGGTAAAGCATTATTTTCCTGATAAAAAAATATATGCTTTTTTTGGCGGATTACATATGAAAGGGAAAAAAGACGGAAAAGAAATCTGTCGTTTTACAGAAGAGAAAATAGATCAACTTTTAGAAAATATTACAAAATCAGGGGTTGATTTTCTCTATACAGGACATTGTACAGGGAAAGAAGGATATAGAATATTAAAACAAAGAGAAGAAAATATCATTCAACCTCTTGTTACAGGGAAAACAATTCTTATATAATAAAAAATATATGGAGAATAAGAATAGAATGAAAGAAAAATTCAAAAAGTTAGTATCGTACTACAGGCCATATAAATTACTGTTTTTTAGTGATATGTTGTTTGCTGTACTTGGAGCTGCAGTGACACTTGTGATACCACTTTTGATAAGGTATGTTACAAATAAGGTCGTGTATTTTGAAATAGTACAGGCAAAACAAACCATTCTTTTGATAGCGATTTTGCTTATTTTTCTGGTTTGTCTTGAAACGTACTGTAATTTTTATATTGCATATTATGGACATCAGATGGGAGCAAGAATGGAATCTAACATGCGTAGTGAAATATTTACGCATTATCAAAAACTTTCTTTTTCCTATTTTAATGATCAAAAAGTAGGACAAATGATGTCCAGGATTACCAGTGATTTGTTTGAAATCAGTGAACTTTTGCATCATGGACCAGAAGATTTGGTTATTTCACTTATAAGGATCATAGGATCATTTGTAATCCTTCTTAATATAAATTCCATGCTTGC